>ERZ808024.34-NODE-34-length-158137-cov-11.070726_pt1 | contig 158137 bp, 133 predicted proteins | sample MGYA00380181_ERZ808024 | MGnify/ENA primary metagenome ERZ808024 (study PRJEB31490, sample SAMN06133413) | mouse gut metagenome | isolation source: Z2_1 | host: mice | place: China: Chengdu | collected 2015-05 ...
GCGGTACATAAGGCACCAAAATACGGTGCCTAAGTGCCGACGTTTTATAAACAGTCTGAACCGGAAGAACCGCTATCTGGCCCCAAGGCACAGGGAAGGCTGAACTGTTGCATGTGACTTGCTCACAGATAAAAAAGTAATTGACAAACATTTCTCAATAGTATATAGTAAAAAAACAAACTTGAGCAAAATGCTCGATAAAAAGGATATTTCCGTGAGGGAGTAGTTCGCGTGGTAACGTGATTTGTCAACAAACCCGGTAATAGATTGGCGGGCACAGCCGAATGAACCTGGCAAATCTTAAAGAATGAGACTCATGTATATTTCCCCATCAAAAGTGGGTGGATATACGTGAAGTCTCATTTTTTATGTTTGAAAATGTTGGCGGAGATGATAAGGAAACGGCTAAAAACCTGCGGGCGGGTATCCGGGTAAAGAACAAATTACACAAGAAGCGGGAGGAAACGAAAATGGCAGTATTTATCGAATTATTGCTGATGGGCGTAGGCCTGGCGATGGACGCCTTTGCAGTTGCTATCTGCAAGGGGCTTGCCATGCGCAAAGTCAACAAAAAGCAGGCGGTTGTCATCGGTTTGTTCTTCGGAGGGTTTCAGGCGCTCATGCCCTTTATCGGCTGGCTGTTGGGAAGTCAGTTTGAGAGCTATATTACTAGCATCGACCACTGGATTGCCTTTATTCTGTTGGGATTTATCGGCGGTAAGATGATAGTTGAGGCGTTAAAACCGGAGGAAACGGTGGAGATAAAAGAGATGGACGCCCCTCTGGATTTAAAAGAAATGTTTCTGCTGGCGGTGGCAACCAGCATTGACGCTTTAGCGGTGGGCATTACCTTTGCCTTCCTTGATTATCCTATTGTGGAGGCAATTTCCATCATCGGAATCACCACTTTTTGTATTTCTGTGGGCGGCGTGTATGTGGGCAACTTTTTCGGAAACAAATATAAAAATAAGGCAGAATTTGCCGGAGGTTTGATTTTAGTTATCATAGGGCTTCGTATTTTATTTTCACACCTAGTATAACCCACATTAAATAACCCTATGTTTCGCTTGCCTATTTTCCTGATAGCACTACTCCCCAAGTCTCGACGTAGCCACCGCTACGCCTGCGTTTGGGCAGCAGCACTCTCAGAAAAATATTCTGCGCCAAACATTAGGGTATTTAGTGTGGGTTATACTAGGAGTTCTTTAAAAAATACATGACTGTGTTTTATTTGAGAAAAACACGGCGAAAGGAGAAAATTATGACAGAAACAATTTGGTCACTTGTGATACTGGTTATCGGCTTTGTGCTGCTGATTAAGGGAGCGGATTTCTTTGTGGAGGGAAGCTCTTCTGTGGCAAAGCGGCTGCGGGTGCCGTCCATTATCATCGGTCTTACTATTGTGGCAATGGGGACAAGCCTGCCGGAATGCGCCGTCAGTGTTACGGCTTCTCTGGCAGACCAGAACGAGCTGGCAGTCAGCAATGTAGTCGGCTCTAACATTTTTAACCTGATGGTAGTCTGCGGCTTCTGTGCGCTGTTTTCACCTCTGGCAGTCCAGAAGGATACCCTGAAAAAAGAATTTCCCTTTTCCATTTTCTGCGCCCTTCTAATGCTGGGGCTGGGGTATATCGGAATGACCCTTGGACGGGGGGACGGCATTATTTTTCTGGTAATTTTTGCAGGCTTCTTGGTGTGGATGGTAAAATCCGCATTAAATGCCCGTTCTAATGCGGAGGAAGAGGAAATTGAGCTTCTTCCGGTATGGAGATGTATTCTTTATATCGTGGGTGGCGCCATTGCCATTAAATTCGGAGGGGATTTTGTTGTGGACGGCGCTTCTGTGATTGCGGCTAAATTACGCATGTCCCCGAATTTGATTGGACTTACAGTCGTAGCTCTTGGGACCAGCCTGCCGGAGCTTGTAACCTCCATTGTGGCGGCACGGAAAAATGAGGTGGATATGGCGCTGGGAAATGTGATTGGCTCTAATGTTTTTAACATTTTATTCGTGCTGGGTATTGCGGCCTCTATCAGCCCCATTGCATTTATTATGGAGAATGTGATTGATATTATCCTCTTAGTTGCCATGAGTGCATTAGTATGGATTTTTGCATGGACAAAGCAGAAGATTGGCAGAACGGAAGGGATTGTAATGCTGCTGATTTATGCGGGATATCTGGTGTATATTATTATGCGGTAAGCAGAAAAAGCAAGACAATGAAAAAACAGGATGTAGCAGCTGCTATCCCCTGTTTTTTATGCACACGGGTGCGGAGTGGAAGGAAGCAGCAAGAGCTGCCCGCACCCGGCGCAGCGAGTAGGAGAAGAAGCATCTTCCCCACTCGATTATTCGTCAGGTTAGTTAACACAGTTCCCGACAACAGACGAAATAGGCAGGCAAAGGTAACAGTTCAGCCTTCCCTGTGCCTTGGGATTCTGAATAGGAAGAACCGCTATCCAGAATCCCAAGGCACAGGGAGGGCTGAACTGTTACAGGCAAAGCAGTTTTTCGGGGGATTTTCGTTGCGGAAACAGTGGGAAACGGATATAATAATAGTATCTTTTAATCAAACGGGAGGAAGTATCATGGATTTTTTTGATAAAATAGGTGAGACACTGGTGAATGCCGGAAAAGACGTCAAAGAGAAGGCAAGGGACGTTTCCGAGGTGGCAAAATTAAAAATAGATATACATTCCAAAGAGGAATTTGTGGAGAAACAGTATGCAGCACTGGGAAAGAGCTACTATGAAAAACATAATGGGGAGAGCGAATGCGAAGAGGCAGAGCAGTTTTTCCTAATCAGCGAGGCGTTAGAGGAAATCGAGCGCATGAAAGCGGAGGTTCTTAAGATTCAGGGTTCTGCGGAATGCCCGAAGTGCGGGGCTAAAATGCCGGATGCAGCTACCTTTTGCAGCAACTGCGGCACAAAATTAGATGATATGTTTGAGGAATAGGAGATTGAATTTGAGCTGGTGCTGGTGATACTGATGTGCCTGGTGAATGTCGGATTTATTTTTCTTTCCTGTTAGAGAGAGGAGTTTTTATGAAATACATTATACACTATGATGTGGCTGCTATTTTGCTGGTGACAACGGTCTGCGTACACTTTTTTTGGAAAAAGACGATAAATACAAACCTTACGAAGTTGTTTTCCCTGTTGATTTTTCTGGCGCTGACCTCGAATATGTTTGATCTGATTACTATTTATACGATTGAGCATCCGACAGAAATTCCGGTTTGGCTGCATTGCCTGCTGAATCAGATATATCTGATTACTTTTAATGGAACTTCTGCCGTGTATTTTATGTACCTTGTGGTGATGACTAAGGGGGCATCGGGAATTACCCGGTTGGATAAAATCAGGATGTATGTGCCCTATGGGGTGGATATTCTGCTGATTTTGACCACGCCGTTTACAAGATTTATTTTTTATCTGGATGAGGAAAAAACATATTTTCACGGACCGTTATTCCTTGTCCTTTATGTGATTGCCCTCTATTATGTCATATCCTCTCTGATACATACGATTTATCATAGGCATAAATTGACTAAGGGACAGTGCATCACGGTGTATTTTTATACGATTTTAAGCCTGGCGGCAACGGTTATCCAGATGATTAATCCGAAACTTATGATTATACAGTACGCTGTGTCCATTGCGGTGCTGATGATTTATCTTTCCCTGGAAAATCCGCAGGATTATACGGACAGGGAGCTTGGCACCTACAACAGGAGGGCTTTGCTGGAGATACTGTCACAGTATATTTCCCATGAGCGCCATTATGAGCTGGTGGGGATTCATGTGCTGGGGGTGCGTTATATCAATGAGGCGTTGGGGGTTACCAGCGGAAATAAGCTGCTAAAGCAGGTTGCCGGATTTCTGGTGCAGATCGCGGGGCCAATGAAGGTATTTTATCTTTCCGGCAACGAGTTTGCCATACTTTCCGAAAATGAGCGCTCGGACTGGGATGAAATCATGGAAAAGCTTCACGGATATTTTCGGCAATCCATTATCATAAATGGTGTGGATGTTTCCATGTCCTCTTCCATGTGCATGGTTTCCTACCGCAACAAGGCGGAACGGTTAGAGGATGCCATGGATATGTTTGAAATTTCCTTAGCAGAGGCGAAGGAATTAGGAACAGAGGGCATTATTTACGCAGACGAGGAAATGATGCGCAAGGGCAGGCGGGACAACCAGATTTTGCAGCTGATGAAGCATGCCATGAAGGAAGATGGGTTCGAGGTGTTTTACCAGCCCATTTATTCGGTGGAGAAACACAGATTTGCCTCTGCGGAGGCGCTGATTCGCATGAAACCGAAGGAGTTAGGCTTTATCAGCCCGGAGGAATTTATTCCCATTGCGGAGAAAAACGGGTTGATTTTGGGAATCGGTGAGTTTGTATTCCGGGAGGTCTGCCGCTTTATCACGGAGCATAGGCTTTGGGAATCCGGTATAGAGTGTATTGATGTCAATCTGTCCACAGTACAGTGTATGCAGAAAACACTGCACCGCACATTGCTGCAGATTATGGATGAGTATCAGTTGGATTATAAATATATTAACCTGGAGATTACGGAGACGGCGGCTGCTATTTCCGGGGAGACACTGCGCCAGAATATGGAAGAGCTGATAAGCCAGGGGGTCAATTTTTCCATGGACGATTATGGGACAGGGTTTTCTAATATCGTAAATCTGATTGAATATCCGTTCCACATTATTAAGTTAGACAAGTCGTTGGTCTGGTCCGCCATGGAAAATGAAAAGGCAATGTGCGCACTGAAATATACCATCGGCATGGTAAAGGATATGGGAATGAAGCTCATTGCCGAGGGTGTGGAAAATATAGAGCAGGCGAAGGAGCTGGCGGCTATGGGCTGTGATTTCTTCCAGGGATATTATTATTCGAAGCCGATAAACGGGGGAGATTTTTTGAAGCGGTTGGCGGAGTAAGTGCTTAAAAAACAAAGAGGAGCCGGATTGCTCCGACTCCTCCAAGTATGTGTCCGCAAACACATACCCCAGTTGCTATTTATAATATACTACAAACCGTGAGAATATGCAAGAATTATATAGAATTTCTTAGTGTTGCCATACGAGAGGATAAATCAGGATGGATAGTTATATTGGAAACATTAGTATTTACAGATGTTTCATATTCTTTTGTAATTTTTTCAAATTCCCGTATAAAAGCCTTGATTTCTGTTTTTGAAACTGTTAGCAATTTTAAATAGTAGCAGATGAGAATGATATAGTCACCGATTGTTTTAAAGTTTATGTAAGGCATTCCCATTTCTAAAATAAGGCATTGTTTCATTGGTTTGGAAGGGTCAAATTTTCTGAAACGAGTGTCATAAACCACATCATTATGAGCGATAGCATTTCTTAAATCTTTAAGAGCATAAACATATTTGTAGAGCAATTCACAATAAGTATCGCAGGATAGGTTTATGCCGATTGCACGAGATATTTTCTTACGCATGTCTATTGTCAGACACGAAAGCAGATAACCAAAGTCGCCCATAGTTAGAATTTCAAAAATTGCCCAAATGGGAACTTCACTGTAATTTATGTTATTATAAAAATGAGTAATTTTAGGATTCTCTTTTCGGTACGCAGCGGCAATGGAATTTTGTATAGAACCCTGAAGGTTTAGTTTGTTATTCTGATATTTCTTTTTAATATCTTCACGAGTGCCAGCAGGAGCATTTTTGTAGCTGTTCACTGCCTTGTCATACATATCATAGATGCTGCTTGAACCGACTTCTGCCATGATAGTATTTAAAGCAATATTTTTAAGGGCAGTTTCAATGAACATCATTTTTCCATATAAAAGAGATTTCAACTTCGTATCATATTGTATCGTAGAGTTAATCTCATTATATGAAGTAAATGGAAGACGGTTTGAGGATGATACAAAGAAGCGGTATCCTTTGTAACCATGAAAATAACCATTATTAATTATTGTCATTTTTGGGAACTACCGGAAATGGTAATTCCGTTATCTCTGAGATGTCGCATTAAAGTATCGGTTGATTTGAAATTTGTATTTGCCATAACATCTCCTAGGTTGTAGTAATGATATATTAAGTATAATACAATAGGTGGTCATTAACAAGTTATAAGATTTGATTTTTATCCTTTTAGGATTGTTTTGCTCCCTAGCGGAGTGCAGGCAGGAATTTGTGGATAATGTAAGAAAGGAAATGCAGGCAGGCGGGCTGTCATAGGGAAACAGTCTTGACTTTTCCACGTTTCCGTGCTAGTCTGAGTACAGCAAAAATGAAAAACACGCAGAAAAAGAGAGTACATCTATTGGAACTTTACAGAGAAATTTCCATTCATTCCGGCTATTATGGACAGATAAAATAGTGCGGTGCCTGAAATACCGCATGGCTATGGAATGATTTGCTGAGAGGAAATGAGGAAAGACAGATGGAAGATGGCTTTGGAGTGGCAGGGATGAACTGCTTTTTGTATGAGCCGGAGGAAAAACCGACTGGCAGGCAGATAAGCTCTGACAGGACCGCCTGTTACAGCGGAGGATATTGGAATGCAGGAAAAATAGACGAAAAACGCTTGAGGCAGTGTAACAGAGAGGGCTTTCAGAGATGTTTTTCGGCAGGAGATATCGGCAAGAGGTTCGCACAGGTTTGTGCGGATAAATGGAAGTGGTACCACGAGATAACGTCTCGTCTTCTTTATGGAAGGCGGGGCTTTTTTGTTGTTTGGGAGTGGTCTGCCGTATAGGTGCGGGGAAATAGCACAAAAAGCCAAGTATTTGAATTTTTCATTATAAGGGGGAAACGGTTTTGCAAATATTATGTTATATCTATGAGGGCATGGCGGACTTTGAAATTACGCGTTATGAACAACTGGGGCGTATAAAAGAATAGCAGAGCAGGACGCAAAACGGCGGAATGCCTGATTTATATAAAAATAATAGAAAAGAGGAAACCAAACATGAGCAACAAGGGAAAATTTTATATGACAACAGCCATTGCCTACACATCAGGCAAACCCCACATCGGAAATACCTATGAAATTGTGTTGGCGGACGCCATCGCACGGTATAAGAGGGCGGAGGGCTACGACGTTTATTTCCAGACCGGAACAGACGAGCACGGTCAGAAAATCGAAGAAAAAGCCAACAAAGCAGGCATCACCCCAAAGGAATTTGTAGACGGTGTGGCAGGGGAAGTAAAGCGTATCTGGGATTTGATGAACACCTCCTATGACAACTTTGTCCGTACCACAGATACAGACCATGAGAAGCAGGTGCAGAAGATTTTCAAAAAGCTCTACGATAAGGGCGACATCTACAAAGGTGCCTACGAGGGACTTTACTGTACCCCCTGTGAATCCTTCTGGACAGAATCCCAGTTAGTGGACGGCAAATGCCCGGACTGCGGACGTGAGGTGCAGCCTGCGAAGGAAGAAGCTTATTTCTTTAAAATGAGCAAATACGCAGACCGATTAATTGAGCACATCAACAGCCACCCGGAGTTTATCCAGCCTGTCTCCCGGAAAAATGAGATGATGAACAACTTCTTACTTCCGGGACTGCAGGATTTGTGCGTATCGAGAACCTCCTTCAAATGGGGCATTCCGGTGGACTTTGACGACAAACACGTGGTCTATGTGTGGCTGGATGCGCTGACAAACTATATCACAAAAATCGGCTATGACGCAGACGGAAATTCCTCTGAACTGTTCAACAAAAACTGGCCCGCAGACCTGCATTTAATTGGAAAAGACATTATCCGTTTTCATACCATTTACTGGCCGATTTTCTTAATGGCGCTGGATTTGCCGCTGCCGAAGCAGGTATTTGGCCATCCGTGGCTGCTGCAGGGCGGTGATAAGATGAGCAAATCCAAGGGAAATGTAATTTATGCAGACGACATGGTGGATTTGTTCGGCGTGGATGCGACCCGTTACTTTGTGCTGCATGAGATGCCCTTTGAAAATGACGGTGTGATTACCTGGGAGCTGGTGGTGGAGCGTTTCAATTCCGACCTTGCCAACATTCTTGGAAATCTGGTGAACCGTACCGTTTCCATGAGCAATAAATACTTTGGCGGTTTCGTAAAGAGCACCGGGGCAGCAGAGGAAGTGGACGCAGATTTGAAAGCCGTTGCAGCAGGCGCAAGGGATAAGGTGGCAGAGAAAATGGCGAATCTCCGTGTGGCGGACGCTATCTCTGAGGTATTTAACGTATTCAGACGCTGCAACAAATACATTGACGAGACGGAGCCCTGGGTACTGGCAAAGGACGAGGCAAAGAGCGACCGTCTTGCCGAGGTGCTTTACAACTTAGCCGAGGCAATCACCATCGGTGCAAGTTTGCTTGAAAGCTTCCTGCCGGAGACGGCGGAAAAAATTGTGGCACAGCTGGGTACATCGGTACGCGCCTTTGACGATTTGGATAAATTCGGTCTTTACGAGAGCGGGACAAAGGTGGTGGAGAAGCCGGAAATCTTATTTGCAAGGTTAGACGTGAAAGAGATTATGCCGAAGGTTGAGGCAATCCGGGAAGCCCAGAAGGCAGAGTTTGAGGCGGAGCAGAGAGCCTTAGGCGAGCTGCCGGAGGAAACAGAGGGCGAAGCCGGGATTGACATTGAGCCGAAAGAGGAAATCACCTATGACGATTTTATGAAAATGCAGTTCCAGGTGGGAGAAATTATTGCCTGCGAAGCGGTGGAGAAATCCAAAAAGCTGTTGTGTTCCCAGGTGAAAATCGGCAGCCAGGTAAAACAGATTGTGTCCGGCATCCGTAAATATTACACACCGGAAGAGATGGTAGGCAAAAAAGTCATGGTATTGGTAAACTTAAAGCCGGCAAAATTAGCAGGAGTTCTTTCCGAAGGAATGCTGCTCTGCGCTGAGGACGCCGAAGGCAATCTGGCGTTAATGACCCCGGAGAAAACTATGCCGAGCGGGGCAGAGATTTGCTAACATAACAAGGTAAACAAAATCCCCTTTTTGGTCGATGTAAATTTATATACAGAAAAAATTGCAGAACGGATTCAAAACAGATATTTTCAGGGAGGAAATGAGTTATGGGAGTTGCAATGAATGGCTCCGGCATAAACGGAGGAAATGGCTATCCGGTGATTTCCGGGACGCTGACCATAAAGAATACAAACGATGCGAGAGCACGGATTGGTGCCGCGACGAGAAAGAGCAATAGTGTTAAAAAGAGGCTGAATTATAACCACCGGGAGATTTCCGGACAGCTGGTGCGCTGCAAAAAGGCACAGGGAGCGGCGAATGTGTTAGCCAGGGCACGGACCAAAATAAGCGTGCTGAAACGGTGTGAGGCGACGGGACAGTATGACAGCCGGGAAATTGCCAATGCCATGGCACATGCCAGACGCATGGTGAGATGCGCCCAGATGAAAGTGCGCCATCTGAAAGAAGAAGAGATGGAACAGAAAAAGTACAGGCGGGAGAACAGCTCCGATAAACAGCACATAGAGAACGAGGTAAAACGCCGTGCCGCCAATAAGGAGCGGGAGCTGAAAGAGAAAATAAAGATTGAGACAGTGCAGAAGGTGCAGTCGGAAAAGACGAAGCACCAGCAGATGGTGCAAAAACGCCGGACACACAGGAGGCGGGAACAGTCTGAGATAAACGAGGCGGATATGAAGTACCTGAAAGGGGAAATCGAAAACCGCAAATATGACGGGGCATCCGTAAATGACGGTGTGATTTTAAACCTGTCCGCAGAAGCAGCCCTCTTAAATGAAGCACAAATCAGGCTGCAGGCAGAGCAGGAGGCGGAACTAGAGGTGGAGTCAGAAATGGACAGCACCGGCTCCGTGGACGGCACCGGTGCTGTTATGACAGGAGCGGCTGCGCCGGAAGGAGCTGTTTCCTCTGAAGCGGCGGCAGAGACAGCGGTGGGCGGCAGCGTAGACATATCATTGTAAGTGTCAGTGCCCCTTGCTTTTCATTTTAGAAATGGCAAGCGTGACGGCAAAGAAGGCAGTGGCGAAGAGAAGCTCGATACCAAGGCATTGAAAATAGGTATTCATGGAAAACGGCTCGGAGGAAAAACCTGCCAGCATATTGTTGGCTTTGATATACCAGTAGGCGGGAAGGAATTTTCCCACGGCCTGTACGCCGTCTGAGAGCATATATTGTGGAACAAATACCCCGCACAGGAAAGACATGGATAGTCCCACGATATTGGCAAGCATATTTATTACATTGTCACCGGGGGCAAAGAGGCTGACTAACAGGGTGATGGCGACAGTAACCAGCAGAAACACAAGGCTGTTTCCCATGGCAAGCAGGGAAATTTTAGAAAAAATATCTTTTCCGTAGAATAAAAGCCCCAAAACCATAAAGAAAGCCCAGCAAATAAGGCTGTATACCATACCGGCAAAGGATAAGTATAAATTCCGTTTATTCAGAGGAAAGGCGGAGCAGCACATCCTTGCATGTATGGTATTTTTATTGAAAATTACTAAAATCGGCGCCAGGCCGTTAAAAAACATGGCAATAAAAACATAGGGCAGATATTGATACAGGTAAAATACTCTAAGGTTGGTGCCGCTGTTTTCCTCATGAAAGGAGACGGAGGAAACGGGCGTCAGGTTTTGGAAGGAAGCGTCTGTCTTTCCGATTGCCGTGTCTATGGAATCCCCTCCTGCTAAATATATCTGTAAGGTGCTGGTATACTGGGAAATCTGCTGATCCACAAAATATCCGCGGGCGCCGCCGGGAATTTTCGTGGTTTGAAATAGATTTTCCTTTTTTAGTGCCGTCAAATTTTTTTCAAACCCTTCCGGAATAACAAGAATGTAATCTAAGGTGCGGTAGTAAAGCTGGTCGCAAAGAGCTTCTTTTTTCGCAGGCAAATCTGCGATATTGTGCAGGGAGGATAAATACCGGGACACGGCAGTGCTGGCGGCAGAGCAATCCTCGTCCATGATGTAAACAGTCAGGGCCGTTGACTGAAAATTAGAGTTCATTTCATCCTCTGCCGTGATACTGAACATGAAAGTAACAACGGCATAGATGATGAAATAGATACTAAGGGCAGAAATCCGTTTGCTGGCAATCTTAAAAAAGGTGCTAAATACTTGCATATTTTTTCCTCCTTACCAGAATAAATCCGGCGAAACTAAAGTAGAGTGAAAGTAGGAACAGGGTTGCGATATTGGTAAAATACCGTTCATGGGACGGATAGACCGTCAACGCATACAGGGAGTCAGAAATCAGCGCTGCAGGATTGATGCGGTTTAGCAGGGGGCAGAATTTCTCTACATACATGCGGATATTTCCCACCATCAATCCGCTAAGCAGGCAGCCTATCATGATAACCGCCATCAGAATGCCAAATTTGGTTTCCCGGCGCAGTTGTCCCACACATCCGATGAAAAAGCCGAGGCTGATTCCCGTGAGGCATCCGATTAAGGCGGCGAAAAGCACATAACCTGACTGAGTGCCGAAATTTACACTTAAAATGAAGTGCAGGTAACACAGACTGACAGAGACACTGGTAAACTCGAAAATCAGTGCAGCCGTCAGGTTGGCAAAAACAGAGACAAGCCCGTGAACCGGGGAGATACTTCTCCGGGCACCAAGGGAGGATAAATTTGCCTGATTGTCAATGGCGATATTGTTTCCTACAATGGCAGCATAAAGGCAGGTCATGGCAATAAGATTAAAAAAATAAGTCAGGGATTCATTGAAATCACCATTCGTAAAGGAAACTTCTTCTAGGTAATCGGTGTCTTCTGCTATAGTGGAAATTGCATCGGGCAGAGCCTCTGGGTGCGTGGCGGCAATATCGGCAAGGGCTTCATAGCTCATGTTAAATTGTTCCACAAAAACGCTTAGGATGCTCTGATTGATAGGTTCATCCGTCATTTCGGCGGAGATGGTCAGGGAGAGTGTTCCCTCTGCGTAAAGAATTCCTATGATTGCTTTCTGTTCTAGGAGGGACAGCGCTTCCGTTTCATCGGTGTAAGTGATATCCAGAAACTGGTTTTCCCCGGGAGCACTTAAGGTATCCAGCATATCTGTTATAATATCATTATTTTTAGTATCATTTAGCACCACGGCTACCGGAATAGCGGAAAATTGCTCGTCGGCAGACAGGCCGCCGAAGGCAAAGTGGAACATGGTACCCAGCAATATGGGAAAGGCAAGGCACCAGAATACCTGGGATTTATTCCGCAGCATGGTTTTTAAAGCGTAATAGAAAGAATGAATGAACATGGCAGCCTCCTAATCTCTCAGTTCTTTTCCGGTAATCTCTAAGAACACATCATTTAACGTGGGAAGTTCCGAGTAAACACGGCCAAAAGACAATTCCCGGCTCTGCAAATAGTCAAGCACCCGCAGCAGATTATGTTTTCCGCCGTCACAGAGTATTTTCAGGCAGTGGTTTTCGAAGGTAACTTCATAGACGTGCCTGAGCTGCCGGAGGTCTTTTAACTGTTCTTCCGTCAAATCTAAAATGTCAATGGAGATAATCTCGCTTTTCTTAATCATCCGTTTTAATTCTTCCGTCGTGCCTATGGCAAGATTTTTTCCCTTGTCCATAATGGCAATCCGGGTACAGAGCTGTTCCACCTCTTCCATATAATGGGAGGTATAAATGATGGTAGCTCCCTGCCGGTTCAGCTCTTCAATACCCTCCAGGATTTTATTGCGGCTCTGGGGATCCACAGCCACGGTGGGCTCATCTAAAATAATCAGCTTTGGCTTGTGGGCGATACCGCAGGCAATATTTAAACGCCGCAGCAGACCGCCGGATAATTTCTTCGGATAAAATTTTCGGAAATCGGTGAGTTCCACAAATTTGATGGCATCCTCCACATAAGTTTTGCGAAGATGCCTGTCTTTGATATAAAGACCGCAGAAATAGTCAATATTTTCATAGACTGTCAGCTCTTCAAAGACCGCCACATCCTGCATGACAACGCCAATACGGCGCTTCAAATCATAACTGTCCGGACGCATCTCTTTGCCGAAGACTTGAATACAGCCCTTGTCATAGTCCAGCAGGGATAATATACAGTTGATGGTGGTGGTTTTCCCCGAGCCGTTGGGGCCTAAAAGACCAAAGATTTCTCCCTCCATGATTTCTAAGTTAAAGTGGTCTAAAGCCACCAGTTCTTTATAACGTTTTACCAGATTCTCGACTTTTACAACAGGCATCGGCATAGCGTTTCCTCCTTTTATTCTTCGATAAGGCAGATGGGAAATCTGCGGTATCATCTTATCGTCAGTATAAGGCTTTAGCGGAGGAAAAAGAAGTGAGGGGTGTCAGGAAAAAATGTGACATATGTCACAACCTTTGAAAAAGGAATGACAATTTATATGGAAAATGATATTTTAAGGAGAGAGAAAAGTAAAGTACAAAAAGGTAAAAGGGGGTAGGGATGGCTGTTCTGATAGATAAAGGGCTTCTGCTGGCGTTTGGCGTTTTTCTGGCAGTATGGCAGGGAGGCATGATAGAGCCGGTGGCGGCAACATTGGTTGGTGTCATTGTGGCGGCGCTGGGAAGCTATATTACGGAGAAAAAGAAAAAGGAACTGCTGGTGGCGGCGGCAGTGGCGTTCTGTTTTTTTATGCCGCCGTTTCTCTGTTTCCTTCCGGTTGTTTTTTATGAATGTGCAGAGGAGAAATTTTACTGGGGAGCCATCGGCGTACTGCCGTATCTGCTGAAGCCGCAGGAGCTATGGCCGGCTCCGCAGGAGGTGCTCTGGGGGATTGCTTCTGTCTTAGCGGTCTTTTTGGCAGTGCGGACCGGGCAGAGCCGGCGGCTTGAGAAAAATCTGATTGTGCTGCGGGATAACAGTACGGAGCTGAATTTGGCGCTGAAACAGAAAAATAAAGATTTGATGGAAAAACAGGATTATGAAATCTCTCTTGCCATCCTGAAAGAGCGGAATCGCATTGCCAGAGAAATTCACGACAATGTGGGGCATATGCTGTCACGTTCTATTTTGCAGATGGGGGCGTTGATGGCGGTACACCCCGAAAACCCTCTGCATGAGCAGCTTGCGGGGGTCAGCGATACCTTGAATCAGGCGATGAACAGTATACGGGAGAGTGTCCACGATTTACATGAGGATTCCATTGATTTAAAGCAGGTGATGTTAGAAACCTTAAAGCCCTTAGAGGGAGGGTATCAGACGGCATTTGATTATGACATGGGCGCAGAGGTACCGCGGGAAGTCAAATATTGTTTTATTATGATAGTAAAAGAGGCGGTGTCGAATATTTTAAAGCATTCAAATGCCGCAAAGGTTTCCGTGACACTGCGGGAACACCCCGCCTTTTATCAGTTGTCCGTGGAGGATAACGGAAGGGGGGGAAAGGAGGAAAAGGGAGAAGGGATTGGACTTATCAATATGCGTGACCGGGTAGAGGCTTTAGAGGGAACTTTCCGGCTGAATGGAGAGCAGGGGTTCCGTATTTTTGTTTCTGTTCCCAAAAAAGGGCCGACAGATAAAAAATAGCAGAGCACGGGATGAAAGATACTGGGAGGGGCGAATGAAGGTTTTAGTGGTGGATGATGACAGTTTAGTAGCGGTTTCTTTAAAGACGATTTTAGAGGCGGGAGGCAGAATGCAGGTGCCTGCCTTAGGGCACAGCGGAAGTGAGGCGGTTGAACTCTATGAGAGTATCAGACCTGATGTGCTTTTGATGGATATCCGCATGGGGGAGATGAGCGGGCTTGAGGCGGCGGAGAAAATTCTAAAGCGGCATCCGGAGGCGAAAATCCTTTTCCTTACCACCTTTTCCGATGATGAATATATCGTAAAGGCACTCAATATGGGAGCGAAGGGCTATATTTTAAAGCAGGATTTTGAGGGGATTGCACCTGCCATTGATGCAGTTTTTGGCGGGCAGAGTGTTTTCGGCGGAGAAATTATGGGAAAAATTCCGGTATTGCTGCAGAATAAAGAGGAATTTGACTACAGCCAGTACGACATCAATGAGAAAGAGCAGAAAATTATCAAGCTGGTGGCGGAGGGGTTTTGCAACCGGGAAATAGCGGAGCAGCTTTTCTTAAGTGAGGGAACGGTGCGCAACTACATCAGTGTGATATTGGAAAAGCTGGCGCTGCGTGACAGAACCCAGCTGGCAGTATTCTATTATAAGAATAAAATATAAAATATTGAAAAAATAATAGAAAATGTCGATTAATGGACAAAGGGAATGTTCTCGTTGCTTGAGCATTCCTTTGGAATTTATTATAATGAAAAAAGAAAAATAAATCAACACAGTGTTAAGAAACAATACAAATGTGCAGAAATGGGGAAAATTTATGAAAGAGGAAAAGAAAGAGGGAAATTTCTGGCTCACCCTGGCAAGCTTTATTGTGGATAAACGGAAGGCAATCGAGATTTTATTTGTGGTTGCCATTATTTATAGTATTGCATCCGTGAATAAGGTGCAGGTAAATCAGGACATTACTTCCTATCTTCCGGCGGAGAGTGAAACACGGCGGGGGCTTACAATTATGGAGGAGGAATTTACCACCTACGGCATGGCGCGGGTGATGGTGGCGAATGTGACTTATGATAGGGCAGAAGAGCTAAGGGAGCAGATTGAGGATGTGCCCGGAGTGAAGTCAGTGGTGTTTGACGACAGTGAGGATCACTACAGGGGCACCAATGCCCTCTATGATGTGACTGTGGAGGGGGAAGATGAGGACACGGTCAGCATCAGTGCCGTGAAGGAAATAAAAAATGTGCTGAGCAGTGAGGATGTCTATGTGTCCACTACCATCGGGCAGGTGGAGGAAAGTGCGGAAATGCTAAATCAGGAAATGAGCATTATTCTGGTGCTTGCTGTGGTAGTCATTGTTGCAGTACTCCTAATAGCAACAAAAACCTATCTGGAAATCCCGGTGCTGCTGATTACCTTTGGTGTGGCGGCGATTTTGAATATGGGAACAAACTACTGGTTTGGCGAGATATCCTTTGTCACCAATTCCATTGCGGTGGTGCTACAGCTTGCCCTTGCCATCGATTATGCCATTATCCTCTGCGACAGGTATATGGAAGAGCATGAAACGTTAGACCGGGTGGACGCAGTGAAGGTAGCGCTGTCAAAGGCGATTCCGGAAATCAGCGCCTCATCTTTGACCACGGTTTCCGGGATGGTGGCGCTTATGCTCATGCAGTTTAAGCTGGGATATGATATGGGTATCGTTCTGGTAAAAGCCATTTTATTGAGTCTGATTTCCGTTTTTTTCCTGATGCCGGGCATTATTCTGATTTTCGGGAAGGGGATTGATAAGAGCCATCACAAATGTTATGTACCGGAAATTACGTTCGTGGGAAAATTGGCGGCTAAGACAAAATATATTGTTCCTCCGGTGTTTCTGGTGGTGGTCATTGCTGCCTTTTTCTTATCCAGCAACTGTCGTTATGCCTTTGATGTAAATTCTGTGGAAAGTGCGAAGAAAAGCACTTCTAAAATTGCCGCAGAGAAGGTGGAGGAGGTCTTCGGTGCCAGTAATCAGCTGGTGGTCATTGTGCCTCAGGGAAGCTATGAGAAAGAGAAAAAGCTACTGCAGAAGTTAGAGAGTCTCGACTATGTTACGTCGGCATTGGGGCTTGCCAATCAGGAAATCAATAGCGATTATACACTGACGGATAAGCTAGGACCAAGGCAGTTTTCCGAGCTGACGGATATGGATGTGGAAATCATACAGGTACTGTATGCAGGGTACGCTTACCAGCAGGAAAAATACGGACCGATGATTACCGGAATTGACGATTATGAAGTGCCGCTTATCGACATGTTTTTATTCCTCTATGACCAGTATCAGGAGGGGTATGTACAGTTAGATAAGGAAATGGACGAAAGTCTGACAGAATTATATGATACGCTTCATGACGCCCAGCTACAGCTACAGGGAGAAAATTATAGCCGTTTTGTGCTGAGTATTGATAAGCCCACAGAGGGACAGGAAACCTATGACGCCATGGAGGAAATCAGGGAACTGGGAGAACAGTATTACGGAAAGGGGAAGGTCGTGTTGGCGGGCAATTCCACCAGCGCCCATGACTTAGAGGAATCCTTTGCCACCGACAATATTATTATCAGTGTCCTGACAGCCCTTTTCGTTATGATAATTTTGTTTTTTACGTTCCAATCCGCAGGACTTCCGGTACTGCTGGTATTGACAATTCAGGGAAGTATCTGGATTAACTTTACCATTCCGGCTATTCAGGGACAGAATGTATACTTTATTGCCTACCTGATTGTTTCGGCAATCCAGATGGGTGCCACCATTGACTATGCCATTGTGATATCCAGTCGTTACATGCAGTTGAAATATGAGATGCCGTTGAAGGATGCCATTACCACTACTTTAAACCAGGCGTTTCCGACGATTTTTACCTCCGGCTCTATTATGACATGCGCCGGCTTCCTGATTGGAAATATCTCTTCCGACGCGACGGTGTCTGCCATGGGGATTGCCTTAGGAAGAGGAACGCTGACCTCCATTATTCTGGTGCTTTTCGTATTGCCGCAGATACTGCTGTTCGGTGACTTTATTATTGAAAAGACAGCGCTTGCCATCAAGCTGAAAGGAAATGTCAGAGAGAGCAACGGCCGTGTTCATGTCAGCGGGCATGTGCGGGGGTATGTGCAGGGTGAGATTGATGCAACTGTGCAGGGTGTATTCCAGGGACAGATGCAGGTTTCCGTAGATACGGTGCTTCCCGGCAGGCAGGGACAGATTGAAGAGATAACCGGGGAAAGTCCGAATGCAGTCCGCAGCAGGCAGGAACAGATGGAAGAGACAACAGGCAGTAACACACAGCAGAAGGAGGGAACGCAGGAATGAAGAGGAAGAAAATTGAAAAATTTCTAATGGCGTTAGCGCTAAGTACATCTCTTGCAGTCTTTTCTACAGCGGTGTGTTATAGTGCGCAGGCAGCACAGACAGAAGAAACTGAGGCGGAAAATCAGACCGGCAGAGAGGAAGAAGGCGTCGAAGAGAATGGGCTTGTAGAAATCACAGACATAGCAGATTTTGGGGAGCTGATAGAAAATTGTAAATACGATGGCTGGAGCATGGATAAAACCGTCCGCCTGACGGCTGACCTTGACCTTTCCGGTATGGAATTTTCCGGGTTGGGTTATTTCTGCGGTACCTTTGAGGGAAATAACCACAAAATCGAAAATGTAAACATTGATATAAAAGGCTCCAATTACGGCTTTTTCCGTTATCTTGGGGAGAACGCGGTGGTGAAAGACCTGCACATCAGCGGAAACCTAGAGCCCACCGGAACCCAGGAAAATATCGGCGGGTTGGTGGGGGTTAATTATGGTATGGTGATGAACTGCTCCTTTACCGGAAAGGTCAGCGGTCAGAATGCGGTAGGCGGTATTGCAGGAATCAATAAGGGGACAGGGAAAATCATTACCTCCGGCAGTGAGGCGGAAATTCTTGCCACTAACTATACCGGAGGCATTGCCGGAAAAAACGAGGGGCTTCTCTCCGGCTGTAGCAGCAAAAGCAGCATTAACACGGAAGAATTAGAGCCCACCTTAGATTTAGGCGGCGTGGATATCGGCTCTCTGAACTTGACCCAGAATGTGGTGAACCGCAATGATATGGGAGGCATCGCCGGAACCTCAAAGGGTGTGATTACCGGATGTAAAAATGAGGGAACGGTAGGTTATAACCACACGGGCTACAATGTGGGGGGGATTGCCGGAAGCCAGAGTGGCGTGATTTTAACCTCCGTCAATGAGGGGGAAATTTACGGCAGGAAAGATGTAGGCGGAATCGTAGGGCAGGCAGAGCCTTATATTGAGTCTGAGTATTTAGAGGATAAGGTAACGGAGACAAAGGAAGATTTAAATCGTTTAAATCAGACGATACAGGGGATTTCCTCGGCGGTCAGCTCCATGTCCAGCAAGAGTAAAAGTTATATCAACAGTCTGACCGACCAGTATACAGCGTCCATGCAAAGCCTTTCGGGAAATATAGACGCACTTTCGGATTCCGTAGGACAGGAGTATCCACAGGCGCAGGAGTATTTGAACAATATTAACAGCGCATTAGACAGAATTGAGCAGTTGATGAATGCGGAGGGACCACTGTCGGAGGAGCAGGTAAATGCCATGATTGCGGATTTGGGAGTGATAAGTACCAACCTTTCCTACATCCAGAGTTTTTTGCCGGAGGCAGGGCAGTCTGCTCAGGAAGTGATTGACAGTATCACGGCACAGATACAGTCGGGAGAACTGCAAAGCAACGTGGGTGACATAGTAAATACCCTGGATTTACAGATACAGTCGCTGCAAAACCAGCTGGGCGTTGCCGGACAGACGGCAGGGAGTGTCAACGATGAGTTTGGCATTATCAATGAGAATGCCGGAAACCTCAACGGAAGTTTCGATTCCTCCGGGCAGGCAGCGGGAAATCTGGTGGACGGCATCTCCGGTCAGATGGCGGATACTAAGGCGCAGGAAGACATTAAGGGATTGGTGGATACCATTGATTCCGGTGTACAGTCCATTGTGGGCGGAATAGGCAGTGCATCCAATCAGCTGAATGAGTTAGCGGGAAATGCCAGTGACGATATGGGGGTAATTCTAGGGGACGAGGAATACATTGAGGATATCTCTTCTCTTGAAACTGCCGAAAATACCGACGGCGTAGTCAGCGGCTGTGTCAATCGGGGAGAGATTAACGGAGACTTAAATGTGGGCGGCATTGCCGGAACCATGAATGTGGAATATGACGCAGATCCGGAATTTGATTTGGATTTGACGGAAACCACTGACATTACGCTCCGCTCTAAAGTAAACGGTGTGTTGATTCATAATATTAATTACGGAGAGGTGACGGCGAAAAAAAATTGCGCCGGAGGTATTGTGGGATTGCAGGAGTTAGGCTTTGTCTATGACGGAGAGGGCTACGGCGCGGTCAGCTCCGATTCCGGAAGCTATTTAGGCGGTATTGCGGGAAAAAGCTCCGCCACGATACAAAAAGGATATACCATGTGCAACGTCTCCGGTATTGATTATGTGGGCGGCATTGTGGGAAGCGGTTCTGTGATTAAGGAAAGCGTTAGTGTGTCCTGCATTGAGGCGACCGGTGAGGGAAAGGGCAGCATTGCCGGAAGAATGAGGGAAGACGGAAGCGGCAGCGGAAACTTCTTTGTCAGCGACGGAACTCAAGGTGTGGATGATATCAGCTACCTGGGAGTGGCAGAAAAAGTCACTTATGAGGAAGTGATGGTGATGGAGGGCATTCCCTCCGGTTTCAATCAGGTGGATATTACCTTTGAGACGGAGGACGGTGTCCTTGCGGAGAGGAAAGTGGCTTATGGCGGGAGTATTGCCCCTTCGGAGCTGCCGGAGGTTCCGGAAAAAGAGGGCTGCTATGTGGAGTGGCAGGAGACGGAGAAGTTAGAAAAAATTACGAAAAATACAATGGTTCGTGCGGAATATGTGGACTGGACGGAAAGCGTGGCGTCAAAGGAGTGTCTGGAGGATGGAAAACCGGTATTCTTAGCGGCGGGAGAGTTCTACGGGGACACGGAGCTTTTATTGGAAGAGGCGAAGGCTCCGGAAAATCTCGAGAAGGATGAGCAGGCAGCCTATGCCTATACATGGAAGCTGCAAAGCGGGCGGGAAAAGGAGTTTGAGAAGCTGGAGCTTCATGCAGTGCTGCCGGAGGAGACGGAAAATGCAAAACTTCTGGTAGAACAGGACGGCACATGGGTGGAAATCGAAGCGAAGGAGGACGGACGTTATCTTGTAGCGGAGGTGGCTTACGGCGCTGCCATTGCCCTTGTCACTATGCCGGAAAAGAACACTCTTTTCCTATGGATTGCGGGCAGCTTGATAATTCTTCTGGCAATTTTCTTTGTTTGGCGTTATCATAAGCGTAAAAAACAGAAAGAGCCGCAGGAGATTTTCAAACCCAAAAAGAAGAAAAAATAAACGGCGGTAACAGGGAGTATTATGATATTTGAGACACATGCACATTATGACGATGACAGATTTGACGGGGACAGGGACACTCTTCTTGCCTCTATGCCGGAAAGAGGAATCAAAAGAATTATCAATGTGGGGGCATCCATTGCCTCCACAAAGACTACGCTGGCGCTGACAGAAAAATACGATTTTGTCTATGCCGCGGTGGGGGTTCATCCTAGCGATGTCGGAGATTTGAACGAGGAGACCTATCAATGGCTGAGAGAACAGGCGGCATGGGAGAAAACCGCAGCCATAGGGGAAATCGGCTTAGATTATTACTGGGAGAAGGAGCCAGAGGTACAGGAGCGGCAACGGTACTGGATGAAACGTCAGTTAGAACTGGCAAGGGAAACCGGACTTCCGGTGATTATCCATTCCAGAGATGCGGCAGCTGATACCATGGAGGTTATGCGGCAGGCACATGCGGAGGAAATTCCGGGAGTGATTCACTGCTATTCCTACTCTAAGGAGCTGGCACAGGAATTTGTGAAAATGGGGTATTGCATCGGCGTTGGTGGTGTTGTCACCTTTAAAAATGCAAAGAAACTAAAGGAGACGGTGGAAGCCCTTCCCTTAGAGAGGATTCTGTTGGAAACGGACTGTCCCTATATGGCACCGGAACCCCACCGGGGAGAGCGGAATGATTCTTCCTACATTCCCCTGGTGGCGGCAAAGATTGCGGAGCTAAAGGGTGTTACGCCGAAAGAGGTGGAGCGCATTACGGAGGAGAACGCCAGAAAATTATTTTCTAAAGTCCGATAGCATTTGAGGGGAAACACCATTTTTGCTTGGAACGGGGCAAATTTGAAAGAAGTAAAAAGCCCGGATGTCCTTGCTTATCTCACAGCTTCCCACGCAGTTCCACGGTATCGCCCCAGAAGCGTTTGGGAATATTCTGGGACTGTAGTTTTGGGTTGATACGGGCTTTGATGGCAATGCTTTCAAAAAAGGTCTGCCACAGGGAGCGGTATTCCTGCTCTTTTTGGGAGTAGTGGTCTAAGATATCCTGATTTAAGTCGGAGGCATCCACTAACATAAAGTTTTTCCCGGCGGAGTGGACGGCGGCAGTCCGGCGGTTTTCATCATAAATCATAAAGTTCTCCTGAGGAAGGCGGTCGGTAAAATGCTCTGCTAAGAATGGCAGGGCATTATTTTTTGGGTGAATGGTGGCAAACAGCACGCCGTTTTCTAATTCGCTGAACCGGAGAAAACCCGAGAGATGGTGGGACTCCCCCTCGGTTGCCCGGGAGAGGGTAAAAACACGGTGGACATAAGGGTTTGCCAGATCGTTTAGCACCCCCGCCCCTAAGGGTGAGGATAGGGCATAGACCACGGTTTGATAGGCGGCATCCGCCTTATCGGGTGCGCTTTTGCCCTCCGGAGCAATGGCAAGAATGGCGTTTAAAAGCGTATCATAAAATTCCGAGCCTAATCGTTTTAAAATGGTTTTTGCCACTTTGTCAGATTTCTCTTCGGCTTCCTCTACAGGAAGGTATTCGCAGAAAAGGGAATAATTTTCCGGTTCACGGCACAGCAGGGCGATATCTGCATGAGAGCAGAGGGCTGCCGTTTCACCGGATTGAAATTTCCGGTTCTGTTTTATTTTAAAGTCCCAGGCGTCGTAAATGCCGCTTAAGATGCCGCTTGGACTGTCATTGCAGATAAAGGTATACATAGCTGCCTCCGGGGGTGATATTTTAAAGGGACATTTCCATTCCGGTGTCAAACAGGCTGATTTGCTGATAACCTGCCTCCCGGATTTCTTTTGGAATCTGGGTTTTATCTCCAATCAGGTTCCGACAGATATAATCTTCTTCTAATTTTGTGCGGTACATCATCCTACCGGAACAGGTGATGAAGTATAGCGCCCGTTTCAACACTACCCCGATTTTTTTCAGGTCCGGGAAATCCAGGGTGCTCATCCGTCTCGCCTTTACGATGCGCTGGGCGGATTTGGCACCGATTCCGGGAACCCGTAGCAGCGTCCGGTAGTCGGCACGGTTGATTTCCACAGGAAAAGATTCCAGATGACGCAGTGCCCAGTCACACTTGGGGTCTAAGTAAATATTAAAGTCCGGCCGGTTTTCGGAGAGCAGCTCGTCTACGGTAAAATCGTAGTAGCGCAGCAGCCAGTCTGCCTGATAGAGGCGGTGCTCCCGCAGTAATGGGGGGCCTCCGGGAAGCATGGGGAGGTCGGAGTTCTGGTTGACATTGACAAAGGCGGAGTAAAACACACGCTTTAATTCAAACTTCTGGTAAAGACTCTCCGCCACCCGCATAATCTGGTAGTCGTTCTCCGGGGTGGCGCCGATTATCATCTGAGTGCTCTGCCCGGCGGGAACGAAATGAGGAGCGGAGCGGTAGAGAGCGACTTCGTTCTTATTTTCCGTGATACTGTTCTGAATCTGGCGCATGGGTTTTAAAATAGTAGTTCTGGATTTATAAGGGGCAAGCTTTTTCAGGCTGTCTGCTGTGGGGAGTTCTAAATTGATACTCATGCGGTCCGCAAGAAAGCCTGCCTTTTCTACAAGGAGGGGATCTGCGCCGGGAATTGCCTTCACATGGATATAGCCGTTGAAATGGTGGATACGCCGCAGCTTATAAAGGGTCTGGTAAATCAGATCCATGGTATAGTTTGGGCTTATCATAATGCCGGAGCTTAGGAATAGTCCTTCAATATAATTTCTGCGGTAAAATTCCATGGTCAGTTCGCAGACTTCGTCAGGGGTAAAGGAAGCGCGGGGAACATCGGAATTACAATTATTCTGGCAGTAGGAACAGTTAAAAATACACTCGTTGGTAAAGAGGATTTTTAGCAGGGAAACACAGCGTCCGTCAGCGGAGAAGGTGTGGCAGATTCCGGCGGCGATGGAATTCCCCATACCGGTGCCGTTTCCCTTGCGGTCAACACCGCTGGAGGTGCAGGCAACATCATATTTTGCTGCGTCGGTTAATATAGCAAGTTTTTCCATAAGAGATAAATTCTGCTGGATATTCATAGCGGTAATGTTTCCTTTCTCCTGTTTGATTCTGTCATTGGTTTTACCGGAGACCAGGGAGGCGGTTGTTTTTATAAAATAAAAAGAACGAATGTTTGTTTAACCAATATAACACAAATGTTCGGCAAATGCAACAGAAAAACGAATACTTGTTCGAAAACGATTCTATATAATGGAAATTCGGAAACAGGGAAAAATTGGGGGAGTACTAAAATTGATTTGGGTGTCAAAATTATTTGTAAAATTTTACAAATATATGTTACAATAATATATGAGTTGTCGTATAATGCAGAAAATAAGAGAAAAGGGGAATGCTATGAAATCAATAAAATTTAAAATTGTGGTAGCAGTTATTTTAAGTTCATTGATGACTATCGGCATTTGCGGTGGAATTGCAATTGTTAATTCTTTTAAAACATCCTATGCCGCCTCCGAAAAGGAAATGGAAGCTTACTGCGAGAATCGGAGCGAAGAGCTGAATAAGACGATGGAAAAGATTGAGCAGTCGGTAGATACTTTGAGTGATGTCGCATTGAAGAAATTAGAGGATGTGCAAAAATTTCAGACCGATGCAGCTTATGTAGAGGCATATACCGAAATGCTCAGTGATATTATTTTGACAGCGGCGGAGGATACCAGCGGGGCATTGACTGCTTATATTCGTTACAATCCTGATTTTACAGATCCGGAGAGCGGAATTTTTTTTACCAGAAGCAGCAGTGAAGAGGTATTTTCTTCAGTGACCCCGACGGATTTTTCCATGTATGAGGAAGATGACACCGAGCATGTAGGCTGGTATTATATTCCGGTGAAAAACGGAAAGCCTACCTGGATGACGCCTTATTATAATGCAAACATTGATGTTTATATGATTTCTTATGTAGTGCCGCTTTTTATAGGAGATACTTCTATTGGTATACTGGGAATGGATATTGATTATAGTATACTTAGCAGTCAGGTAGACCAGTCCGCGATATTTGGGAGCGGCTATGCATTTTTGGCGGATGAAGCGGGAAACGTTATGTACCATCCTGATTTGGAAGTGGGGACAGCGTTTGAAAGTATAGATGGTGGTCTGACACCTCTGATTGCCGCACTGGCAGATCCTGAGGCGGAGCAGACTGTCAGGCAGTACAGCTATCAGGGAAAAAATAAGGTAATGTGCTATTATGATTTACGGAATGGCATGAAATATGTGATGACGGCGCCGGAGAAGGAACTTCGCTCGGGGGCGGAGCAACTGGCAGGAATGATTCTGACCGGAACTTTTTTGGCAATGCTTTTGTCTGTTGCCATCGGATTTGTGGCAGGAGTGATTTTAGTCAAACCTATCCGCCAGATAGACGGCATTGTATCGGAAACAGCTGAGTTGAATTTTGCACATAATTCTGCGAGCGACGAGCTTTACAGACGGAAGGACGAAACCGGGAGGATGGCGCATTCCCTTCATAATATGCGTAAAAATCTTCGGAAAATGGTGGCGGATATCAGAACGACCTACCAGGATTTAAGTGTTTCTATGGAACAGCTTTCTGAAACCACCAGGCGTGTCAATGAGATGAGTGAGACAAACTCCGATACGACTCAGGAATTGGCGGCAGCCATGGAACAAACAGCCTCTACAATGCTAAATGTTAATACAACCATTAGTGATATTAAGGATCGTGCGGCGGATATCAGGCTGCGTGCAGAAGAGGGCAAGGAGGGTTCTGACGAGGTTAAGAACCGTGCCCTGCAGTTGAAGGACAAGACACAGATTGCCGGCGATAAGACAAGAGAGATGTACGAGGATGTACAGAAAAAAACTGCCGAGGCAATGGAACAGGCGAAGGCAGTGGAAAAAATCAATCAGTTTACGCAGGCGATTTTGGATATTTCCAGCCAGACGAACCTGTTGGCATTGAATGCTTCTATTGAGGCGGCACGGGCAGGTGAGGCAGGCAAGGGATTTGCTGTGGTTGCCGGGGAAATCGGACAGCTTGCTTCCCAGACCTCATCCACCGTCGGGAACATCAATGACATCATTGAGGAAGTAAATCATGCGGTTGCAAATATGACAGCATGTCTGCAGGATAGTATCGAGTTTTTAGAGGAAACTGTATTAAAAGACTACGAAGAATTTATGTCAGTGGCAAATCAATACAATGAGGATGCCGATGGTTTTGACAAGGATATGACAGTGATTAGTGAGCAGATAAATACGCTTTTGAGCTCTATTATGAATATCACAGAGGCTGTGGACAGTGTCAGTTCCACGATTGATGAAGCGGCAAGCGGTGTGACAAGTATTGCCCAGAAAACCTTGGATGTGGCCGGTATTGTGGAAGGAAACACCGGCCTGGTGGAGAATAACCGTCAAAATATGGTGCGTTTAAAGAATATTATAGAAATGTTCCATGACGGACAGTAGAAAATTTTTGCCATATTCCATGTTTTTGTATATAATGAAGAAGACTAAAACTTTAAAAGTTAAAAATTTTTATTGAAAGAACGGAGAAAACTATGGAATCGGATATTTTTGAGCAGTTCCCGGACAGGGAAACCTTTGATAAATACTGGAACGAACATTATATTCCGGTGGTCTATGAAGAGGTGAAGGAGGCATTCGAAGATTTTGTCACTGCGGCGGCCGGACATATTTACCTCTCGGATTATGAGGAGGAGAACTGTATTTCCAAGGCGGATTTTAAGGAAAATCTTTCCCAGGAGGCGCAGTTTACTTTTCAGGACGGTTTGACAGAGGTTTTTTATGATAAGAACCCCGAGCTTTATGAGACGGCATTTGCTATTTACGAAGAAGCCCAGATGACAGGAAACGGCAAAGGGGACGTGGCGCAGATTTTTCATGAGACGTTTGAAAAACTCTATGAAGAATTTTTAGACAGGCTCTTTGACGAGAAACTTTCCGAGTAGCAGAGGGGGAATTTATGGCGACATTGGGAATTCCACAGAATACCATTTCGGTGCTGCAGAAATATCATTTTAATTTTCAGAAGAAATTCGGGCAGAATTTTTTGATTGACACCCATGTACTAGAGAAAATTATAGCGGCGGCGGGTATTACCAAAGAGGATTTTGTGCTGGAAATCGGTCCGGGGATTGGTACTATGACCCAGTATCTTTGCGAAAACGCAGGGCAGGTGGTAGCGGTGGAAATCGACCAGAACCTGATACCGATTTTGCAGGATACCTTGAGTGCGTACGATAATGTGACGGTAATCAATGAGGACATTTTGAAATTAGATATCGTAAAATTAGCGGAAGCGCGGAATGGCGGAAAACCGATTAAGGTAGTGGCAAATCTGCCTTACTATATTACTACCCCGATTATTATGGGATTGTTTGAGAGTCATGTACCTATTGACAGTATCACCGTCATGGTGCAGAAAGAGGTGGCGGACCGGATGCAGGTAGGACCGGGAACCAAGGACTACGGTGCGTTATCCTTGGCAGTGCAGTATTATGCTAAGCCGGAGATTGTGGCGAATGTGCCGCCGAACTGCTTTATGCCCCGCCCAAATGTGGGAAGTGCCGTTATCCGTCTCACCAGGCATGAGAAGGTTCCTGTGGAGGTGGAGGACGAGAAGCTGATGTTTGCAATTATCCGGGCGTCCTTTAACCAGCGGAGAAAGACACTGGCAAACGGTTTGAACAATTCTCCGGAAATCCGGCTGTCCAAGGAAATCATACAGGAGAGCATTGAGGAATTAGGCGTTCCGGTGACGATTCGGGGAGAAGCGTTGACATTAGAACAATTTGCGGCGTTTGCCAATATTATAAAGAAGAAATTGGAAACATAAAATTCATAGTGGAAGAGAAAATTTTGGAGAATATTACCGGCACGGAAAAGAATAGATTGATGCAGTGATATATACCAGGAAAAGGAGTACTATATATGGAAGAAAGCCAGAATCAGCAGCAAGGTTACGGAAATACACCGGATAATGACCAGCAGCAGACTTACGAAAATCAGGGAACCTATGGAAACCAACAGCAGACCTATGGAAATCAGGGAACCTACGGGAACCAGCAGCAGACCTATGGAAATCAGGGAACCTACGGGAACCAGCAGCAGACTTACGGGAACCAGCAGCAGACCTATGGAAATCAGGGAAGCTATGGAAACCAGCAATATAACAATCCGCCTATCTACTATAATAACGGCGGTTTCGGAACACCGCAGCCAATGCATGGCCCGGTACCGGATGTTTTTTGCTACATCTTATTGGCGCTGATGCCGCTGCGTCAGATTTTAGGTATAATCAGCTCTGCCAGCGTTTTTAATTCCGTGGATTTCAGTTACTCAAGCATAATGAATGATACCTATATGGCAGGTGTCTATACGCCCGGCTATATGGTAATGACGGTTTTGAACTATGCACTTACCATTGCTTTTATTGTATTAATTGTGCTAGATATTGTAAAAATTTACAAACAGCATTATAAAATCACCGGCTTAGTATTATTTGCAATTTTCCTGACGCCGGGCTATTATATCTGGCGGGCTTATATTCTGGGAAGAAAAAAGACTTTTCCTGTGATTTATACGGTATGTTATTCCCTGCTGGTGGTAGGCAGCATGATTTATGCCGTATATCAGGTAATGGATATGTATCTGGCAATTTTTAATCTGATGATGTAGAAAAAGTGGCACAGATAGACGCTGGTCCTTTGTTTTTTATGCCGGAGAAAGGGTTAGCGGCTTTTGATTTAACAAAAGAAATTTGAATGAGTGGCCTCCTTGTTTCATATATTAAATGGAACAAGGAGATTTTTTATGGTGAGAGGACGAAAAAAAAGAGCGGGAAGAGGAATTTCTTTTTTTACAATTATGATACTGCTTCCGCTGCTGGTGACGATTGTCATGCAGAATATGCAGCTAAATCGTCTGATGGCGGGGATGGGACAAGCCGGAAATACCTGCGCCGGGGAAGTGGCAGATGAGGTGCTGATAGGGATTGTGGCAAAGGAGATGGACGCCGGATTTGAGGAGGAGGCGCTGCGGGCCCAGAGCGTCATCGCAAGGACGAACTATCTGGATGCGGAAAAAAAAGGCACAAAGAAGCCCCAGGGAATGTCTTTAGAGGAAATGCAGGAAGCCTTTGGGGATAATTTTAATAAAATTTATGAAAAATTGAAAAATTGTGTCAACAGCACAGAAAACCAGGTGCTAACCTGGCAGGGAGATTATATCTATGCGGCCTATCATGCGGTCAGCAGCGGCAGCACCAGAAATATGGAAGAGCTGTACGGGGATGTACATACGCCTTATTTATCCTGTCAGGAATGCCATGACGATACTACGGCGGAAGGATATTTAGCGGTGTGTTATTGGAAAAAAGAAGAATTTTTACAGCTGGTAAACGGGGCGTTTCCTGAAGCAGAGGCGGGAGATACAAGCCAGATACAGGTCACTGCCCGGGATAAGGCGGAATATGTACTTACGGTGCAGGTGGGGGGGATTTCCTGCGGCGGGGAGGAATTCCGCAGAGCTTTGGAATTAAATTCCGCATGTTTTACCATCACGGACACCGGAGAAAATATCCGCATTGTCACTAGGGGCATTGGACACGGCTTCGGGCTCAGCCAGCATATGGCGCAGGTATTCGCGGAGCAGGGAAAAGACTATCGGGAGATTTTAGCTTATTTTTTTCCGGAAACGGAATTGACGCAAACTGAAAAAATCAAGTAGAAAATTGTATAAACCACCTATATTCGGAAAGACTATCTTTAAAAATAAAGAATATGGATGGTGAATGATATGAAAAGGAAAGGATGGGCCGGATTTTTACGGCGGAAACAATATGTCATTGCAGGTACCTTGGTGGTAATCGCTGCTATCGGTACGACAGTACTTTACAGCAATCATCAGGAGCAGGAACGCCAGCAAATGGAGGCGGAGCTGGCAGAGGAGATGAACAGCAGCAAAGAAGAGGTGGCGGAGGTGCCGGATACGGAGGAAGCCCAGGAGGCGTCTGCAGTAATTCCGCCCAAAACCAACCCCGCAGCCGAGCAGCAGGAAGAAGCTGCCGATATAGCGGAGAGCACAGAGGAGGCGGAGACAGAGGAAACCAAGGAGACGTCCGCAGTAATTCTGCCGAAAACCGCCAGCACGGTGGAAGCGCTGCATTTTTCGAAGGAACAGGGACTGATGTGGCCGATGCAGGGGAATGTTATCATAGATTACAGCATGGACGCCACGGTATATTTTGCCACCTTAGACCAGTACAAATATAACCCGGCAGTCATTATTGCGGGAAATGTCAACGATAAGGTTTACTCTGCCGCAAGAGGTCAGATACAGGGTATCGAAAATGATGAGGTGACGGGCTGTACGGTGACGGTTAATTTAGGGGATGGCTATCAGGCAATTTACGGACAGCTGAAAGAATTGAATTTTGAAGTGGGAGACTATGTGGAGGCCGGACATGTCTTAGGTTATATCAGTGAGCCAACAAAATACTATTCCGTAGAAGGAAGCAACCTGTATTTTGAGCTTTTGAAGGACGGCGTTCCCGTGGACCCGGTAGAGTATTTCGAATAATGTCTTTTGTTGAATCTATCAGTCTTCTTCTTTATAATGAATATATTAGGGGGAAGGAGACTGCTATGGATTACAGCATTTACGGGGGAAACCTATTATCTGTTGAAGGACGGAGAAGAATTTTCCCGCTACATAATAATTGGGAGAAGATTTCGAAAACAGAACAGTTGTATGTGCTATTATTTAAGTCACGATTTTATTATTCGGCTGGAAAGATTGCTTTATGTGAAGATTGTATTAAAAAAATGACGAAAAGTGCCAGAATTATTAATTTACAGCGGAAAATAATAACATTTCCGGCGGAACAAAATTGGAAGGACGGCATAGAATATATTGTGAAAATGAAAATTCGCAATCGAACTTCCACATTTCTACAAAAGCTGAGGCAGAAAAAGGCTACAATAACAGTATAGGTAAAATACCCTCATTCGATTGCTTTTCTATAAGGATAGAACCCTTTGCCTGCGAAGCGCCAGGTTCAGGGTACATAGTATCGTCTATACTGTAGGGACAAAAGCGGTAACAGCTCGGAGGTATCTGGACTGTTACCAAAGGAAAAAGATACGGCGGCTTGCTTGACAAATGATGGGTGGTGTGCTAAGTTAGGAATGTTGCGCGTAAAAAAGAGACTAAAAATATGGAGAAATGAATGGAAACAGTTAGATTTGATGAATTAGATTTGTATCCCCAGGTTCTGCGAGCCATCGCAGAGATGGGTTTTGAAGAGGCAACCCCCATCCAGAGTCAGGCAATACCAGTGGTAATGTCCGGCGTGGATGTCATTGGACAGGCACAGACGGGAACGGGAAAAACGGCATCCTTTGGTATTCCGGTGCTGCACAAGGTTGACCCTAATAAGAAAAAGACACAAGTGATTATCCTATCTCCCACCAGGGAGCTTGCCATACAGGTGGCAGACGAGATAAGAAAGCTGGCGAAATATATGCACGGGGTAAAAATTCTGCCCGTGTACGGCGGACAGGAGATTAACCGTCAGATTAAGGCGTTAAAGGGCGGAGCGCAGATTATTATCGGAACACCGGGGCGTGTGATGGATCACCTACGCAGAAAAACCATCCGCTGTGAAGCAGTGAACACTATTGTGTTAGACGAGGCGGACGAGATGTTAAACATGGGATTCCGTGAGGACATCGAGACGATTTTAGAGTATATTCCCAAGGAGGGACGGCAGACGGTGCTGTTTTCTGCCACCATGCCGAAGCCTATCTTAGATATCACTAAGAAATACCAGCACGATGCGGTTACCATTAAGGTAGTGAAAAAAGAGTTGACGGTGCCTAGTATTGAGCAGTATTACTATGATGTGAAGCGGAATGATAAGGTGGAGGTTTTAACAAGACTTTTAGATTATTACAATCCTAAGCTTTCACTGGTATTCTGCAATACGAAACGTATGGTGGACGAGCTGACGGAGGATCTGCAGGGCAGGGGTTATTTTGCCGAGGGGCTGCACGGCGATATGAAGCAGACGCAGAGGGACCGGGTCATGCGTGGTTTTCGCAGCGGAAAAACGGAGATTTTGATTGCCACCGACGTTGCTGCCAGAGGAATCGACGTAGATGATGTGGAGGCGGTATTCAATTATGACATTCCGCAGGATGATGAGTATTATGTGCACCGTATCGGAAGAACCGGACGTGCAGGCAGGACAGGACGTGCCTTTACCTTTGTGAAGGGCAAAGAGGTATATAAATTAAAAGACATTATGCGTTACTGTAAGACCAAAATCGTGGCAATGCCTATCCCTTCCACCGATGATGTGGCGCAGATTAAGGCAGAAAAGGTTATGGACGAAATCGGGCGTATCATCGACGAAGAGAATTTGAAGGATATGATAGATATTTTAGAGCGGCAGATAAATGCTTCTGATTACACCGCTATGGACATTGCAGCGGCATTTTTGAAGCAGGCATTAGGACAAGTCAACTTAGATAACGGCAGTGACGAAGATTTTGACTTTGACAATACCGGAGCCGAAGAGGGCATGGTGCGTCTTTTCATTAATATAGGAAAGAAAGATCATATTAAGCCGGGAGATATCTTAGGAGCCATCGCCGGAGAGTCCGGCATGCCGGGCAAGCTGGTGGGCGCTATCGACCTGTATGATAAATATACTTTCGTGGAGGTTCCAAGGGAGTATGGCAGAGAAGTTTTAGAGGGCATGAAAAATGCAAAAATCAAAGGTCGTTCCGTAAACATGGAGCCGGCAAACCAGAAATAAAGAAAACCCGGAGCACTTCCACTGTGCTCCGGGTTTTCGCTACCCAAACAAAGCGAAGCGGAGTTCGGGTTTCCCGTTGGAGAGCATTTCCACTGTGCTCCGGGTTTTCTTCATCAAATCTTAATCTTTTGATTCATTGGAAATTCATAATTATTCCGTTACAATAAAGACAGAAACAAAATCGCGAAAGAGTTTCAGGAAAGGCGGAAGGTTGTATGTACAACATTTTGGTGTGTGATGATGAAAAGGATATCGTATCCGCATTAAAAATATATTTAAGCGCCGACGGTTATCAGGTGTTTAGCGCTTACAACGGAAAAGAGGCGTTAAAGGTTTTGGCGGAACAGGAGATTCATCTGGTACTGATGGATATCATGATGCCGGAAATGGACGGGATTTCCGCTATGGTAAAAATTCGGGAGAAATCCAATGTTCCGGTCATCCTTTTAACGGCAAAAAGCGAGGATACGGACAAAGTGTTAGGGCTTACGGTGGGGGCGGATGATTACATTACAAAGCCATTTAACCCGGTGGAGGTGCAGGCACGGGTGAAATCCCAGCTCAGACGCTATATGCAGTTAGGCGGCGGCACAATGAAAAAAGAAACCCTATGTATCGGCGGCATTGAGCTAGACGACCGCACGAAGGAAGTGACTTTAGACGGGGAGAGTGTCTCCCTGACACGTACAGAGTATGATATCTTAAAACTTTTGATGGAACATCCGGGAGAGGTTTTTTCACCGAATCAGATTTATGAGGCGGTCTGGAAAGACAATCCCTATGGAACGGAAAATACCGTCGCGGTACATATCAGACATCTTCGGGAAAAAGTAGAGTATAATCCTGCGGAACCACGCTATTTGAAGGTGGTATGGGGAAGAGGATACAAGATGGAAGCATGAAAGAAGTAAACTTCTTTCATGCGGAAGAACGAAAAAGCGTCGTTCTTCCGGCAGGCAATATGGAAAAAGCGTTGTTCTTCCGGCAGACAATATAAGAAAAAGCACGGAAAGGGGAATTTTATGAAAAAATGGAAGGGTTCTACCGCTGCAAAGATTGTAGCGTGGATTTTATTGACGGTTAGTGCAGTGCTCTGTGCGGGCAGTGTATTGGCGATGATAGAAATGACAAATGGGGATATTTATACTGATTCGGAGGATGAGGTGAGGAAAGATGCATTCTCTACAGTGGCTAACCGTTATTCGCTGCTGGCGGCATACAATTACTATAACGGAGCCAGTGAGGAGAATGAGAAATATTTTTCTGGCACCAGCTTTCAGTATGGCATTATCGAGGGGGATTCTATCGAAGGGCTTGATTTGAATGAGGATAAAACTTATCTGGAACGAAATTTCTCTCAGAAAGTGAAGGAGCAGGATTTGCACATTTTTTCCATGGAGCTCAATGATAATACCAGTATCAGTTATAAGAGCGGATTTCTTATGGGCTATGCTTATATCGGTAACCATGGGCAAACATATACGTCTCTGTATGTGGATAAAATCTGTTATGATTCCTTCAGCGGTATTCTATATTATAAGACATTGGATAACGAATATTTCCCGGTGCAGTATGTGCAGTTTGAATTACAGGGGAAAACCTATTATTTATTTTATGATTTTTTAACCGGACAGTACATGCAGCGGTATGATGTTGGGGATACGGGGGCGTTTGCAGAAACAACTGCGGAAACAACTGCGGTTAGCAATGTAGACTCAGGCAAAGAGGGCGTACAGGAGCCGTTAGTAGAAGAACTGGAAGAGAACGCTGAGGCTGAGGAAGAGGCGGCGGCGCTGCAGCAGCTTTTAGCACAGGAAACCTTTAATTTTAATATGTTAGAGGAAGTGGGAATTACCAGGAATCAGATAGGGATGCTGCTGTTAGACGGCGTGCGGGAAATTTCGATGGCAGAGCTGGTTTCCATTGATATTGAGGCATCGGGGCTTTCGGGAAATGTGGCCCAGACAAAGGATTATTACCTGGATGCAAACTATACGTTACAGGTAGATTACAAGGGAGAGAACCGGAAACAATATACCGTGGTATCTGTGATACCGGAGGAAACGGCATTGGCCAAAGGAAATCCGGAGGATATGTTTGTACAGGCGGATAAATTTGTAAGACTGATATACTGCTGGCGGTATCCGGTGTTTGTGGTCTGTATCCTGTCCTTGGCGCTGGCTGTGGGTTCTTTCGTTTTTCTGCTCTCTGCGGCGGGGCATCGGAAAAATACAGATGAAATCATACTGCTGCCTACAGATTATGCCTGGCTGGATCTTTTTTTTGGAATTTTCTGTATTGCTGAGATACTCCTTCTTTTTGTAATGCAGGAGCTCAGCTATGAACTGCCGGAGAATCCGTTCCTGTTTTTGTTCCTGCTGGCGGGACTTTGCATGGGCTGGCTGCTTCTATGGTTCATTTTGAGCTTTGCGGTGCGCTATAAACAGGGAAAATGGTGGAGGAACACTTTGATTTACACGATGACTGCTCCCATAGGCAGATTTTTGCGCATGGTATGGCAGAATATAGATTTTCTGTGGAAATGGATTTTTATTTTAGTATTTTTGGCATTTTGTGAATTTATGGGGCTGTTGATGTTCCAATATGCCACAGGTACATTGATACTGGTATGGTTCATGGAAAAAGTGGTGCTCTATGTGCTGTTTCTCTACGGCTTGGTGCAGATGAAAAAGTTAAAAGAGGGCGGAGAAAAAATGGCGGCAGGAGATTTGCTGTATAAAATTGATACGAACCGCATGGCAAAGGACTTTAAGCGCCACGGGGAAAATTTAAACAGTATCAGTGAGGGAATGTCCCGGGCGGTGGATGAGAGAATGAAGAGCGAGCGGTTTAAGACGGAGCTTATCACCAACGTGTCCCATGATATTAAGACGCCCTTAACCTCCATTATTAATTATGTGGATTTGCTGGAAAAGGAAAAGCTGGAAAATGCCACGGCGGAGGAATATTTAGAGGTGTTAGAGCGGCAGTCCGGGCGGCTGAAAAAGCTGATTGAGGATTTAATTGAGGCATCGAAAGCCTCCACCGGAAATCTGGCGGTGCATTTAGAGCGGTTGGAAGCGGGCGTATTTATGGTGCAGACCGTAGGTGAGTTTGAGGAAAAAACCAGAGCGGCAGAACTGGATTTGCAGATTAAAAAACCGGAGCAGCCGGTGTATATCATGGCGGACGGCAGACATTTCTGGCGGGTTATTGACAATCTGATGAACAATATCTGCAAATATGCGCAGCCCGGCACGAGAGTATATATTAATATGGAAGAAAAGGGTAACAAAGTAGAGATTACCTTCCGTAATACCTCAAAATATCCGCTGAATATCAGCAGTGATGAATTGATGGAGCGTTTTGTCCGTGGGGACAGTTCCAGAAATACGGAGGGTAGCGGTCTGGGGCTTTCTATAGCCAACAGCCTGATGGAGCTTATGGGCGGTACCTTTCGTCTGCATGTGGACGGGGATTTGTTCAAGGTGGTGCTGGAGTTTGAAATGAAATATCAATAAAAGCGATAAAAATATCTGCTGGCGTATCCGTTTGCTTAGGGCAAACCGTGCTGAAGAACAGGCATAATAAAAGGCATTCAGGAACTTCAGTGTTATGCCGAACAAAAAATGCCTGTACAGGGAGCGTATAGAATCTGTGGATTCCATAGCCAGCATGGACAGCACAAGCAGAAAGCAGCAGTCGGAACCGGGAATGTGGAAAAATATGTAGAAAAGTATTTATTAAGCCTACCAATTATGTGTTTGTCGTTGTATAATAAGTTTGCCGTAGGAAATCACTTCTTTCGTATATTTTAGTGTGCAAACTTATTATACATCCGAGTATTTTATATGGTATTTTTTGAGAAGAAAACTTGTAAAGTGGCGATATCTTATCATTTTTTAACAATATAGATTGGATGAAAGAAGTGAAAAGGGGATATACAATCATGACTAAATACATAAAAGAAACAGCCCTGCATTTATGCCTGCTAATAAATGCAGCTTCTATTTCCCTGCAGGGACTTCTGTTAGGAGAAATAGTAGATACGCTAACCAAATTGAATGGAAGTCTTTTTTGCGAAAAATTGATTTGGTTTTTTGTTACAATACTGTTGGGAATGCTGTCCGGGATAATAAGCAGGAAATTGATTTATTCCTTGACAGGAGAGAAAATAAAAACAATCAGAAAAAGCATCTTCCATTTTGACTTGCGCAGTAAGGAAAAATATGAAATATCAGATTACACCACAAATACAGATATGATATATTCTAATGTTCTTCTGGCAAAATGGAATATTTTCAGCTGTGCTTATGCGGTGGTATTTGCAATCATTGCAATGATAAGGGTGAATTTCATTCTGCTTATTGTAGGTATGCTGCTGTCATTCTCCCCGTTGCTGGTGATGAAAGCCATGGGAAACACGGTTCAGAGAAAAGTCAATGCTTATATGGAAAACGTGCAGGAGTATCAGAGTTATGTCATAGAGAGATTGGACGGAAAACATGAGATAAACCAGTACCGGATAACTGATATGTGTGAAAAAGAGCATGAACAAAAGGCGCAGATACTGGAGCAAAAAAGGCAGAAGATGAAGGAAGTCTCCAATTATACCAATATACTAAATGAGACTTTTGGAAACATCAGTTTTTTTGCCGTGATGGGAGTTGGCGGATATTTAGTACTTCGTGGAATGGTGAGCGCCGGTGGAATTATTACGGTGATACAGCTGATGAATTATACAGTAGAACCTCTGATAAATATTGCTAATTTTCTGAAAGAAAAAAAGGGCTGCGATACAATTGCAGAGAAGTTTGACCGGAAAGAAAAAGAGGGTGTTGCTTATCCGGAGATAACGGGGGCTCAGGTTACAGAACCACAGGAAATATCCGTTGATAATCTTTCATTTTCCTATGATAATCAGGATATGATACTGAAAAATTTATCCGTGACTTTTGAAAGGGGAAAGAAATATCTGATTCGTGGAGAAAGCGGTACGGGAAAATCTACATTAGGAGAATTGTTAGAGGGCGGACTTACACCAACGGGCGGAACAGTAAAAATAAACAATCAGGATATTTCAAAATTCAGCGATGGTTATATCTATCAGTATGTGCGGAAGGTGAATCAGAAAGCCTATGTTTATTCCGCCTCCATCGGTGAAAATATAAAGTTTTTGAGAAATGTGCCGGAAGAAGAGGTACAGAAAGCATTAAAAGATGTCAGTCTGCAGCATTTAGACAGCGGACAACTTGCTACAGAGGCGTCCGGCGGCGAGCAGGAGAGGATAACCATAGCAAGGTCGCTTATCGACCCACCGGGTATTGTAATTTATGATGAGCCGACAGCGGCATTAGATGAAAAAAATTCCTATCAAATTATGGAGAAAATAACGGAATTAAACAGTACAGTAATCTGTATTTCGCATAATACTTCAAAAGAGGTGGAAAATCTTTTTGATGAAGTTTTAACATTATCGAAATAATGTTGTTAATGCAAATTGCCATATCCTCCATTTTCCTGACTTTTAGCGCAAAAAAGGCGTATGAAACTGTTACATCTCATACGCCTTAACGCTGTCATTACTATTTTGTTTCTCCAACCGTCCAAGCTGCCCTGCCGCATTATCCGGTTTCCTGCTAAAAAATCCCTTCAGCCCTGTTTTCCGATAGGCTTTAAAGTCATACTCATTTTTATTCTTTATGCCCTCCGAATCACTCAGGCTCCACAATCATCCATCCCTTATCACACTCATTTCTGAAAACCACACCTTTCCTGCAGTCTATGGCATCACTCTGTGAATATCCCTCGGAAACAAAGCCGCCCGTCTCACATTTTCAAATCCCAGCAGCCTTGCAGTAAACCGTTCTAAGCCAAGCCCAATACCCCCATGAGGCGGCAGTCCGTATTTGTGCGCCATCAGGTAGCTTTCAAACAATTCCGTGTGCATTCCAAGTGCCTGCATTTTAGCAAGCTGCTGTTCATAGTCGTGAATGCGCTGTCCCCCGGTAGTGACTTCTAAGCCTCGGAACAGAAGGTCAAAACTTAATGTTACCGGAACGCCGCCTACCGTTTTTTCCGCTTCCATGGCATAAAAAGGGCGTTTAGAAGCGGGATAGTGGGTGACGAATACAAAATCAGAGCCTGTTTCCTTTAACATAATTTCCGAGAGCAGTTTTTCTTCCTCCGGCTCAAAGTCCTCGTAATCCGTAATTTTCCGCCCATATGTGTCGGCAATCAAATCTTTTGCTTCGTGAAAACCGATAACGGGAATCTCGGTCACCTCTGGCAGTTTTACCTCTAAAAGGGATAATTCCTGTCCGTAAGATTCTTTCAGATGGGCGAGGGCAGAAAATATCATACCTAGTTCTGTCTGCATTAACTCCGTAAAATCATTCAGATATCCCATTTCAAAATCCACACTGGTATACTCATTTAGGTGGCGGGAGGTATCGTGCTTTTCTGCCCGGAACACCGGGGCAATCTCAAAGACACGTTCAAAAACACCTACCATACACTGCTTGTAAAATTGGGGACTTTGGGCGAGATAGGCATCTTTGCCAAAGTATTTTAAAGAAAAAATATTGGCACCGCCCTCTGCTCCCGCCGCTACGATTTTTGGGGTATGGATTTCTGTGAAATGCTGTTTTATGAGAAAATTTCGGAATCCCTGGCATAATCCCTCTTGAATGCGGAAAATTGCCCGTTCTTTTTCATTTCGCAGTGTGATGGGACGATAGGACAGGAGATTTTCTAAAGAAGTGTCCACCTGCTTGTTGTTGATAACAATGGGGGATGGGGCGGCGGGTGTGGATAAAACCCGCAGGCTGATTAAATGCAGTTCAAAACCGGCTTTTGCCCGTTCCTCAGAAATAACTTTTGCAGTAAAAATGACACAGGCTTCCTCCGTGAGTTCTTCTAAGGAAAATTCGGCGCTTTCACCGTAGACACACTGGATAATACCTTTTCTTGTCCGCAGCAGAACAAAAGCAAACCCGCGCATTTTGCGGATTTTGTAGATACTGCCGTGGATTTGCACGGTTTCCCCGAAATGTTCCTTTAACAGATGGACGGGGCAGGTGGTTTCCTTTAAGTTTTCGTTGATGGTGTACATAATGATTTCCTCCTCGTAAATGAAATTTTGAGAATACGAAAAGGAAACATAAGAAATAAAGCCTTATGAAAAAACGAGCCCCATTCGTATTCCGTTAAAAATACCAATGCGGCTCGTTTTTATGAAAACCACACAGGCACAGCACATAAGCACTTGTACCTGTGGAAATTCCAAAGATACAAGTGCTGTCAATCGTCGTCCCTATGCAGTTTTGCAAATGTAAAGTTTGACATGATGATAAGCTCCCTTGTGGCTATTTGGTGAAATTTTATTCATTATAGTTAACCTGTGGTGAAAAGTCAAGGAAAATTCTTTGCTAATTAGTACTTTTGATGTATAATGCTCCATGAAGACACTTCGCCCAGAACAGCGGAGCATACAAAAGAGCTGAGATACCGGAGGAAAAAATAACCGATATCAGGAAATGCAGTAAACGGAAGAAATTAGAGTTAAGCTGCACAATTTTGGGAAAGAGTAAAGGAGCAATATAAAATGAAGATACCTGCAATACGGACTAAGCGTCTGCGGCTTAGAAATTATGAAAAAACAGATAAAGAGTTTGCCATGGGTATTTGGAACGATTCGGAAATGGGAAAGTATCTGCCAGACCCATCAATAGAAAATATGGACGAAATATATCTAAAAGCATTGGACGAGTTGGATACAGATGAGACATGTTGCTATTTGATTGCGGAGAATTTAGAAAATGGAGAAAGGATTGGAACTTGCAGTTTTGTTCCCAGTGAAGATGGCGAAACTTATGATTTAGGATGCTGCGTGCATGCGAGATATCAAAACCGGGGTTATGCGACAGAGATGGCGCAGGGAATGATTGACTATGCGAGGGAGCATGGAGCGAAAAAAATTACAGCTCCTGTAAATAAAGAAAATGGGGCATCCAATGCAGTTATGAAAAAATTGGGATTTTCTGTGGTGGGAGAGACTACCTGTAAAAAAAGAGGAACCGACATTGTTTTACAAGAATATTTATATGAATTGGAATTAACGACACCTTAATATAGTGAGAGTATAAGAAGAAAATGAAACAGACAATCCGTAATGAGATAATACAGTATGCAAAAGAAACCTATCATACAGAACCGGAATATCTCTGGGCGAAAACGCCCGACTGTGCCGTGTTGCGCCATAGGGACAACCGAAAGTGGTATGCCATTATCATGGATATTTCCAAAGAAAAATTAGGGATGCAGGGAGATGAAATTGTAGATATCCTCAATGTAAAATGCGACCCGGTGATGATAACCTCACTTTTACAGAGCGAGGGATTTTTTCCTGCATATCATATGAATAAGACTTATTGGATTACCATACTGCTGGACGGTACGGTCTCGGCGGAAAAGATAACGGGACTTTTGGATTTTAGCTATGATATGACAGCAAAGAAAAAGAAGCAGGAGAAAAAAGAAAAGGAAAATATGTGATTGTGAGGAAAAAGGGGGGAGAAAAGCGATGCCAAAATCAGCAAGGGCAGTTTCTGTCATAGGGGGCGCGGATGGACCCACCAGCATTTTTCTGGCAGGGAAGATCGGAAAGAAAAATCCAATGGAGAAACTAAAGCAGTACCGTTACCGGAAAAGACGAGCCAGGGCAGAGGCGCAGATAACGGCAAACCCTCATACATTAGAGGAAGTAATTGTTTATATGACAGATATCTACGGTGCGGAAAAATTACCGGAAAACAGCCGCATTTATCAGGAACAGCGGCAGGGAATGAGGGAAGCTCTTATTTTAAGGCATCAACCGGAACTGCTGGGGGAAACCATGATAACGCTGAAACCAGAGTTTGACGGAGTGCAGTCGAAAGAAGGGAAGGAAGAAAGATTAAAGGAATACTGGAAGCAGGTAAGTGCACAGTTAGAAGCCCGTAGCAAAAAGGTGCAGGAAATACCGGAAGAGTTGTTTCCGATGGAGTATTCTATCTATGAAATTCGGATTCCGGAACTGGGAAATATTCAATTTGAGATAGAAAAAAACTGGGGAATGTTCGGCGGCTCCTGCGGCGGCGGAGATAAGAAGAAAATAAAAAAACTGGAAGCTATAATGAAGAAAATATATCTGTATTACGGCGTTTCGGAGGAGGATATCAGGGAACGCAGTGAGCGGTACGGGGCATTAGTTGCAGTCATGACACAATAACGTTGAAAAAGAACTGGTATGTAAATTGTAATTATGATAAAATACGATTGCTGTCGACTCTTTCCAGCAGGAAGGAGGTGTGTCCAATGAGTTACATAACATCTTTTCTTATCTCTGTTATGGCAAGCATAGCTGGCTACTATGTATGCAAATGGTTGGACGGAGATAAATAGACAGCAACAGCCTATCAGGAGTGACTCACCTTACGAGTAAGAAAACCCCAGAGCTGGCACTCCGGGGTTTTCTTTTGTCCAATGAATAAATAACATCTTTTCTTTTCACTATTATATTATGCTTATAAACGAAAAATGTCAAGAAAAGAATCTTTCATTGACATTTCCATATTCGGCTTCTATAATGAAAACATATGAAACGAGAGGGGTGAAAGGATGAGAAAATAATCAACTTTTGAAAACATGAAGTTACTCATTACAGTATGATTTTGCCTGACAGGGCGGGATTGTGATTATGTGCAGTTTTTTGCATATAACAGTTTTGTAGAGTAAATTTGCATGGTTCGGCGTTGCTGAGACTATGCTGTCGTGTTGCCAAAAGTGGATTATGTTTCTCATAACCTCTCTTTTTTGGTGAAAAAAATCAAGCGGAAATGCGGTGCCATGCCGGACTTTCGATAAAAATGCAGGGTTGAGTATGAGATTCAGAATCATTTGGCAGCAGATGATTCTTTTTTATTGCAGAAAAACCGCCTGTCAGAAATAATAAAGGGGGAATCTTATGGCACAGATAAACGTGACAAATCTTACATTTTATTATGAAGGAAGCTTTGACAATATTTTTGAAAACGTCTCTTTTTCCATAGATACAGACTGGAAGCTGGGCTTCATCGGGAGGAACGGAAAAGGGAAAACCACCTTTTTAAATCTCCTTTTGGGAAAATATGAGTATGAGGGAAGTATCAGCGCATCCACCAGATTTGACTATTTTCCCTATAGGATAAAACAGGAAAATTTAGGGCAGTGTGCAGCGGATTTTTTAGAGCAGTGGAAACCGGGCTGCGAGCAGTGGAGGGTTTTGTGTGAATTGTCCCAGTTAGAAACAGACGCTGAGGTGTTGTACCGCCCCTTTGGTACTTTAAGCCATGGGGAGCGGACGAAAATCATGCTTGCGGTATTGTTTTCCGGAGAAAATGACTTCCTGCTGGTGGATGAGCCCACCAATCATTTAGACCGGGAGGCAAGGGAAAATGTGAAGGCATATTTAAAGCAGAAAAAGGGATTTATTCTGGTATCCCACGACAGGGATTTGTTAGATGCCTGTGTGGACCACGTGCTGGTGTTAAATCGCTGCTCTATTGAAGTGCAGGCGGGAAACTTTTCCTGCTGGTGGGAAAATAAGAGCCGTAAGGATGCCTTTTCCCGAATGGAGAATGAAAAACATAAAAAGGAAATTCAGAAATTAAAAAAAGCCTCCGAGAGAACCAGACAGTGGGCGGACAAAAGTGAAAGCACAAAAATCGGTTTTAACCCGGTAAAGGAGCATGACCGTTCCATTTCAGCCCGTGCTTATATCGGTGCAAAGACGAAGAAAATGCAAAGCCGTGTGAAGCAGATGGAGGAGCGGATTGACAGGGAAATTGAAGAAAAAGAGGGGCTGCTACAGGACATTGAAAATCCCGTGGATTTAAGGCTCACCCCGTTGAAACACCATAAAAATACCTTGATTTCCGTCCGGGACTACAGCCTGTGCTACCGCGACGCCCAAAATCCTGTTTTTACAAATCTGAATTTTGAAGTGCAGCAGGGCGAGCAGGTATTTTTAAGCGGGAAAAATGGCTGTGGAAAATCAAGCCTTATTAAGGCGCTGCTGGCGGATATAGAGGAAAGAAACGGAGGCGGCGCGCCGGCCAAGGAGGAGGGCTTACCCTGGACTGCGGAGGGAACGCTTGTTACTGCTTCCGGTCTGATAGTATCTTATATCAATCAGGACACTTCCTTTTTAAAGGGCAGTATCCGGGAGTTCTGCCGGAGCCGGAATTTTGAGGAAAGCCTTTTCTGCGCTATTTTAAGGGAGCTGGATATGGAGCGGGTACAATTTTCCAAAGGAATGGAGGAATTTTCCGAAGGGCAGAAAAAGAAGGTGCTGATTGCATCAAGCCTGTTGACGCCGGCACACCTGTATCTCTGGGACGAACCGCTAAACTATATTGACGTATTTTCCAGAATGCAGATTGAAAAGCTCCTGCTGTCCTTTCGCCCTACTGTGCTTGTGGTAGAGCATGACGTGCGTTTCCGGGAGAAGATTGCAACAAAAGTGATAGAACTGTAGAAGTTTGTGCTATACTTGTTTTATGGGAAAATTCAGGCTGGTACTGTAGGAAAGCATGGATTTTCCTGTTAATAAAAATATTTGGAGTGAGGAAGAAATGAACCGGAAGCAATACGAGTTTGAGGCAATGATACATGAGGTGCCGGGAAAAGGTGGTGCTTATGTGATATTTCCCTATGATATCAGGGAAGAGTTTGGCAAGGGAAGAGTGAAGGTTCATGCTACTTTTGACGGGGAACCTTATGAGGGCAGCATTGTGAATATGGGCGTGAAAAAGGAAGACGGAGCGGTGGCTTACATCATTGGATTGAGGAAAGATATCCGTTTAAAAATTGGCAAGCAGCCGGGAGACACGGTGCATGTAACGATACAGGAGCAGCAGGACAAAAAATCGTGAGGATAAACTCTTGAAATCTGCAACATAGAACATGATGTCTGAATAGGTCAAGACACTTCCTTTAAAAAAGGTTATGATAATGCTGAAACGGACGAGGAAAAATGGATAAGTTAAAAGCAGTGGAAAAAATGCAGGAGTATCTGGGGAAAACCATACAGGAGTATATCAATGCCGTGTGCCTGACAGCAGGAGCAGAGGAGCTGCTCCGGGCAAAAAAGGCGGTGGTGGATATTGCACTCGAAAGTCATTTTCAGTCCCATGAGGGATTTACCCGCTCCTTTCGGAAACGGTTTGGGATAACACCCTCGGAATACCGGGACCAAAAAACTGCTATTCCGCTGTTCATCCAGTATCCCGTCAGTCATTATCACATTTTACAAAATCATCAGGAGGTGCCTATGAGCAAGGAAAATTTGAACTTATGTATGATTACAGCACAGGAACGGGAAAAGAGAAAATTAATCTATCTGCCGTCCCGCAAGGCGAAGGACTATCTTTCCTATTGTGAGGAAATGGGCTGTGAGTGGGAAGGGCTGCTGAACAGTATTCCTGAAAAAATGGATACGGCGGCGTTATTAGAATTGCCGGATTTTATGGTGGAAGAAGGATTTTCCAAGGTTGCTGCAGGAATCGAAGTTCCGGCGGATTATGACAAAGAGCTGCCAAAGCAGTACCGAGTGGCGGAATTGCCGGAGTGCACGATGTTGTATTTTCAGAGTGAACCCTATGAGAAGCCGGAGGATTTCGGCAAGGCAATTGAGAGCGTATATGCCGCTTCCGGGAAATACGAGCCTGCTGTCTATGGCTATCAATTTGCCTACGAGAAAGCGCCTGCTTTTAACTTTGGTGCAGACAGCAGCATCGGAGCGAGAATCGCAATTCCTGCACTTCGGATAAAATAGGAAAAAGAAGGCAGATAGGGAGGGAATACTTGTGAAAGTACATTTTTACGAGAAAGCGGAGGACAGCCTGTTAAAATTTGCAGTCATTATATCTAAGTGCGGAGGGAAATGGGTATTTTGCAAACATAAGGAAAGGGAAACCTATGAGGTTCCCGGCGGTCACAGGGAAGAGAATGAGAGTATCTTAGAAGCAGCGAAGAGAGAACTTTACGAGGAAACCGGAGCGGTAAAATTTGAAATCCAGCAGGTGTGCGTCTATTCCGTTGAGGGAAAAACCAGAGTAAATGAAACAGGGGAAGAAAGCTACGGTATGCTGTATTATGCGGATATCACGGAGTTTGAAGAAGAGCTGCACAGTGAAATTGAGCGGATAGAGTTTTTGGAGGAGCTTCCGGAGGAGTGGACTTATCCGTTGATTCAGCCGTTGCTGATAGAAGAACTCCAAAGGAGAATGCCCGGCGTATGAGAGATACGGAGGAATTGCAGGCGGACAAGAGCCGTTGATTGCAGCCCTTGTTTCTGCCTGTTTGTTTTCCGGATTGACAGTCCGTGCGTTACGCCCAGGTAAATTGTTCCCTGCCCGCACCCAATTCAAAGTGGTATTTGACAATGCCCAAATCAATTTTGGTGTAAAGTCCTGTCCCTGCTTTCACAGATACTTTGTCTCCGTTCAATGCAAACGAAAACTTTTGCTGATTCATGGCAGTAGGAGCCAGTAAAGCAGCCTCTATGCCCTTTTGAAACCACTCTGGCATTTGGCCCTCTGTCTTTGCTACCTCCGGGAGCTTCTTTGAGTTGTGGGGCACTCCCTGGGCGGCACCATATCCCAGGGCGATGACGATGCATAGCTTTTCGCCTTTCTCTACCGTATAAGCCGTTTTGACCTTGCTGTAGGTCATAGCTACCCAGCATGTATTAAGACCCAGCTCCTGTGCCTTTAAGACAAGGCGCTCCCCATAGTAGCCGCAGGATTCGTCTAGGGCAGGACCCTTTTTCCCGACGAGAGCAATATAGTTTGTCACGCCGCTGAATTATCTGCTTTGCATGTTCCAACATTTGCAGCAGACGGTTTAAAGCATCCGTATCTGCGTCAAAATAATAATAGTTTTTCGGCAGCTCTCAAATTCCTTTGCCAGCTGCTTAATTGTTTAAACCATTATACTATATGTTTGTAAAAAAATCTTATTGGTAAAGAAAATCGAGATGGTTGCATTTGACAATCTAAACAGAACCTTAGCGCTTTCTATCTTGTGCATTTCCGCCGCCTCCGCTATAATAATGCCAATAAACTTGCAGTGGAAAGGAGAAAGAGCGATTCATTATGGACGAAGGCGACAGTGAAAGTGATACTAATCCTCCGTTATATCATAGATTAAAATGGATAGGACGAAGTCTGTACTTGCGGGAGTGAGAAACAGGCTTTGTCCTTTTGCATTTTAAGAAACAGTTATGGTATATTTTTGGAGGAATCAGTATGGAAAATTCAATTATTTTAATGATATTGTTGCAGATAGTGTTAATCTTTTTAAATGCGGTGTTTGCCTGCGCAGAGATTGCAGTTATCTCTATGAATGAGAACAAACTGGCGAAGATGGCGAATGAGGGAGGCAAACGTGCCATACGTCTCGCCCGCCTGACGAAGGAGCCGGCGCGGTTTTTGGCCACCATCCAGGTCGCCATCACCCTGTCAGGATTTTTGGGAAGCGCCTTTGCGGCGGAAAATTTTTCCGATGTTCTGGTGGAAGGCCTGCTGGGGCTTGGGGTGGCTGTCCCGGAGAAAACCTTAAACATGTTTTCCGTGTTTTTCATCACCGTGATTTTATCTTATGTTACCCTGATTTTCGGTGAGTTGGTACCAAAGCAGATAGCCATGAGAAAAACCGAAGCCATGGCACTTGGAATGTCGGGATTAATCAGCGCCATAGCAAAAATTTTCACTCCTTTAGTCTGGCTTTTGACAGTTTCCACCAACGGCGTATTGCGGTTGATTGGAATAGAGCCGGGAGCCCAGGAAGAGCAGATAGGGGAGGAAGAAATCCGCATGATGGTGGACGCAGGCAGCGAAAAGGGTACCATAGATAATGAGGAAAAAGAATTCATCCAGAATGTGTTTGAGTTTGACGATCTTTCTGCGGACGAAATTGCTACCCACCGGACGGATATCGTTATGCTGGATTTGCAGGATTCTATGGAAACCTGGCAGGAGATAATTTTACATAGCAGACATACCAGATATCCGGTTTGTGACGATTCGGCGGATAAAATCGTGGGTATCCTTCATGCAGAAGAATATTTCCGCATAGAGGACAAAACAAGGGAAAGGGTGTTAGAGCAGGCAGTGCGCCTTGCCTATTTCGTGCCGGACAGCGTGAAAGCCGATGTGCTTTTCCGGAATATGAGAAATGCAAGGCAGACTATGGCGGTGGTTTTAGATGAATATGGCGGAATGAGCGGCATTGTAACCTTAAACGATTTGGTGGAGCAGCTGGTAGGCGAATTGTGTGACGGCGCGGCGGGAGAAGAGGAAGAAAGCTTTATCGAAACCGTTGAGGACGGTATCTGGAAAATCCATGGCAGTGCCCCCATTGATGAGGTGCAGAAGGCCCTGGGGGTGCCGCTACCCTGTGAGGATTACGAAACCTTTAACGGCTTGATTTTCGACACCTTGGGGGCGATACCGGAGGACGGCTCTGATTTGGAAATGGAGGCGTCAGGACTGCGAATCCAGGTGACGGAAATCAAGGACCATCAAGTGGAGACGGCAATCGTCCGGCTGGCGGTTTCCGCATAAAAGAAGAAAATATGGAAAGTGCTGTTTTGTCGCTAGGAAAAATGAAAAAATAATGCTATAATATTGAAAAATGTAGACAAAATTGCCCGGCGCAGCGGATAAAATCTGGAAATAATACGGGCGGAAAGTGTGAAAGTATGGGTGGAGAATGGGATAAAGTGACAAGCGGTACGACGGATACCGTTCTTAGGTCAATGGATGAGAAAGATTTTGAACTTTATATTTATTCTCTGCGCAAGATGGCGGAAAATAATTTGGAGAGCAACCGCACCTTTATGACAGACCTGTATAATCTGCGGGCATTTCAGTATAAGGCGGCAGAAGAACTGTTGGAGAACCCACAGCTGAAATTTGCCATGATAGTTTTAGATTTTGCAAATTTTAAATCCATCAACGAATTTTGCGGACGGGAAGTAGGGGACGGTCTGTTAAAATGTACGGCAGATGCCCTGCGGGAGCAGATGCGGGAGCATGTGGTGCTGTCCCATTTCAGGGCGGATATCTTTGCGCTGGTTCTGCCTTTTGAAAAGGAAGAAGAGCTAGTGGACACCGTGCAGCGGATTGACAGAAGGATTTCCGAATATAAGATACCTTATAAAGTGCTTCCTGCCTTCGGTATCTGTGTTGCGGAAAGTCCTACCATGTCGGTGAGCCTGATGCGTGATTATGCCACTATGGCGCTAAATACCATCAAGGGCAAATTTTATGCGAAATATGCTTTTTTTGATGAAAAAATGCGCAGCCGGATGCTTCTGAATAAAATGATTGAAAACGACATTGTAGGGGCGTTAGAGGACGAACAGCTTCAGCCGTATATACAGCCGAAAATTGATATGGAGACAAAGGAAATCATGGGCGGGGAAGCGCTGGTGCGCTGGCACCATCCAAAACGCGGCGTGGTTCCGCCGGGACAGTTCCTTCCGGTATTAGAAAAAAACGGACTGATTATTGATGTGGATATCTATATCTGGAAGCGGGTATTCGAATTTGTGGGGAAACGCTTGTCGGAGGGCAAAAAGATAGTTCCTATCTCCATCAACATATCCCGTTGTCATGTATTCGACAAAACCTTCCGAAAATGTTTGGTGGAGCTGGCACAGGAATACCATGTTCCGCCGGAGTACGTGCTGTTAGAGCTGACGGAAAGCGGATTTTTGGAAAACGAAGAGGCAATGTATGAGAATATGAAGTACTTAAGGGACTACGGATTCCATTTATCCATGGATGATTTCGGCACCGGCTACTCCACCATGACCATGTTGAAAAACCAGCCGGTGGATGAGATTAAAATTGACCGGGGATTTATCGTGGATATTGAGAATGCAAAGAGCAAAAGCATTGTGCGCCATACCATAGATATGCTTCACGAGTTGAACATGAAAATTATTGTTGAGGGCGTGGAGGAAAAGGCACAGCAGGATTTTTTACTGCAATGCGGCTGTAGTAGCGCCCAGGGCTTCCTTTATTACAAGCCTATGCCGGTGGAGGAGTTTGAACAGCTGTTAAATTAGCGGCAGCTCCTTAGCGGTATTTTGTCTTGTAATAGGGCGGCAAATAGACTAGAATGATAGCAACATAAAGAATATAGGAAAGAAAAAGGTGTAAAAAGCAATGATGAAAAAAAGAAAGAAACATCTTTCCACCTTCCAGATTATCAGTATCGGATTTCTGTTGCTGATTTTTCTGGGGGCACTTCTTCTTATGCTCCCCTTTTCCACCCGGGACGGACAGGGGGCGTCTTTTTTAGAGGCGCTCTTTACCGCCACCTCCGCCGCATGTGTGACAGGATTGATTGTGCAGGATACGGCGACTTACTGGTCGGGGTTTGGGCAGTTTATTATTATCCTTTTGATTCAAATCGGAGGGATGGGAGTTGTGACACTGACGATAGCCATTACCATGATTTCCGGCAGAAAAATCGGATTGATGCAGAGAACCACCATGCAGGAATCCATTTCGGCGCCGTATATGGGCGGAATCGTGCGGATGACAGGTTTTATCTTAAAGATGGTTGCACTTGTGGAGCTGTTGGGGGCGTTGGCGATGCTTCCGGTGTTTGCAAAAGAATTTGGAATGAAAAGAGGGCTTTGGTATTCCCTGTTTCATTCCATTTCTGCATTTTGTAACGCAGGCTTTGATTTGATGGGGGTAAAGGAAAAGTTTTCCTCCCTTACGGATTATGCGGCAAATCCGGTGATTAACCTCACCATTATGGCGCTCATTGTGGTGGGAGGCATCGGCTTTACCACATGGAGCGATATCAAGACGAAAAAGCTGCATTTCCGGAAATACCGGATGCAGAGCAAGGTGGTATTGGTGGTAACTGCCATGTTAATTATTTTCCCTGCGTTGTTCTTTTATTTTCATGATTTTTCCATGGGGAAATGGGACGGCATTTCCACCGAAGAAAAGATATGGAGTGCGCTTTTTATGTCGGTGACGCCCCGTACCGCAGGCTTTAACACCATAGACTTAACCGCTTTAAGCGAGCCGGGAATTTTGATAACCATTATCCTTATGCTGATAGGCGGTTCTCCCGGATCTACGGCAGGCGGCTTAAAAACCACCACCATTGCGGTGATTTTCCTTACGGTAATATCGGTGTTCCGCAGGAAGGAGGATACCAATTGTTTTGGGCGGCGGATTGCGGAGGATACGGTGAAATATGCAGCTACCATCCTTTTTATGTATCTGGTATTATGCTTATCCGGCGGAATTGCCATCAGCTGCTTAGAGGGGCTGCCGATTCTTACCTGTATGTTTGAGTCTGCCTCCGCCATCGGTACGGTGGGGCTGACGCTGGGAATCACTACGGGGCTTGGTAATGTGTCGAGGGTAATATTAATTATATTGATGTATTTGGGCAGGGTAGGCGGGCTGACGCTGGTATTTGCCGCAGTAGCCGGTGCCCGTGCCAATGGTTCAAGGCTGCCTCAGGAAAAGATTACGGTGGGCTGACAAAACATATAAGAACGGCCGGTTTTTGTTCCGGCTGAAAGGAGATTGAGGGCAGATGAAAGGAAAGAATATGAAATCAATTTTATTAATCGGGCTGGGAAGATTTGGGCGCCACATCGCCATTAAATTAAACGAGCTGGGCCATCAGGTCATGGCGATTGACATACAGGAGGAACGGGTGGACGCAGTGTTGCCCTTTGTCACCAACGCGCAGATAGGAGACTGTACCAACGAGGACTTTTTAGGCGCATTGGGCGTGCGGAATTTTGATGTCTGTATTGTTGCCATCGGCGGGAATTTCCAGAATTCCCTGGAAACCACGTCCCTGTTAAAAGAGCTGGGGGCAAAGATGGTGGTGTCAAGGGCAGAGCGTGACGTACAGGCAAAATTTTTGCTGCGCAACGGAGCGGACGAAGTGGTATATCTGGAAAAGCAGGTGGCGGACTGGACGGCGATACGCTACAGTTCCGACCACATCTTCGATTACATTGAACTGAGCGAGGAATATGCCATTTTTGAGGTGGAGGTGCCGAAGGAGTGGATTGGAAAGACTATCGGGGAAATTGATATCCGCCGGAAATACAATATTAACATCATGGCAACAAAAATGAATGACGAATTAAATATCACCATCAGCCCGGATGTGAAATTTACGCAAAACCAGACCATGCTGGTGTTAGGAAATAATAAGGATCTTCAAAAGTGCTTCCATATATAAAATAAAAAACGGCATATCCGTATGGGAAATGGCACTTTTTTGAAATCGGCACTAAGGAAAAAATTTTTTCAACCGATATAGAAACTATAAAGCGAATTTCAAGGAAGAAAGGAGATGCCATTATGCGTATAGAGGCTTATAATCAAGTGGCGCAACTTTACAATAAGAATAAGACAGTAAAGGCACAAGAGACAAACAGCGCAAGTGTTGCCCGCGATGAAGTACAGATTTCTTCATTCGGACGTGATTATCAGATAGCAAAACAGGCAGTGGCAGAAGCTTCGGATATCAGGGAAGATAGAGTCGCACAGCTTAAGGAAAGTGTCAACTCTGGTAATTACAATGTGGATGTGAATGATTTCGCGAACAGATTATTACAAAAGTACAATGCGTTAGTGTAAAAGTGAGGGCTGACTGTGGCTAGTTTAATGGAAGACCTTTTAGAGGTATTAGGAAAAGAAGAAGCGGAATACCAGAAACTGGTAGCGATTGCAGAGGAAAAAAGGGATGCGGTCATCAAGGGGGATATCAAGCTCCTTGATACGGTAACCGTTAAAGAGCAGGATGCGGCAAGCGCCCTTCTTAATCTTTCCAACAAAAGGACCCAGGTACTTACCGACATGGCGACGGTGCTTGGGAAGAATCCCGAAGAGATTACCATCACCAAGATGATAGGGTATCTGGAAAAACAGCCCGTGGAGCAGGAAAAGCTGCTAAAGCAGCGTGATCGCCTTTTGGAGGTGGGCACACAGATGCAGCTTTTGAACCGTCAGAATGAAGCGCTTTTGCAGCAGGCATTGGAATTGGTGGAATTTGACCTTACCTTGCTAAAGAGTATGCGACAGGCACCTGAGACTGCGAACTATGATAAAAACGCCTACAATACGGGCGATATCTTGGGGAGCAGCGGCTTCGACGCCAAACAGTAGCAATAGCAGAGCAGGGAGGAACCTACCATGGCAAATGGTTTTGGAAGTATGTTTATCGGCGTTGCCGGTTTACAGAGCGCACAGAATGCGTTAAACACAACAGCAAACAACCTTTCGAATGTAGACACAACCGGATATGTCCGCCAGCAGGTTTTATTTGCGGACCGCGATTATGTCACCTTTAACCAGAGTGCGGCAGTCAGCAAGCAGCAGTCCGGTCTGGGTGTAAAAATCGGTGACGTGGTGCATACCCGGGATGTTTTCTTAGACAGATTATATCGTACCACTTCGGGGCGGGAGGCATTTTATTCGGCGACTTACGAGGCTGTTACGGAAGTGGAGACTTACTTTCAGGAATTAGAGGGACAGGCGTTTCAGGAAGCCTTGACGGATTTCTGGGAGTCATTTCAGGAGTTCTATAAAGCGCCGGATGACAGCATTTATCAGAATCTTGTGGTGCAGAAAGCACAGCTTTTTGTCAGCAGGTCCAATGCCGTTTATTCGGGTCTGAAGAGTTACCAGTACAATATCAATACACAGATTAAAGACGATGTGAAACGCGTCAATGAGTTAGGCAAGACCATCAGTGATCTGAACATGAAGATTCAGACCATTGAGGCGGCTGACATTGAGACGGCGATGACCCTTAGGGATGCCAGGGACGAGGCGTTAGATGAGCTCTCCAGCCTTGTGGATATCAGCTACAAGGAGACGGTAAACGGCGTGGTGAAGGTCAGCATCGAGGGGCAGGAGTTTATTGATGATTTGCGTTGTTACGAGATGGGGCTTAAGACGGATAAGTCCAATATGTTTGTAACGCCTTACTGGCCCCACCTTTCCGAAGAAGGGAACAACGATTATACTTATGTATTCAATTTTAATAAAGATATTTCCACAGAGAATCAGAATGATTTAGGTGAAATCAAGGCGCTGCTTTTGGCAAGAGGCGATAAGGTGGCTGATTACACCGATGTTCTGGGCGTGAACAAGGATGTTTATAACGATACCACGGATATGTCTGTCATGCTTCGGGTGGAGGCGCAGTTAGATCAGCTGTTCCACGGTATTGTGACATCATTAAATGATATTTTCTGCCCGAATGTGGCAGCTTCCGAGTATATCGGTGGGCTGGCAGGCGGAAATACCGTCACCATGACAGGACAGGGCGGAGTGACATTTACCGTAGACGAAAATACATTGATTTTAGATATGGATAACTGTTCTGTAGGGGCGGACGGGAAATTGCCGCCTCAGGAGTTATTTACCCGTATCGGAACAGAACGTTATACCGAGGCATCTTATACGGACCCCGTTACCGGCGAGACAAAGACTTATTATATCTATAATGAAGAGGATCCGGCGGACGGAACCAAGCAGTACACTCTGCGGAGCGTCAGCGTCAATGAGGCAGTTATCTTAGATGAGACAATGCTTCCCCACCTGCTGCAGAACGGGGATGTGAACCAGGCGCTGGGAGTAGCTCTTGCGGCGGCTTGGGAAAAGGAGGGCCTGACTTTAAGCCCTAACGATACGAAGCCATATTCCTTTGCAGATTACTATGCGGCAATGACAGGGGAGTATGCTACTTACGGGGATATTTACGGGGAGCATGCATCAGGTCTGCAGCAGTCACTTCTGACGGTAGACAACCAGAGGCAGAACGTGATTGGAGTATCCTCCGATGAGGAGTTGACCTATATGATTAAGTATCAGAATGCTTACAATGCTTCCAGCCGTTTTATTAATGTGATTAACGAAATGATAGAACATCTGATTACACAATTAGGTTAAAGATAGATATCCCGGTATACGGGGAAACAGAAAGAGAAGAGGTGCTTTATGCCATCAACATTTTTTGGATTAACCATTGCATCATCTGGTTTGAGTGCTTACCAGATTGCGTTAAATACAACTGCAAATAATGTTTCAAATGTACAGACCAAGGGCTACACCAAGCAGGTGGCAAACCGCGTAGCGTCCGACTGTATCAGGGTATATCAGAAATACGGATCTGTAGGAACTGGTGTTACCACCACCTCCATTACCCAGCTGCGGAATATCTATTATGATACAAAATACTGGTATAACCAGGCGTCCGTAGGACTTTATGAGACGAAGCTGAATTATATGCAGCAGATTGAAAATTATTATATTGATGATGATTCGGCAAAGGGGTTTTCTACCATACTAAACACCATGTTTAATGCGTTAGATACTTTAAAAAACCAGTCCGGTACCATGGATGCAAGACAGGAGTTTGTGGGAAGCGTCCAGAATTTTGCCACTTTCTTTAATGCGACCTATCAGGGCTTAGCTGAGATACAGAGCAATGCAAACGAAGAAATTAAATCTACTGTGGCAAACATCAATGCCATTGCAGAAAAAATCGCAAACTTAAATAAACAGATTAACGTCATCGAGGTACAGGGCGGATATGCCAATGAGCTTCGTGACCAGAGGGCGCTGCTGATTGATGAATTATCAGCCATTGTGCCTACCGAGGTTTCCGAGATTCCGGTGAGAAATTCCAATTATCCGGAGATGGAGACCGGGGCGAACAATTATATCGTAAGGATTGGCGGCCAGACCTTGGTGGACGGTTACGAATATGAGACTTTAACCTGTGTGGCAAGAGAACACAAGGTGAACCAGTGTGATAATGAGGGAATGTATGATATAAAGTGGACGACGACGGGCAATACCTTTGCGGCAGGGGCGTCCTCCATGTCCGGTTCCCTAAAGGCTTTGTTTGATGTCCGCGACGGTAACAACGGAGAGAATTTCACCGGAGCGGCGCAGGTATTAAACAGCAGGCAGATACAGATTATCAGCCCCTCTATCACATCTATAGAAGCCATGACCATGCCGGAGACCGGTGTTTTGACCATTAACGGAAAAACTTATAACTATACGGATTTCTCCTTTGAATTAGACGATGAGGGAAATATCACCTCCTACACCTTTAACTTGGAAAATGCCATGAGCACAGAAGAAAGGCTTCAGGTAGACGGAATGAAAGCCTCCATCGGTTCTTCTGTAGACGTGATGGGAGTTCCTTATTATATGGCGCAGATGAATCAGTTCCTCCGCTCCTTTGGTTCCATGTTTAACGATATTATGTTAAAGGGAGAGGATCTGAACGGAGATGCCACAGACTATTATTCTTTTATTACAGGAACAGATTTAAACGGGAATGATTTCTTCTTTGGCAAGAGTGATGCAGGTTACGGCGGAACGGTAAAATGTACCGACAGCAGCTACTATAAGCTGACAGCTGCTAACCTCTGCGCATCCAGTCTCTGCGTAAAGAATCCGGAGAAGTTAGCAACCCAGACATTTCGGGATCCGGAGAGTGGCGTAGATGATTATGATATCATGGAGGAACTTGCCAAATTAAAGAGTGATACAGTGGTTTTCCGGGGCGGCTCTGCAGACGGCTTCTTAAAATGTATGATTTCAGATGTTTCCATCGATGCACAGAAAGCAGAGATTTTTCAGAATAATTTCCTGAATATCCAGAGCCAGCTTGAGACACAGAGAATGTCTGTTTCCGGTGTAGATGAGGACGAGGAAGCTTTAGACTTGATTAAATTCCAGAATGCCTATAACCTTTCGTCAAAAATGATATCCGTTATGGCGCAGATATATGATAAATTGATTCAGGAAACCGGTGTATAAGGGGGAAGATAAATGCGTATTACCAATAATATAATTTTACATAATACATCCAGCAACATTAATGGAAATAAAGTAAACGTAGACAAGTTAAACCAGCAGATGTCCTCCCAGAAGAAGATACAGCGCCCTTCCGAGGATCCGGTGGTGGCAATCCGTGCATTAAGGCTGCGCAGCAACTTAAGCGAGATTGAACAGTATTATGAGAGAAATATTCCCGATGCGGAGTCCTGGTTAGAGGTGACGGAGACAGCCCTTGATAATATGAAGAATATTTTGAAGGATATCCGGACCCAGTGCGAATACGGTGCCAGCGGTCAGCTAAAAACAGAGGACAGAGAGACAATCTTAAACACCTTAGAGAAGCTTCGCGCTCAAGTGTGTGCAGAGGGTAACGCAGACTATGCAGGAAGAACCGTATTTACCGGATACCGTACCAATAAGAAACTGACTTTCATGGAGAATGAAGCAGATACCAAGTATGAGATTACACAGAAATTCACATACTCAAATTTAGAGGAACACAGATATTACGGCAATGAAGTGAATGTGCCGCAGACAGAGAACGACATTTTAAACAATCCCATAGAGGATCCCACGGACGCTGCTTTTGAGCGTATTCGCCTTGCTTACGGCGAGATTGACAGTCTTGCTGGGGAAGTTGCCGGACCTCCGGCAACCGTGGACATTGCTTACACAGATAAGACGGGGGCGGGCAAGACCGTCAGCGCAACGGTATATGATACCTATGAGGACTGGCTTGCAGCCAGCGGCAACGGCACTTATGAAATTGCTGACGGTGAAGCAGTGGTGATTCGTAACAGCGGCGAGATAATTTTCAGTACTTCTGCAGCTGCTACCATTAAGAATGATGAAGCCCAGTTTGAAATTGGATATACGAAAACCGGATTTGACAAAGGCGAGGTTCGCCCGGAATATTATTATGATTGTAAAAATGTGACCGATCCGGCGAAACCGTTAGAGTACAGACAGTTTGATGACGATGGGAACCGCATTTATCAGGATATTGAGTATGTGGTGGCGGCAAATCAGACCCTTACGGTAAATACACTGGCGGCGGATGTGTTTGACACCTCCATCGGACGTGATGTAGATGAGATGATTGACGCCGTGAAGCGTGCCAAGGATGCCAACCAGAAGGTGGACGATATCAAGAAGATGATGGGTATGGAAGAGTATGCTTCGGATGAGTGCCAGGCAAAATTAGAGGATTGGCTTGCGGCGGCCCAAAAAGAAGCTGACTATGCAGACGACAATTTGCAGAAGCTTTACAACACCTATATCGGCAATTTTGACGGCTATATGGAGAAGGTAATTTCGGCGCAGACGGATGTGGGAAGCAAGGGACAGAGTTTAGATCTTACGAAAAACCGTATGGCAAACCAGCAGACCACCATGGAAGGGCTGATGTCTCAAAATGAGGACCGTGAGTTATCCGATATTATCATTGATTATACTTCGGCATTCAGTGCATATCAGGCATCGTTGCAGGCAGCGTCTAAGGTAAATCAGGTGACTTTGTTAAGCTATCTGTAAAAGCAGATGAAAACGGGAGGAAAGCAGCATGAAGGCAAAGACAAGACTGTTTGGGACGATTGATATAGAGGACGAGAAAGTCATCACATTAGAGGGCGGTATGATAGGTTTTCCTTTCCTACAGAAATTCACGCTGATTTTTGATGAAGAGAAAGAAAAAAAAGCAACTTCTATCATGTGGCTGCAGTCCATGGACGAGGGCGAGGTGGCATTTCCTGTCATGCATCCCAATGAAATCAAGCCGGATTACAATCCGACAGTGAATGATGAGATGTTAGTGCCCTTAGGCAAGCTGAATGATGAAAATACTTACGTATTAGTGACTGTGACTGCGGCGGCGGAGGCAAGGGAAACCACCGTAAATTTAAAAGCTCCGATTGTCATTAATACCGATACCAAGAAAGGATGCCAGATTATCGTTGAGGACGATTACCCTGTGAAATTCAACCTCTATCAGGCTATGCAGGAAAGAAAAAAGAAAGAGGAGGAATAGGGATGCTGGCATTGACAAGAAAAAAAGGCGAATCATTAGTAGTAAACAACAACATTGAGATAACAGTGCTGGAAATCCGTGGTGACCAGGTGAAGATAGGTATTTCTGCACCGAAGGAGGTGCCGATTTACCGGAAAGAGGTGTATCTGCAGATTCAGAAGGAGAACGAGGCAGCGCTGAACGTAGATGCCATTGCGGCACTGAAGGATTTGTTTTAAACAGGGATGGATAAAAATGCCGGAGGCAGAAGAAAAGCTGTTCTCCGGTATTAATTTTATAAGAAAAAAACCGATATAAGATGTAGAAAAAGAACGATTGAAAATACACAGGGACGTGTAAGCATGAAAACAATAATGCTCAAATATGAAACGGAGGTCATAGCAATGGAAATTGAACGCGTAAGAGAGGCGTCTGCTGCTTATAGCAGGACTGCTGGGGAGACACCAGAGGTAAAGGCAGAGAGTGTGACGGTCCCGACAGAAGTAGAGACAGCAGAGGAGGCGAGATTAGGACAGAGCGCGGGAAAGACAAAGAATTCGTCAGAGCCCACGGAACAGGGAAATTTAGGTAGCAACACACAGATAAAAAAAGCGGTGGAGGAAATTAATAAAAAGGCAAAGAATTCCGAGGCGATTTTTGGAATACATGATGCTACCAATCGTGTTACCATCAAGATTGTGGATAAAGACTCGAAGGAAGTAATTAAAGAATATCCGCCGGAGAAAACTTTAGACATGATAGCAAAGGTCTGGGAAGTAGCAGGACTTTTGGTAGATGAGAAACTGTAAATGAAGTTCGATGAAACATATCATCAGATAGGAGTGAGAATATGCCCATTAGATTAACAGGATTAGCATCTGGTCTTGATACGGAAACTATTATTTCTGCACTGGTTTCTTCGTATAATTATAAGACCAATAAGTACAAGAAAGCACAGACAAAGCTGTCGTGGAAACAGGACGCATGGAAAACATTAAATGCAAAGATTTACAGTCTGTATACCAGTCTGGACAGTTTGCGTTTTTCTAAAAATTATAATATGAAATCCACCAGTTGTTCTGACACCACTAAGGCAACTGTCACAGCGACTACCAGCGCTGTAAATGGAAGCCAGAAGTTAAATATTATCCACACGGCGCAGGCGGGGTATCTCACAGGCGGCAAACTGGCAGACAATACAACGGAAAACACCACGCTGGCAGAGCTAGGATATACGGGTGGAGACGGCACTATTGATGTAAATCTAGGGGACGGAACCAAGAAGTCCATTACCGTAAGCCAGGGAATGACAGTGAAAAGCTTTATTGCTTCCCTGAAAGAGGCAGGCGTAAATGCCAGCTATGATGGGACGAATAAGCGTATTTATGTAAGTTCCAAAGAGACTGGTGTAGATAACGACTTTACATTGACAGGTGCTAATGTAGACGGTTCCGCAGCTTTAAGCAGATTGGGGTTGTGTGTGAATTCTGATTCCACCACGGCAACCTATGAATCCTACACAAAATATTACGATGCTGACGGTAATGTGATTGCTTCTAACGTGGCATCCGGTGTACAGGCGTATGCGGATGCTCTGGCAAAATACAACACTGCCAATGCGCAGAACAGCAATTTATCCGCAGCTTACGGTTATGCCAGTGCATACAGCGCTATGCAGGACATTCTTACAGGCAGCAGCTTAAGTGCGGATCAGCAGGAGCAGTTAAAGACACTGCTTGCCATGACTGCAAAAGAGCGTGTTTCTTCTGTGGTAGGTGCCGACGGCAAAGTTTACAGCAAGGAGAAAGAAAATGAGGACGGAAGCGTCATCTACCGTAACGGCGATAAGTATATCCAGGCCATTACCACTGCAAAGGATGATTCGGGTAATACCTATACCAAGAATGCAGATGGTGATTATGTAGATAGTGGAGTTGGATTAGTCTATAAGGCAACGAGCGAAAAAGATGCAGACGGCAATACTTATTATGTTTATACGGCACCGGACGGTACAGAAGCAAAACTTGCCATGAAGGATGAAACCACTAATTATTATGAGGCAACAGCCAGCGAAGTGGGAACCGGTTTTTATAAATATACAGATGCGGATGGAGTTACTTATACCCAGAATGATACGGGCACATTTGCAGGTTCTGACGGGAAAACTTATAAGTTATCTGCAGACGGCACAACCATGGAGGAGTACGATTCAGAGGCAGGAGCGGTAGTGCCTGGCGGAAAGACAGCGGCTGTGGGAGCCGGGGAAGAGATTACGGAGACCAAATACACACAGGGAGCAGCCATCTCCGGTGTAGAAGGCGCTTCTGACGTACTGACAAACTTAAAGACAGCTTCCGGTCTTGCCGATGAGGAGATAGAAGTCCTCACCAGCAACATCAGCAAGGTAAACAGCTTTGAGGCTGTTTCCGAGAGTGTACTTGAGGATACAGATCCCTATACCAGAGCAAATATTGCAGCAAATATAAAAGCAGCTTACGCTGCAGGCGGTTCCGCAGGCGTTACCGCTGAGGTAAATCAGTATGCATCCATCATTACTGCCAATAATGAGAATATAGCAGACAGTGAGGCGGTGATGAAAGAACATAGTGTGTTAGCAGACATTGCAAAAATGGAGGCTGGCAGCACGGAACAACAGGATGCCATCAATGAGTTTGTGAATCAGGTGGTAGCAGCAAAGGAGAATTTGGATTATCTTAATGCGAACGGAAATGCTGATGCCAAGAAGATTGACGGACAGGATGCAGTGATTAAATTAAATGGAATTGAGTATACAGGAAACACGAACTCATTTTCTGTCAATGGACTTATTATTACGGCACAGGCAGCTACCGGAGACGGAGATGACAATGCAATTACTATTACAACCCAGACAGATACTCAGGGAGTGTATGATAAAATTAAAGATTTCCTGACACAGTATAACTCTTTGATTAATGAGATTACGTCTCTTTACAATGCTGATTCTGCGAAAGGCTATGAGCCGCTCACCGATGAGGAAAAAGACGCTATGTCCGATACGGAGATTGAGAAGTGGGAAGAGAAAATTAAATCCTCCTTACTGCGCCGTGATGACAGCTTAGAGAGCATTATGTATACTATGACTTCTGCCATGAGTAAAGGAATACAGGTCAATGGTAAAACATATTACCTTTCCAGCTTTGGCATTAAGACCTTAGGATATCTGAATGCGGCAGAAAATGAACAGAATGCGTACCATATTGATGGGGATGAGGACGACGCTTCAACGAAGGGAAATGATGATAAACTGTTAAAAGCTCTGACAGAGGATCCGGACACTGTGATTCAGTTTTTCCAGGGATTGACTGATAATTTATATACAACTATGGGCAAGAAGATGGAAACCAGCACCTTAAGTAGCATGTATAAAGTGTACAATGATAAGGAAATGGCATCCGAGTACAGCGATTATACAGATATCATTAAGAAATGGGAAGAGAAGCTTCAGGCACAGGAAGACTACTACTATAAGAAATTTTCCGCAATGGAAACGGCCCTTTCCAAATTACAGAGTCAGACATCATCTCTGACAAATCTGTTTGGAGGCTGATAGAAGAAAACATAAAAATCGTATGGCATGGAGAAACTGTGCCATACGACTTTGTAGCATAAGGAGGAAAACAGAATGCTGACTAACCAGGGATACGCAGCATATGCAAACAACAAAATCATGACAGCATCACCTGCGGAACTTACATTGATGCTCTATGAGGGTGCGATTAAGTTCTGTAACATTGCTATTGTAGCAGTAGAAGAAAATGATGTACAGAAGGCCCATAATAATATTATGAAAGTGGAGCGGATTATTGAGGAATTTCAGGCTACATTAAATCATAAATATCCGGTAGCAAAGGATTTTGACGAAGTGTATACTTATTTGTTGATGCGGCTGAAAGAAGCTAACATGAAGAAGGACAAAGAGATACTAGAAGAGGTGCTGAAGCATTTAAGAACTATGCGTGATACCTGGAAAGAGGTTATGCGGACGGCACATGCGGCTTCATAGGATTAAGGTGACGGAGATAGATGGAAAAATTATATATTCATATCCTGGTGGAGAGCCTTGAGAAAAAAATCAGGATTTTAGACGGCATTATTTCTGCAAACCAGGAACAGCGCGAGGGCTTAGAGGACCCCAACTTAGACCCGGATGACTTCGATAAAACCGTAGAAAAGAAGGCGGAGTATATCGACCAGTTAGACCAGTTAGATAAGGGGTTTGAAGAGTTGTTTGCCCGTGTGAGGGAGGAACTGAATACAAACCGTGAGAAATATAAGGCGGAAATACAGACTATGCAGGGACAGATTCGGAAGATTACCGATAAGAGCCTTGTCATTGAACGGCAGGAAACCCAGAACAAGGAACTCATGGAGAAAAAATTTGCGGCGGTGCGCTCTCAGGCGAGGGAAGTGCGCAAAAGCCAGAAAATTGTGAATCAGTATTACAAGAGTATGATGAAAAACAGCATGTCAGACCCACAATTTATGGATAACAAAAAGTAGTAAAAAGAAGATTTTTGAAAAAAATTTCTTTTTTCTATAAAGTATCGGAGCTTTGTTCCGATATATAATACAAGTAAACAAAGTAGTGCATAACATGAACAAACATGTATAGCATTACCCCAGAATGTTACTTGATAGCAGATGTTCCGATGAAGCGTACGGTCAGAGGGATAGAAGCTATGTAAACAACAATATGCAGCATGGAAGCTGCAGTCAATTCAAGGAGGAAATGAATTATGGTAGTACAGCACAATATGACCGCAATGAACGCTAACAGACAGTTAGGTATCACAACAGGAGCTCAGGCAAAATCTACTGAGAAATTATCTTCTGGTTACAGAATCAACCGCGCAGGTGATGACGCTGCTGGTTTAACAATTTCTGAGAAGATGAGAAGCCAGATTCGTGGATTAAACAAAGCTTCTTCCAACGCACAGGACGGTGTTTCTTTAATTCAGGTTGCTGAGGGTGCATTAAATGAGACTCACTCTATCTTACAGCGTATGAATGAGTTAGCTACTCAGGCAGCAAACGATACCAACACCACTGCTGATAGAAATGCTATTCAGGCTGAGATTAACCAGTTGTCTTCTGAGATTAACCGTATCCAGTCCACTACACAGTTCAATACCATGAACTTAATCGATGGTTCCTACACAGGAAAGAACCTTCAGGTTGGTTCTTTATCAGGACAGAAGATTGAGATTTCTATCGCTAATATGGATGCAACATCTCTGTTCGGCGGCAGCACACAGGATGCAACTAAAGCAAATAACTTTGATGTAAATACCAGCAACTTAAAAGCATATTGCAAGAACTTAGCAGTATCTTCTTTCAGTACAGCCGGTTCATCAATGAAATTCATCCAGTCTGCTATCGCTTTAGTATCTGAGCAGAGATCAGCACTTGGTGCAGTTCAGAACCGTTTAGAGCACACTATCGCTAACTTAGACAACATTTCTGAGAATACTCAGTCTGCAGAGTCTCGTATCCGTGATACAGATATGGCTGAAGAGATGGTTGAGTACAGCAAGAACAATATCCTTGCTCAGGCAGGACAGTCTATGCTTGCTCAGGCTAACCAGTCTACTCAGGGTGTACTTTCTCTCTTACAGTAATGTAAAATTTACAGTAGAAGATATACTACCAATAAAAACAGAGCCGATGCATTTCGGCTCTGTTTTTGGATTCTAAGAAAGAACAATAGAAAGTATCTCTGTAAGACATTTTTCAAAGTTGTGATTTTCTGCAACTCGTCTATGACCATTTTCTGCAATCTGCCGGCGCATGTCATCATGCTCCAAATAGAAATCTACTTTTCGAAGTAAATCTGCTTCATCCTCATAATAAACAAAATCTTCATTAGGGGTGAAATAATCTAAAAAATCTGCTTGAAAGTTGGTTAATAAAAATCCGCCAGCTCCCATAATGTCCATACAACGCAGGGGAATACCGGATTTGATGCTTCTCAAGGTAATGTTTAAATTAATCTTGCTATTGTGAAAAATCAGCGGCATTTCAGAATAGTAATCGGTAACACCCATGTTTGTGACACCTGGAAGGCTTAGATCTCTATTTAGAGTAAAAAGCTTTACGTTGTGATTAGCACCGAGAGCGGTAAGTAATCGGATACGTTCCATAGAGGTCAATTTTCGTCCGATGTAATAGGAGGCATAAATGTTAGAAAGTGTTTCGACCCCGTCTTTTGATGGAATATAGGGTTCCGCCTCATACATTTTGGAAATAATATCGTTGGTCAATACTTCTTCAATAAAGTTATAACCGGATATCTTTAGCTGTGCTTCCATAATGGCATCTAAATATCCTTTTGTGTAATCATCTAATTTTTCGTAGAGCCGGTCAAAAAAATTATGGTTATTTTCCTCATTGTATAAAGTACCGACAAAGGAAATATCACAGAGAGTTCGCTCTTTGTTATATGGTTTACGCAGCATAACGTCAATAACCGTAGAGTTGACGGGGAGTACTGTGTAGTAAACGGTATCGATGCCCCCTGTCTTTAGTTCGTTATAGAGTTGCCGGTCAAAAATAAAGACATAATTGGTGGGGTAAGTAATAGTATAAGAATATAGTTTTACGAAGGGGCTGTCATATACCATGGAAATATATTTCAGATTGTGCCGATGACAGCATTCTGCTACCAGTGGGAAAAAATTGTAGGAAAAGCAGAAGTCAAAATTTGTGTTTTCACAGGTCTTGTCAAATTCCTGCACAAAACTATCACTTTCACGTTCTTGGTAGTCTTCATGGAAAAAACGTGTCAGGTGATGTTTCATAATATGTTCAAAAGTAAAAGTGATATCAATATGGCCAAAACAGGGCCAGTCTAAATATAGAATGTTCATAATACTCCTTTGTATGCCAGTGCCAGCATAGTTTCTAAGCGCACCGGGTAAGTGTGATAATTTTTAACAATTTCATATCCTGTATGGGCGATTTCCTTTCGGATATCGGGATGATCCAAATAATAGGCGGTCTTTTCTTCTAATTCATCAAAACAGGAGTAGGTATCTAAATGTTCTCCGATTTGAAGCAGTTCGGGAATTTCGGCCTGATAGTTGGTGAGGCAAAAACCACCGGAGCCGAGGATATCCCAAATCCGTAGGGGAAGACCGCTGCGAATGGATTTTGCAGTGATATTCAGGTTAATATTTGAACCGTGAAAAATTAACGGCATTTCTGTCAGGGTTTTAGCCAGTCCCCGATTCGTCAGAGCGGGGTAGGCGGAAGTATTACTTCCGGTATAGATAGTGACATTAAATCGTTTTGACAGGCGTTGCATTAGGCGGTCGCGTTCCATAACAGTGATTTTTGTTCCAAGGTATAATTGAGCAAGCGTGGCTTTGTCTGTTAGGAAACTTTCGCCGGGAAGACGGTAGAAATTAGGAAAGTGTTCTACAAATTCTGTGACAATTTCCTCCGGTAACACGTCCTCTATGAAGTAATATCCGTAAACTTTTAGCTGTGCTTCCATTAGACCGTTCAAATACCCGGTAAGATAGGGAGAAGCAGAAGAATTTAAGCGGTCGTAAGCACATTTCTCGGTGTAGAGAGAACCGATAAAAGAAACGGAGGCGGTATAATAGCTTTGCGTCTTTGAGGAAGCACCAGCTATCAGTTCGCTTTTTTGAGCAACATTTGTAGCGAGCGGCAGATGAAAGACACAGCCGGGATTGAGCGGAGAAATTTCCTCATAAATTGTTCGATCAAAAATAAAGATCCGATTCCACGGATTTTGGACAGAGGTGGTAAAAAGCTCCATTACCGGGGAATCAACGATCCAACAGAGATAAGGGAGTTTAAAAATATTGCATACTTCTGACAAAATAGGGAAAAAATTGATGCTGAAAACGAAATCTACCTTATGTTCCAATAAAAAGTCAGTGGTAATCTGAATGGATTTTTGAGGAGATAAATTTTTGTTCGTCACCTCTTCCGTGATTTCCTCTATTTGTAAACCGAGTTCCTCAAAACCAGAAATAATATCCGGTTCACAGATGCTTCCGTAACGGTAAAATAATAATTTCATAATGTCTGTTCCTCTTGTGAAATTTTAGCGCAAATAGATAGTATTTCCTGCAGTCTTTTTTCATAGGTACAATGCAGTTTCACCTGTCTATAACCGTTCTCTGCAATTTGCAGCCGTTCCTCTTCGTGAGCAAGATAGTAAGCGGTGAGATTTTTTAGCTCATCTAAGTCGTGAAAAACCACAAGGTCTTTTCCGATAGTGAACTCATTTTCAATATCTTTTTGATAATTACTCATGACAAATCCTCCATAGGACATAATATTAAAGATTCGCATAGGTATGCCTGTTTCGATGGAGGGGAGCGTGAAGTTTAAATTAATTTTACTGAAACGATAAACCTTTCCAAGGTCGGTATAATAATCTACAGAAGGATGTACATTTAAAATTCCAACCTGGTCACTGGAACTTGCCGTATATAAGTCAACGGGAAATTGTTCAGCTAGGGTATTCAAGCCGACAATCCGCTCCATTTCAGCAAGTTTTTTGGAAAGAAAAATCAGGCCGAGATACATATTCCGTGGAATCTGGTATTGGTCAATGGCGGAAGTGTCCAGCGATACATTTTCGAGTAAAAAGGAAACGCAATAATCTGGAAGCGTAGGCCAGGGACGCGGTTCATGATAATTAAAAAGCATGTGCATCAGATAATGATTCATGGGAACCATAATTTCCGGCGGCAGTCTGTTTCGAATTTCATTATAGGCATTGTTTTCGTACAGAGAGCCGACAAAGGAGATTTCATGACTAAATTTTTCTGGTGTTCCCATGAAAAGGGAATCCGCATAATCTGTGTCCGCTGCAAGAGGCATGTAGTAGATATGAGGGATTCCAATTTGTCTTAAACGGTTGCAGAGAGCGGAATCAAAAATAAAAATCCGGTTTACCGGGTTGAAAACAGAATCATGGAATAAAGGTGCCATAGGAGAATCGTAAATCCAGGCAATATAGGGGATATGATATTTTTGGCATAAATCTGACAAAGATACAAGAAAGTCATCAGAAATAGCATAATCATAGTGGTTTTCCCGAAAAGCCTTTTCCGCATAAGAGACAGAAACGGTATTTTTTAAATCCATAGTGGAAAAGGGGTGTTCATTTAATACAGTTACAGTATGACCCAAGGCATTTAAAGCATTTGGAATATTGTTAGAAGAATATTTAAGGCGGGCATATAAAAAATTCATAAAATATCATCCTCCTGCTGCCGCGCAGCATGTTGCTCAAATAGATATTGCTTCGCATATATCAAGCATTTTCTGTAATTGATGTTCGTAAGTATAGAGGCGGTTTACTGTTTGATATCCCCGCGCTGCTACCGCCATACGTTCCTCCTCGTGGGAGAGATAGTAGGCAGCCTGTTCTTTTAGTTCTTCTAAATCATGGAAGACAGCAATATCCTTTCCGGGGGTAAACAAAGTATCGAAATCTTTCTGGTAATTGCTTAAAACGAAGCCTCCATATGACATAATATCGAAAATACGCAAGGGGGCTCCTGTCTCGATGGAAGGAAGGGTAATGTTCAGATTGATTTTGCTGAAATGATACACTCTTCCAAGTTCAGTATAGTAATTTACGGAAGGGTGCAGGTTCAGATGACCAATCTGGTCACTTTTGCTTCCAGTGTATAAATCCACAGAAAATTGTTCTGCTAAAGTATTCAGGCATGTAATACGTTCCATCTCGCCGAGCTTTCGACAAAGAAACAGGATGCCAAGATACATAGCAGGCGGCATCTCAAAAGGTTTCATTGCCTGACTGTAACTGTCCGTAATGCTAGTAAGGTAGCGGCAGCAGTTATCTGGCAATACAGGCCAGTTTCGAACCTCATTCCAATTACACAAATTGTGCAAAAGATAGTGATTCATGGGAACGAGAATTTCTGGAGGCAATTTATGTGTTAATTCGTTATAAGAATTATTCTCATAGAGAGAGCCCACAAAGGAAATATCACAGCTATAATTGACGGAATCTTCTTCGCACATGACAAAGCGGTTGACGCGTTCCGTGTGTGCTGCCAAGGGCATATAGTAAACATGAGGAATAGAAATCTGAACCATTCTCTCATAAAAAGCATGATCAAAAATAAAAATACGGTTTACGGAATTGAATACGGATTCATGAAATAAAGAAATAAGGGGGGAATCGTATATCCAGGTAATATAAGGAATTTGATATTTCTCACACAAATCGGAAATAAAGGTTATATAGAGATAACTAATAACATAATTATAATCGTGCTGATTTAGGGCATTCTCCACAAGGGATAGATAGTTAATACCGTCAAAATTGACAGGATCAAAAGAGTACTGATCTAAAACAGTTACTGTGTGTCCCATGTGTTCTAAAGAAAGAGGAAGGTCAAACACAGCCTCTTTTGTCAAAACAAACAAAAAATTCATAGTTTTTCTCCCGAAAGAATAGTATTTTATTCTTAAAATTGTTATAATGAATCTTATTAAATGGTAACATGAAGGAACCGCAAATTCAATAAGGAAAGAATAATTTTGACAAGATTTATTACACGAAAAGAACTGACAAACAAGAAACTTAGTCAGGTTTCGACCACAGAGAGGATATTGCTGGAGGGGGAACAAAAGATACTTGAAAACGGCAGATTATTAGAACAGCAAGTACCGGAAGGAGAAATTTGGCTATATCATCCGTCAATATGCGGTGAAGGGGAAGAATTATCTCTGCTACAGTTATTGTTAGATGAGTGTTATGCAGAAGGGTATATCAATCTGCCGATGCAGGCAGTGGAGAAATGCGGCTATCTCAATGAAAGACTGCCGGAAAAACGTGTTTATGAATTGCTTTTGCGTATAGCAGAGCATTACTCCGTGATTGGGAAACCTCTTAAGGGAAATCGGGAAACAGCGGATTATAAAACTCCCGATATAAGGGAAAGCTATAAGGCAGACTGCTATATTGTAGGAAAATATAGTCAGCTTTTGCAACAAAGCGGGTATTTTGAGGAAGTTGTGGAGGTACTTTTGCAGGAAGCACAGCAAAGTGGAGACACGGAAAAAGCCTTAGACTATTTAGAAGATATGATAGGAAAAAAAGAAATTTTCCGCCGGATAGAAGCCGGAACAGCACCAATACTTATTTATTACGGAGTTACCTATTGCTATAACGTTATGAATGTTATGTTAGGGCAGTTGGCAGAGTCTTTAAAGAAAAAAGGCGTTCCTGTCATATGTTATGACGAACAGAAGGAAGATGCGGCGGGACTTAGCAGGTATGTGGGACAAAGATTTCGGGCCATAGTTGGGATGCAGACGTATCTGATGTCTGTCTACATGAAAGAAACCGGGAGATTTCTTCATGATGAAATTGAGGGACCTAAATTTAATATTGTATTAGACCATCCTCTTTGGTTAAATATGCAGCTGCGACATACTCCAAGGGATTATTATGTGTTGGTGCATGATGAAAATTATAGAAACTTTATAAAAAAGTATTATTCCGGAGTAAAGGGAACTTATCTTTTCCCCCCTGCAGGTATCCGGCAGCAGGAGGAAGTTTATTATGAGAAGCGCAAATATGGCATTTCTTTTATCGGTACATATGGAGATTATCGGAACAAGTGCCAGGTGATACACCACTGTGGAAGAAGCGTACGTTTTCTGGCAAACCGTTTTCTTTTGTATATGAGAAGAGAGACAGAACTTACTGCAGAAGCAGCGTTTCAAAAAGCTCTTGATTATTATGGGATCGAATTGCCGGACGAGCAATTTTTAGAATGGCTCTACCAGATGGGAGAAGTAATACAATGTGTTATGTATTATTATAGGGAAAAGGTAGTAGAAACGTTAATAAATGCCGGAATTCATGTTGATATATGGGGAGAGAGCTGGCAGAAATCAAAGCTTGCCCATCATAGAAATCTCACTATCCATAGAGATGCGGATTCGAAGGAGAGTCTGGCAGTGTTAAGAGATTCGAAAGTATCCTTAAATGTGATGGCGTGGCATAAAGGCGGCTTTACAGAGCGTATGGCAAACAGTATGCTTGCAGGAGCGGTAGTACTGACAGATATAACGAGCTATAGCGGAGAGGGGTTTTGCCCGGGAAAACACTGTGTGATGTTTTCCTTAAATCAGTTAGAACAGTTGCCGGGACTTGCAGAGAGATTATTACAGGAAGAAAACTGGCGGAAACAAATTGCAAAGCAGGGGTTTGAATATGCTGGAACATATCATACATGGGAAAAACGAGCAGAAAAACTGCTTGCATTAATAGAGGAACTGGCGTAGTGGAGAGAAAATACATGACGAAAATATTTACGATGACCCACAAGAAATTTGCTGAACCAGAGGATACAGTATATGTCCCGCTGCAGGTGGGAAAAAGGGGACATGAGGATTTCGGATATCTGGGAGACGATACTGGGGATTCTATCTCAGACCGGAACTGTTATTATGGAGAACTGACAGGCATTTACTGGCTGTGGAAGAACTATCAGGGGCAGGAGAATATCGGTATCTGCCATTACCGCAGATTTTTTATCAATGATGCCATGGAACTTTTGACGGAGCAGGACTATGAGGAAATACTTTCTAAATATGATGTGATAACATCAAAGGCGATGTACGCAGAAGAACCATACCGGGAGTACTATGGCAAAGCTCATAATGTGAAAGATTTAGAGGAAGAGGGGCGTGTGATACAGGAACTTTTCCCGGAGGATTATCCGGTGTTTTGCAAAGTTATGAGTGAAAAAAAACATTATTTTGGAAATCTCATGGTGATGTCAAGAAAACACTTTGATGAATACTGCACCTGGCTGTTTGCCATCTTTTTTGAATTGGAGAAGCGGATTGATGTAAGCAGTTATGACGAATACCATAGACGGGTGTTTGGCTTTTTGTCAGAGCAGCTGCTGCTGGTGTGGCTTACTGCCCGGGGGCTGTCTGTATATGAAGCTAAGGTAGGAATTTTCGATGAAAAAGCAGAGACGAGAGAGTTTAAGCTGGCAATCGGACAACTGCTTAAGATGGGACAGGTCAGTGAAGCGCGTCAGATGTTCTATGAGATTTTAAAGGTCCGCCCGGATATTCGGTTAGAACATTCGGACTTGAAACATGAGATTCCGCTAATAGAACAGATTTTGTATATCTGCGAATTGGAAATGCGGCAGGGGATTGCGGGGATGTTGCAGTATTCAAAAGAATTGCCGGAGCTGCTTATGCATTTTAAACAGATTGTAGCATTGCTTGAAAATGACAAAGCATGGACCAAAGAACAAAAAGACTATCTGCAAAATACTTTTGTGACGGATATAGCGGTGGAGGTAATTGCAAGAAATGACCTGAAACTGCAGAATAACTGGGAGAATGTGATGGAAAGATGGAAAAAGAGAAAGTAAGTATTATACTGCCCACCTATAATAGGGCACATATGCTGGAAAAATCTTTAGGAAGTGTTTTGGCACAGACCTACCCATGGTTTGAAGTGATTCTGGTGGATGACGGTTCCACCGACAACACAAAAGAGCTGGTGGAATCATATGAAGATGAAAGAATTCGTTACTGTTATGCAGGTTTGAACCAGGGGGCTGCGGCAGCAAGGAATTTTGGCTTGGAACGGGCGGAATTTGATTATATTGCATTTCAGGATTCGGATGATGTATGGCATAAGGATAAACTGGAAAAACAAATGATGGCGCTGAAGGCAAACAGGAAAGCAGGCTTTTGTTACCATAAAATGAAATATGATTTTGGAGAGGGAAGGTATGCGCTTCTGCCCGATGAGCGAGTTCCATTGATAAAAAAAAATGGCAGGATTTACGACCAGTTGCTTTATGAAAATATGGTATCAACACAGATGATTCTTGCCACGCGGGAGTGTATAAAAAAAACTGGTTTGTTTGATTTAGAATTTAAGGCGATGGAGGATTATGACTATGCGCTGCGCATGGCGGCACAATATGAGGCAGTATTTTTGGATGAGGTGCTGCTTGATGCTACATATTCAGACACGGGAGTATCGGGAAATTCCGTAAATTATCTGCTGGCAAGTTGTAGGCTGCTTCAAAAATATAAGACAGATTACTTAAGGACGGGAACCTTTAATCATAGAGTGGAAACCATATTAGGAGACGCAGAAAAGGTGGGACTTTTGAAGCAGTTTATTCAGTTGTTGGAATGCGTGTTGCAGGAGTAAAAGCAGGGAGAAAACGTATGGTAGAAAGTTTAAGGAAAATTATCGATGATGGAGATTATATTGCGGCAAGAAAGCTCGCAAACCAGTTATTTGAACAAGGGGAACAGTCAGACACTTTTTGGATATTGAATGCTGTATTATACCAAATTGAAGGAGCAGAAGAGGCGGAGTATGCCTGTATTTCCAGGGGGCTGCAAAAAAATCCGTCCAATTATGAACTTTATTTTATGCTGGGAAATTATTACGTGGAAAGGAATCTGAACCAGGCGTATCTGTGTTACCAGCAGGCAGAGTATTATTGCACAGATAACAGTGATTTAAACGTGATTTGTGAGGCGAAACGAAGAATAAAAGAGAGTGGCGGGTGTGAGGTGAATTCGGTCTCTATTGTCATTTTGTCTTACAATATTAAAGAGATTATGCAGGGATGTATCCAGAGCATTCGCAGCACATGTCCTCGTGAGGCATATGAACTGGTAATTGTGGATAATGCTTCTACGGATGGGGTGGACGAGTGGCTTAAGGAGCAGAAGGATATTGTATTGCAGTGCAACAAAGAAAATAAAGGGTTTGCAGGCGGATGTAACCAAGGAATCAAATTGGCGGCGCCGAAAAATGATATCATGCTGCTGAATAATGACACTATTGTGCCGCCGAATGCCATTTTCTGGCTCCGTATGGGGTTATATGAGAGGGAAACAGTGGGGGCAGTGGGACCCATTACGAATTATGCTTCTAACAATCAAGCGTTAGCGCAGAAATATAACAGCATAGAGGAATATATAAAATTATCGGAAGAAATTTGTGTTCCGTTAAAATACCCCTATGAGCATAAAATTTGGCTGATGGGATTTGCTATGATTATAAAAAGGGCAGCAGTCAATCAGGTGGGAGGATTAGATACCAGATATGAGTGGGGAAATTATGAAGATGATGATTATGGATTGAAGCTGACGAAGGCAGGGTACGAATTACTGCTGTGTCATAACAGCTTCATTTATCACTATGGAAGCCTTAATATGACAAAAGACATTGAAAAATATGGACACTATATGAGGGAAAATTATCAGAAATTTATTGATAAATGGAATTTTAGGATACAGGACTATTCTTCTCTTAAGATAGAACTGATTCAGGGGATAAAGGCTTCCTGCCATGATGAGATAAAAGTTCTTGATATCGGCTGTGGTTACGGAGCTGCGCTTGCGAGAATAAAATACATGTATCCAAAGGCAGAGGTATATGGAATAGAAGAAAACAGGGACGCCGCTGTGTGGGGAACTTATATGGGGAATATCTTAGTCGGAGATATTGAGAAAATGGAGCTGCCATATTCTTCACAGATGTTTGATTATATTATATTTAGCGGGGAGGGAAAAACAAAAGGGCAGATAGACTGGATTTATAAACACATGCCGGAATATTTAAAACCACAGGGGGAATTCCTAACGGATACGGAACAGGAAGAGGATATGAGTGTTCTGGTAAATGAAGATAAATATAAAGAAAGAATTATGCAAAAAAGACAGAAAGCATATGAGTATTTGAAAAAGATTGACTGCTGGTTAGAGAAAAAAACGGAGGATTCTGTTGCGTCATTTGTACAGCTCTTTTTAGACACGTCATTCGTGAGAGCTTATGTGCCCACACTCACGGAATTAGGGTATGCACATCTGTTTGCATTCATCACCTTTGAGGAAATTCAGAAGAGACAAAAACCACAGTTCATCTTAAATGGCATAAATATAAAAGAACTGACAAAAGTTTTAAAAGAATTGGAATTTTGTCTGTGGGAAGTGGAATTTCAATGTGGGGAGGATGCGGAAGAACGTTTTTATGATTGCGTGGAACGTTATCATTTTACACCGGAGGCAATAAAAGCAGTAATAACTGCCGCAGGGATGTTTAAAAGAGAATGTTATCTCAAAGTGGCGCTTATCTGTCTGGAACATCGAGAAGTAGAAGAAGCGTTGCTGCTTTTAAGGTACGGAGAGGAAGAATTCCCAGAGGATACGGAGCTTCTCGGTCTGTTAATACAATTGTGCGAAAAGTTAGGAAAAAACAAACTGGCGGAAGAATATGCGGAGAAATTAAGATGTGTGCAGCAGTAAGTATCATTATACCCATTTATAATGCAGAAAAATATTTGGCGGAATGCCTTGGAAACGTGGTAAACCAGACCTTAGGGGACATAGAGATTATTCTGGTAAACGATGCTTCTACAGATAACAGTATGTCGATTATCAGGGACTGTAAAGAGCAATATCCCGACAAAGTCTTAGTCATAGATTCGGAGGAAAACCGGGGCGCCGGAGGTGCAAGAAATTTAGGGCTTGAGGTTTGCAGCGGTGAGTATGTCGGTTTTGTGGACAGCGACGATATCATAGATGTTACAATGTACAAAAAGCTTTATGCGAAGGCAAAAGAGGGAGGCTATGATGTGGTAGACTGCGGATATTATAAACAGGCATCGGATATGGCGATTCTGCATATCTCTGATGAACAGACAGGGATACTCACAGAAGAGAAAAGAAAGCATATCATTGTAGGTGGCGGATATATTGTAAGCAAACTTTTTCGTAGGGGCCTGTTTGAAGACGAGCAGCTGAGATTTCGCAGAAATGTGATATTAGAGGATGCGGATTTTCTAACATATCTTTATGGGACGATTCACAGTATTGGAGTGGTAAAGGAAGTGCTGTACTGCTACCGCAATCATACAGATTCCTCTTCAAATTTGATTGCAACGGATAAATACTATGACAATATATGCAAAGCCATACAGGCAATTTATGAAAAAATGATACAAATCCCCAATTATCCTCAATTGCGGGAGGCGGTAGAGTATGAATTACTCCAGATGTATTCCTATGGAGTCAATATCTGTCTTAAAGCATATATGGAGAGTAGTGATTGGGACTGCAAAAAGAAATTAGAAGCGATTGCCGGATTAAAAAAGAAGGTAGTTGCGGGGGGATATGGGAATCCTTATGTGCAGGCAAAAATAGGACAGTTAGATATCGCAATTATGCAGATGAATGATGAGAGTCAGGAAAAACTGTTGTTTTGGGTACGGCAGCAGATGGGAGGAAAACGGTTTGAATGAGAAAAAGATATGTTTTATTATGTGCGTAAACGATAAACTGTATGAGGATGAATGTATCCGGTATATTAATCAGCTCAATATACCGAAAGGGTATGAAGTAGAGCAGATTTCCGTCTGGGGGGCCGTATCTATGACGGCGGGGTACAATGAGGGAATGCGAAAATCCGATGCGAAATATAAAGTGTACCTTCATCAGGATGTGTTTGTGGTAAACAGAGATTTCATTAGGAATCTATTGGAGATATTCGAAGATAGTGGAATTGGGATGGTGGGAATGGTAGGCTCTCCCAAACTGCCTGCGGATGGAGTCATGTGGTCGGGAGAACGGATAGGGAGATTATTTACGAGCAATGTAAAGGAGGCTGGGCCGGCGGTAATCGGCATGGCGCCGAAACCCTATGGAGAAGTGGAGGCTGTGGACGGGCTTTTGATTGCTACGCAGACAGATGTCCCGTGGAGGGAGGAGGTGTTTAAAGGGTGGGATTTCTATGATATCTCGCAGTCTATGGAATTTAGAAAAAGGGGATACAAAGTCGTAGTACCATATATGGAATACCCATGGTGCCTGCATGACGACGGATTTATAAACCTTGCTGAGTACTTTGAATGGCGCAATGTATTTTTGAAAGAATATGGAGATATGATGCATGAAACAGGTAAATAAGATTGTCCTGCTATCAGATGAGAATACATCAAAAGTGGGTCTTAATTTTATAGAACGGACTGAAAAACTTTTAGAAGAGAGAGGGTTTGCGGTTTATAGCCTTAGGATTAGGCCAATGGAAGATATTGCGGATGCAATCTATCAGTTTGATAGGATAGACCTTGAGATAAAACCGGATTTGCTGATAGTGGCGGATTTTGCCTGTATCAAAATGCAATGTCCGGAGGAGGAGCCTTTTTATAATAATATGGCAATACCTGTGGTGCATGTGTTGTTCCGTCGACCGTGGGAATATGAGGTGTTTATGATTTGGCGCTGCAATTTTATCAATCGCTGTTATTGTCTTGTACCGGAGGATGTGGAGCACATCCTTACTTATTATAGGCGGGTTCCTAATGTGAAAAAACTTCAGGAGGGGTTATGGGATGCCGAACCGCGGGCAGTATGCTATGGAGAACATACAAGACAGGAATTAGAAGAGAAATATGAGCTTTTGCCCGATTATATGAAAACGATTGCAAAAAGGTGGATGGCGATTATGAGGCGGAAGGAAGGGATGTCGGAGGAGGTAGGGGTGAAGCAGTGTCTGCAGGAGATAGGATTTGCTTGTAACGAGGCAGAATACCTAGATATTCTTTATATGATGCAGAGTGTATTTCCGCTGTATTATAAAGAATGCCATCGGAATGAAGAAGGGGGGGCACTCTTTACAATACAGGAAGAGATAATGCACCGGCAGTTAGAGGAATTTCTGAAAATAGATTTCGAAGTTACGCTGCTTTAGTAGGAAAAACCTGCAAGCTGAAAAATTTTTGTAAGCTGTCCCTCAAAGGAAAAACGTTCTTTGACGGCAGAATGCCCGTTTGCAGCCATCTGTTTTGCAGTATCTGGATGTGCCAGATAAAAAGAAAGTTTATCTGTCAGTTCTTCTAAGGTATCATAGGTATCTAGTTCTGTGCCGACGCGGAAGAATTCGGAGAGTTCCTCCTGCGTATTGCAAAGCAGAAAACCTCCTGCACCTAAGATATCAAGAACCCGGAGAGACAGTCCGGTCTGAATAGGAGGGATGGTTAGGTTCAAATTGACAGTGGCATGACGAAATATAAAAGGCATTTGACTGTAATAACCGGCACGCCATTTATAGATTGCTTTTGGTACAGGGTTTGTCATAGAGGTTGTGTAAAGCGTAAGAGGAAAGCGCTCCGCCACATGGTTGAGTAATGTATGACGCTGACGGCCGGCTATCATGGAGGAACAGGTAGCAATCAGGGGAATGCGCTTTATGGATGTGTTCTCCATGGTGCGGGTATTAATGTCAGCGATATATTCGGGTGAGATGTCATCCCAGAGGGTGTGGCGGATGTAGTGCGTAGTCTGTTCATCAACATAGCGCAGAAGGTTTTCTGAATCTGCAGGGGCAAGCAGGGAGGAAAACCACGGAGTTTCCGTCAGATATTTTTCGTACATATTTCCTAAAAAACAGACATTAGAACGGTAGCTCTCCTGTTGTGCCGGGCCTGCAGTAAGGTTGTCGAGACGGTGGCAGTTGGCGGCTAAAGGCATGTGGAAAACATTGGGGTAACCGGATTGCCTGTAATCTTCGCAAGAGCGTCGGTCAAAGTGGAAGATAAAAGTGGTTGGATAGAAGAAAATATCTTCTCTGGTAAAAGCCCAGCAGGCATCATAGCACCACGCAAGATAAGGGATATTCATTTCATGGCAGACATCTGCAATCACGGGGATAAGATTGACACTGAATACCGCATCATAAGTATCTTCGGTGAGAAAATGGCGGAGATGGGAGCAGTAAAAGTCATCGGAATCTGGATTTTCAAAGACGTAGGAAGCACATCGGAAGTCAATTCTCATCCGGGTAAAAGCCTCTTCAACATCTCTTTGCATAAACAAATTGTATTCACAAAATAGTATTTTCATAAAAATCACCTCGCATTATAAGAATGAGAACATCTGGCTAATTTGATGTTCATAGGAAAAATCAGTAGTGACACGAAAAAGTCCGTTTGCTGCAATTTCAGCACGTTCCTTTGGATGGCTTAAATAATAGTCGCATTTTGAAAGAAAGTCCTCTTTGTTTTCAAAATAAACATATTCGCAACCGTTTGAAAAGTATTCGTCTAGTTCTGGCTGATAATTTGACAGAAGAAAACCACCACAGCCCATAATGTCTAAGGCACGTAGCGGAATGCCTGAGGTAATGGAACGCAGGGTAAGATTCAGATTAATCTTTGAGCAGGCAAACACAAAGGGCATTTCTGTTGTATAGTGAGCAGTACCCTTATGGAAAGCCTTTGGGCACAGGCTTGGGTTTGAAGCGGAATATAAAGATACATCAAATGAGCTGCCGAGTGCATTAAGATATTCAATGCGTTCCTGAGAGGTGAGCTCTGTCTGCAGCATGCTGAGGAAAAATGCTCTTTTGGGAATGGGGCAAAGCGGATTGTTCTGACATTTGATATAGAGGCCGAGTTCATGGGAAAATTCCGGAGTGATAAGTTCTGCTATTAAATCTTGTCCCCAGATTTGCTTTTGTGCGGCGAAAAGTCCGTCGATATATCCGTGGAGTTCTTCCGGGAGGTACTGTATCTGACGGAAAGTATTATTTTCATAAAGAGAGCCTACAAAGGAAATGTCTTCGCTATAATTTGAAGATTGTTCCAATAGAGATTGGAGTCTTCTGGTGTTTACTGCCAAGGGAAGATGGTATGCGTGGGAGGCTCCGTTAGAACGAACCTGTTCCACCAGCACACGATCAAAGAGAAAAAGATAGTTATAAGGGTTTGTAATTGTAGACGAAAACAGAGTCCAGTGGGGGCAGTCATATACCCAGGAGAAATAGGGGACTTTTGCGCTAGCGGCAACGTTAGAAACAAACGGAAAATAGTTGAAACTGAAAATGATATCACAATGGCTTTCCAACGCAGCATTTCGAATAACAGTTTCTAATTCGGGGTGTTCTAAATAGTTGTCTATGGGAGCGGTGATCAAAGAGACCTCGTGCCCCGATACGGACAATGCCTCTAGCATGTCAATTTTGCTGTTTTCTTCCCATGAATAATATAGAATCCGCATTTTCACTTCTGCTCCTTCTGCTTTTATGGTATAATTCATGTTTGTTATAAATCAGGTTTTTTGAAAAAAGAATTTATTTTAAAGTAAGATGATTTTTACAGTAGTTGTCAACAGTTCCGGTATATCCTTTTTCCAGAAGACATTCCTTAAAGGCTTTTTCCTGTGAAGCATAAAAAGGATAATGGTGTGTAGAGGGAAGCTGCTTTGGTGTCATGTAGTCGCCAAAACATACACTGAGGACTTCGTGATAATTTTCAGGGACGGCAATGACCGTGGTTTCGAAAGGTACGTTGATGATATGATTGTACCATTCTTTTTTCATACTTGAGCCTCCTCTGGCTATTTTGGCGGGGTAATTGTCAATCAGATTGCATTCTCTTTCTGTATACAGGGAACACAGGGCATCGGAAAGGCACAGCAGTTGTTTTTTCAAGGAAAGTTCATTGTCTCTGACAAGAGATACATTGCATAGCTGTTCAATTTCTGAAATTTTACTTTCAAGCTGTGCCTGCGATTTTAAACTGTCCCAATCCCGGACAAGTACAATTATGTTTTGTACCAGAACTGTCTGTATATGGACAAGTTCCGGATCATCCGGTATGTAGTCAAATGGAAAGATATCAATTCCGATTTGGCGGTAGGGGAAACCGTGAAATCGCTTATAAAAATCAGACAAATCCCATTGAAGGGCGTCTGTGATAACGACGGATTGCTCGCTTGGCAAAAAATGTTTAGGATTGTCGGCATACATTCCAGCGAGGGCAAAACCGTGTGGAAGCTCTTGCGGCAATAGTTTGATAAGGCGATTGTAATCCTGCCTTTTCAGCGCGATATCGATATCGTCATCCCAGGGAATAAATCCCTGATGCCTTATAGCACCGAGCAGAGTTCCTCCGCAGGCAAAATATTCGATTTGATGCTTTTGGCAAATGTCGATGATTACGGAAAGAAGTTCAAGCTTGGCTGCCCAGGCATGTTTCATCATTTCAGTGATATAAAAACCCATGCGGGATTCCCCGTGAAAATAAGAGCTTGGAAATGTCATGGAAACCTCCAGTTGCGGTATATGTACTTTGAATCATAGCTTTCTTGATTATAACACAAGGTTGTCTAAAGTAAAATAAAATGATTTGAATTTAGTCCCGGATTAGGCAGAGCCGATGTTATTATAGAGGATACCTACGGCAATCTTAGCGAAGCAAGTCCATGATAAAATCAATGGATGTCATACCCGAGTCATCAAATAGCTCATAGAGAGTATCTAAGCTATTTTGAGCATTGTGCTCAAAATGTTTTGCAATAGAGACAGCGATTAATGCCTGTTCATTTAAGGATAAAGGACACTGACGGTAGCCTGCCAGAAAGGCTTCTAAATTTAGCTGCAGACAATACAGATAAATAATAAGTGCCGCATACTTATAAATATTGTGTTCTTTGTAACAGTTCATAAAATGACGAAACAGGAAATAGAGGCAGTATTGTTCATGCCGTATCTGATGTTTTTCCTGATCATAGCTTTGAAACAGCGCGTTTAACTCATTAACATCTAAGGAACAGTTTCTTTGTTCTACGTAGGATGCAAAGACGGAAAAGTAAGGATCCAGATAATGGTGGCTATTGAAAGCAGATAAGTTATTATACAAATGACTTATTAATGCAACAATGGCATTAGCATTGTGAGCGGTATTTTGCCGAAGCTCCTCTGCCAATGCATTCAGCCTTGCAGTGTCAGAAAATAAATTAAAAATATAAGAAGTATCCTCGTTTTTATCTATTGCAGTTTGAAGCTGACTGGCCAGCAGTAAAAAAAGCTGTAAGCGGCTTTTTAAAGAAAGTGTACGATTTTGAAGGAGCATGGTACTGCAGGTCAAAGTGTGGATACAAACATTGAAGAAAGACCAGTCCTCCGACTCGGAAGAGTTTCCCTGCAAATCCGAGGGATCTGGTATTTCTCCAAAATCATAGGTTAGTGAGTCTGTTCGCCGAAATAAAGTAGATGCAACCTCCGGGCAGGAAAGGCTTAATCCCCGAAATACAATATCGCCAAAAAATTCCTGAAAGCGTGGGTAGTATGTACAGGTGGAGCACATTTTATCCTTGCCGAGATTGCGATAGATATCGCATAGATTTTCTTTGGTTAAAAACGGACATAGGTTATCCTGCATTTTAAAATAATAGAGATTGTCTTTGTGGATTAGATTGTTTCTTAACTTATCACCAAATTTACCGGGAATAGCTTCATATAAGTTAGCAGAATCCGTATCAACAATGACACTCCATCCGGCGCAGCAGGTGGATGGACATTGAGAACCGATACATTCAAAATCATTATAATTATCTATAGTGAGACATTTCATACAAAATCAGACCTCCATAATTTATCTTGCTGGTGATTATTATATCAAAAGTATCAAGACAATGCAAACAAAGGGGAAACACGGGTTTAACGTAAAATGAAATCGATTCAATCAAATAAAAAAGTAGGAAAAATAAGTATAAAAAATGGACATAAAAAGCACTATGCTTTAAAATAAGATTAGAAGCCGGATGTTTTGCATGACTGTAATGATAATCCGGTTTAATAAGTTGCCGGTTATCTGAAACCCGCATTTATATATTTTAGGGAGAAAAGATAAATGAATTTGATGATTGTTACTAACTCAGCTTATTTAAGACCAACATACATGATGTTGTATTCGTTGTTTTTAAACCACCCCCAGGAGGAAATTGATATTTATTTGCCTTATGAAGACATCGCAGAGGCAGAACTTGCGGGACTGACAGCATATGTAAGCGGCTTTGCAGGGAAGAGACTTTATCCGCTGTATGTGGGGGACACCTTTAAATCAAAGGTAAAGTCGCGGAATGGTATTAATGTGGAAACCTATTACCGGATACTCGGCATCAGTCTTTTGCCGGAACATATGGAACGGATTTTGTATCTGGATGTGGATATGATTATTAAAGGTTCCATAAAGGAATTGTACGAGACGGAACTTGGAAATGCCCCTTTTGCAGTATGTGAGGATATCTATGGCATTATCAATGGTTTCCATGAGGCGAACAAAAGAAGACTTTCCATACCAGAAAGATATTCTTATTTTAATGCGGGAGTTATGCTGTATAATCTGAGGTTCTTAAGGGAGACGAAAGCAGCGGAACGGATGTTAGAGAATATCTATCGAAATTACGAGAGATATGAGTATAATGATCAGGATGTTATGAACGAAATGTATTATGACATGCTGGTCTATGTGGGGTGGGATGAGTATAACTGCCCTCCGATATGGTGTTATATCAATAAAAACCGCTTGGCGGAGGGAATATTGGAATTCGCTGATTATAATGCGATACGTGAACTGGCAAAGGATCCCGAAAATATGCTACGGACATACCAGAATGTCACGAGGCAGATTTATGACAACGCGAAAATCATTCATTATTTGGGAAATACGAAACCCTGGAGTATCACGAGGGAAGAGAGTAGATTGTATGAGACATTTGATGAGGCGTATTGGAAAATCGTGGAACTGATGAAGAATATTTAATAGACAGATTATATTTTTTATAAAAATGCCGATATAACATTATAGGAGTTTTTGTATGCATGGAGGCATCATAGTGGAAAGTATTTTTGGGCTGCTACGTTGTCGTTAAGATGATGGAGCAGCTTTTTTGATAGAACTGAGAATTGAGAAGGGAAAAGAGAGAACATGAAAGCAATTCTGACAGCACATAACCAATTACAATTAGTAGAGCAGCGGCTTAGAGAGTTACATGAGCTGGCAGGATTAAGTACGGAGGATATTGTGATTGTGGATAATGCCTCAGAGGATGGCTTGGCAGAGTGGCTTTGCAATCAGACAGCATACAGCTACCTGATTTGTGATGAGGGAATAGAGACTTATGCAAAGATACTGAATACAGCCATTGCAGAATTCGTGGGAGACGAGGATGTTTTCTGCTACACGCCGGATTATTTGCTGGTTCAGGGAATGCTGGAAGATATGGAACGGCTACTTTATTCGAAAGATGAGATTGGGGCTGTTTCTCCTGTGATACTGGAAAATGAAGCGGAAAGGACAAATTTTGCTGACGGAGAAAAGATAAACAAAAATAAATTGGAATTGCCTGAGGGAAATGTTTTAATTAAATATTCTGCTTATCAGAAAATAGGAGCATTTGACGAACGTCTGCTTCAATCGGATATTGCCATGAAGGATTTCCTGCTTCGGGGAGTGTGCTTAGGATACAAATTTGTGGAATGTGGGAGTGCATATTCTTGTCGGTTGCCGAGTGAAATGGAGATTTATTTACAGGATTGTAATAGGGCGACGCAAAGAGAGATTTTAAAGAAAAAATGGGGAATGAATTATTTTAACTCAAGCCCGAACCCGGTACTGATGGAGATGCTAAAAGCAGATAGAAAACAGGAACTGTTTATCCTTGAGATTGGTTGTGACTGCGGTGCAAATTTACTTGAAATAGGAAATCGTTATCCTAATGCCCGGCTTTACGGAGTGGAAATAAATGAAGAAGCTGCAAAAATAGCAGGTCATATTGCCGAAGTCAGGATTGGAAATATTGAAGAAAAAAAATTATCTTTTGAAGGAATAAAGTTTGATTATATTTTATTTGGGGATGTGTTGGAGCATTTGAGAGACCCTGCGGCAACGTTGCGCTACTGTAAAGGCTTCCTTCGGGAAGAAGGAAAAATTGTAGCCTGCATTCCAAATCTGATGCACTATTCTGTCATGAGAGAATTGCTGAATGGTAATTTTACATATAGTGATATAGGTTTGCTTGATAGGACGCATATCCATTTTTTTACTTTTAAGGAGATTGTTCGTATGTTTACACAGGAAGGCTATGGGATGGAGACAGTGGGAATTAGAGCCAGTGATATGTCATTGGAAGACGAGACTTTTGTAGATAAGCTGATGGATATTTCCGGTGATGTGGAGAAATTTATGTTTTGTGCAATTCAGTATGCGGTTGTAGCAGTTGCGAAGTAATTAATGGAAGAGGAAAAACATGATCAAAGTAGCATTTATTGTTTGTTATAATAATGAGTTATATATGAGGGAGTGCATGGATTACATTTCATGGCTGAAAGTGCCGGATGGAGTGGAAACGGAAGTTATTGGAATTGTGGAAGCGGAAAGCATGGCGGCAGGGTATAATGCAGCTATGCATGGTTCGGATGCAAAATATAAAGTTTATCTTCATCAGGATGTGTTTATTTTAAATGAAAATTTTATTCAGGATATGATTCGCATTTTTGAATCTAACCCCGAGTATGGAATGTTGGGAATGTTAGGCAGCGATAAAGTGGTGGAGGATGCAAAATATTGGCTGAATTGGAATGTGGGGGAAGTGTACGGAGATGATTCTAGGATTTCGGGAATTATTATGAAAGCTAATCCGGACAAATTATGCGAAGTGTCGGCGGTGGACGGAATGATTCTGATTACGCAGTATGATGTGGAATGGAGGGAAGACATTTTTAATGGATTTGATTTCTATGATGTATCGCAAAGCATAGAATTTCAAAAAAATGGTTATAAAGTTGGAGTTCCGCATCAGGAAAAACCATGGTGCTATCATATGTGCGGCCATAGCAAAATAGAAAAGTACGATGTCTATAGGAAAGTATTCTGTGAAGAGTATAGTGAGTATGGGTATCATTACAGCTCAGATGCAGAAATTGAAGAGATTATTATTAAAAATAGGGAAATTGAGAAAATATTACCCTTAATCAGGCAGGCATTGGAAACAGGGGAACTAGAGCGCATGGCAGAGCTTTTAAATGCGACAATCCAATTTTTTCCATATAATACACAACTATGTAATCTATATGTGATAGGGGAGATAATACAGACGGAAAGGTGCAGTGGCATTCAAAATGGCTTTTATGTAAATGGAATGACTGCTGATGAACTGTTAGAAAAATATAGTTTATACAAATTTTTGTTGAAACGTTTGGAACACAATAAGCCGATAGGGGATTTGCACCCGGTTTTAGAGATGATTGCCGGAAGGGACTCTATTGGGTTAGAGGTGGAAAAGGTAATTGCGAAGCGTGCAGTGTCAGGTGTAGAGAAAGTAATTTGGAAGTTAAAGTGGGAATTGCAGAAAAATTTTGAGAGATCTTTTCATGTACAGTTTGACGAAAAAGCGTTTGTCATACCTAAGGAAGAAAATTACGCAATGATTCGGGGGCTGTGTAACGCTATTCAGAATATTATTCACGAACTGAAACGGCTGGAAGAAAGCATAGATTATAACCAATATCGTCAGACGATAGAAGCGATGTTTGAGACAATGGAGGATATCTCCAGAGAGACGCATGTAGGACATATAGATGAAAACTTGTATATGGCATATTTCGAAGTGGTAGAGAGGCATGAAAACATATCAATATTTTTGAAACTTTGTCAGGAATGGTTAGATGGCGTTTTGCAGTATGTAAATCGGGAAGATCGCCAGCCTTTAGTAAGCGTTCTTTTAAGTGTCTATAACGGAGAAAAATTTATTGAAGACACATTAAAAAGTGTTATGAATCAGGATTATGAGAACTTGCAGATTGTTGTTGTGGATGACTGCTCATCAGATAATAGCCGTATTGTTATTGACAGACTGGCACAAAGTGATAAAAGAATAGAAACATTATATCTGACAGAAAATTCCAATGTGTGTAAAGCGATTAATTTGGCATATAAGTTAGCACGGGGAAAATATATTGCGGTAATCGGACATGATGATGTGTGGAAGGTGGATAAAATTAAAAAGCAGGTACATTTTATGGAAATGTATCCGAGATATGGTGCCTGCTTCACGTTAGTCGACATTATCGATGACGAAAAAGAAATTTGCAATGATAAGGCACTGGAGCTGTATAATATTTTTGACCAAAGGAATTGTTCTCAGAAAGAATGGATTGAAAAGGTATTGTTTCAACAAAACATTTTTTGTGCACCAAGTGTTTTGATTCGCCGGCAATGTATTGCTGGTGAATATATATATCATTTTGGAATTGTACAACTTCAGGATATGGCATTGTGGCTTGAACTATTGACCGATTATCCTGTGTATATATTGCAGGAGAGACTTACATTGTATCGTAAATTTTTAAAGTGCAGCACAAATTTAAGCGCCTTTAATGATACTACTAAGAATCGTCTGCGCCATGAGGGTACATATGTTGTAGTAAATTATATTAAGAATCTATCGGATGAGAAATTCAAGCTTTACCTAAGTGACCGTTTCAGGGATAAGAGTGCAGAAGGAGCGGCAGAATTAAAATGTGAGAGAGCTTTTATTGTGCAGAATTTGGGCGACTTGCATTGTATTGAAATGTTTTTTGAGTTGTTTGATGAGGAAGAAACAAGGATTGTGCTTGAGGAAAAATATCATTTCAAATTGAAAGATTTTTATGAATTGAATACAAAAACATTTTCTTATGATGATGAAGCGTACGAACAACTGCTAAATGCTCATGAGATAATACGTCAGTATGGGATGATAGTTGAACGGCAAAACGCGGTGATAGAGAAACAGAAAAGGCTATTATTAAAACAGTAAAAGAGGGTGAATGAAATGGAAGTGCCTTATTTAGATTTAGGTAAAATGCATAGTGAGATACAGAAGGAACTGGATGCTGCATATCGCGAGGTGACGGAACGGCAGTGGTATATCGGAGGAGAAGCAGATAGAAAGTTTGAACAGGAGTTTGCAGCGTATTGCGGTGTGAAAGAATGTGTGGGTACGGGGAATGGTCTTGATGCAATCCGATTAATTTTATTAGCATATGGAATCGGCGAAGGAGATGAAGTGATTGTACCGGCAAACACGTTTATAGCCACAGTTCTTGCTGTCACATATGTGGGGGCAATTCCGGTTTTTGTGGATGCAGATATGGAAACATATAATATTGATATACACAAAATAGAAGAGAAAATTACGGATAAGACAAAAGCGATTATTGTTGTACATTTGTACGGAAGAGCTGTTGATGTGGTATCTGTGCGTAAAATAGCCGAAAAATATTCTCTCAGGATTATTGAAGATGCTGCTCAGGCGCATGGCGCAGAAGTTGATGGAAGGAAAACCGGCAGTCTTGGGGACGCGGCAGCATTTAGCTTCTATCCCGGAAAGAATCTGGGTGCGCTTGGGGATGCGGGAGCAGTTGTGACAAATGATAGGGAGATTGCGGAGAGAGTAAGAGCATATGGAAATTATGGATCTTATGAGAAATATAATCATGTATATCAGGGATGTAATTCCAGGCTGGATGAATATCAGGCGGCATTTTTGTCAGTAAAATTGAAGTATTTAGAGAATTGGAATGATAAGCGCAGGAGAATTGCTCAGATTTATAACACACAAATACATAATGAAAAAATAATGCTGCCTAAATTGCCGGAAAATATCAGACAGCATGTATTCCATATTTATCCGATTTTAGTAGCCGAAAGAGATAGGTTTATAGAGGGTTTAAGAGGAGAGGAAATTGCCGTTAATATACATTATCCAACACCCATTATGGAACAAGAGGCATATAGACAGTGTCGGGGACAGATTGTAAACTATCCGGTAACACAAAGGCTTTGCGCACAGGAAGTAAGCTTGCCATTATATCCCGGAATGACAGAAAAACAGATTCAGAAGGTTGTTGACTGTGTAAATAATTTTTAAAAAATGGAGGAAATGATGAGGGTAATATTGTTGGGAACCGGAGATATGGCACTTAAAGTTTTAAAAAAGCTGAGGGAAGATTCACGCATAGAAATACCGGGGATTATTTGCGATGGGGCGGTAGATCCAAGAGTAAATGAATTATACAAGAAACAGATTAAAGAAATGGGATGCAGTATATTGGCTTTGGAAGAGGAAAGTTTGCAGCAGGCAGATATTATTTTTGCCTGTGAATACAGGAAGGTAATTGCAAAGGAATTTGTAGAAAAATATACATTTTTAAATTGCCATGCAGGAATTTTGCCCCAATATAGAGGGTTTTCGGCAAATGCCTGGGCAATTATGAATGGGGAGAAACAAGTCGGTTATACGATTCACCGGATGGATGATAAAATAGATAATGGTGATATTTTTTATACTGGCAAATTTGCTATTTCAAGCAATGAGACTTATGCAGATTTATATGATATAATTTTTGGGGATATGTTAGAGCGTATATGTGATATTTTAGTGGGGGTGTATGAGAAAAAAATCCAGCCAATTAGACAGCAGGAACGAGGGAGGTACTGCTGTCGGTTTTGTGCAGGAATGGGAGATTTAAAAGATTTTGACAAAACGTCAGAATATATTTTTAATCTGCATAGATGTATGGCGGAACCCCATGGAACAGGTGTGTACTTTACTTGTAAAGGGCAAAAGTATCGTGTGGGAAAAGTTACTGCCGGAAAGGACATGGGAGTAGAAAATTATCTTGGAATACCGGGAAAAATTGTTAATTATGAGGATGATGCGATATGGGTTAAGACACAGGATAATATTGTTGCTTTGTCTAAAATAACAACTGAAAGCGGAGAAAAAATACAAGAGGGATATTTCAAGATAGGAAATATGCTGGGAAAGTGAGACATCAAAAATAATGGAGTTGAGAATTGAGAGATATGAGGCAAAATATGAAACAAAATGGGATCAATTTGTAGAAGAATCTTCGATAAATGGATCTTTTTTGCAGGAGTGGAAATTTTTGAATTATCATGGGAAAGATAAGTTTGAAGACTGTTCTGTAATGTTTTTTGATAAGGAGAAATTAGTTGCAGTCTGTCCTGCCTGTGTGGTCTGGGAAGGAAAGAAAAAGATATTTTCTTCGCATTCTGGAAGTACTTATGGGGGTATTCTTGTGGGGAAGGAATTGCTGCGGATTGATAAAATAAAATGTCTTTATGAAGTATTTGAGGAATATTTAAGGAAACAAGGATTTCATAAATGTGTTCTAAAGATGACGATGGGGTTGTTATGTGAATATCCACAGGAAGTAATAAGGTTTTTTATGGGGTATAGCGGTTATAAGGAGATAAAAGAATTAAATATATACATTGATTACGATAAATATGACAAAGAAATTTTAAATAATTTTTCCAAGATGAAAAAACGGAATGTGCGCAAATGCTTAGAAGAGGGGATGGAGCTGAGAAAGCTGCAGTCAGAGGAAGAGATTCGTTTGTTTCATGAGATTCTATCAAGAAATTTATTAAAGTATAATACAACGCCTGTGCATAATGTAGATGAATTGATGGATTTAAGAGAGAGATTGGGGAAAAATATTGAATTTTATGGTGCATATGAGGATGGAAAGCTGCTGGCAGGAACGATGGTGTTTATTTTTGAAAAGGCTCAATGCGCTCATACACAATATCTGGCAGCGGATCCTGAATATTCTAATTTGAATCCGATGGCTTTTATTTATTATAAGATGGCGGAGCAGTATTCTAGAAAGGGGTTTCGCTATTTATCCTGGGGAACAGCGACGGAGCATGGCGGAGAAACGATAAATTGGAGTCTGGCAAACAGCAAAGAAGAGTTCGGAAGCCTGCATATGATAAATTCAATATTTGAAAAAGATATTTTATAAAAGAAATATAAGGCACGAGAGGATAAAACATGAGAGAAAAAATGGTAATGCCGCATCTGGGAATTTTGGTAACGACATATTGTAATCTTAATTGCAGAAATTGTGCGGATTTGATTCCGAAGAGAGAAAGAAAGCACTATAAGATAGAGGAGATTAAGAATGATTTGCTTAAGATCCTGGAAGTTGTTGAGTTTATAGAGGAAGTTCTTGTGATTGGAGGAGAAACACTGCTTTATCCGGATCTGAATGAGGTACTTGATTTTTGTATGAAGCAACCTAAGATTGGAAAAATCATAATAACTACAAATGGGCGAATGATGCCGAATGATGAATTGCTGGATTGTTTCAGACGCAATAAAGTATTGGTACGAATTAGTGGTTATCCCGAACATGTGGTGCCAAATAGAAACGAAGTGTTGAAAAAATATAAAGATAATGCGGTGGAAATAGAAGATTTGGAACATATGACGTGGTTAAGTGTAGGGGATGCACATAAGAGGGGAAGAACGCCGGAAGAACTGCAAAAAGTTTTTAAAACCTGTTCTATGAGGTATTGTGTAACTATAAATTGCGAGGGGAAGATTTATTATTGTTCAAGACAGTTATCTGCGAATGAACTTTCAAATTATCCGAATCCGGAAGAAAATGAATATGTAGATGTTCGAAACGCAAAAAATTTAGAAGAAAGCCTTAGGGCATTCTATGAACTTTCATATATTAGTACATGTGATTATTGTGATGGGATCAGTTGTGCAACAACCCAAATAGTGCCAACAGCGACACAGATTTTAAATAAAGATGTCTTTTTGGAGGCGATAGGGGGATATGAAACATTGCTGGATGGGAATGCTTCGACTGCTGAAAAAGGTGAGGCAATAAAAATGATATATCATATAGTGGATGAATATATGATGTATTTATATGATTTTAAGGAAACAAGTGAATTAATAAAAGCTTTGGAAAGATTCACAAATGGCAATTCGGAAAACTCTTATGATTTATTTGTGGAAAGTTACAAAAACTTTTTAAATGTATTGACATCAGATTACACTTTTTCTGTAAGCACAAATGTTCCTTATGGTTTGAAGAATAACATAAAGAATCGCCCAAACTGCATAAAAACTGGGATGTATCCTATGGATACAGAGGCAGATATCATGCTGACAGAAAATGATATTATAAAAGCATTGAATGAAAAATATCCAATGGATGGGTTGGTATATAACAAACTGTTTATAGAAAGTAAGCTAAAAAGACTGAAAACGGAAAGGATAATAAGCGTTGTCAGCGGGTTAAGTTATACACAATATGGGATATTAGAAGAAAAGATGCCCCATCCTACCGTAAATTTGTCAGTGACAGGCGAGGACACACCTTATTCTGTGTTAATGGCAGAGTATGCACTTAATATAAATTCGGGAGTGAAGAACGTCATACTTCCTATGACTTATTATCAAGGGTGTTATGATATGTCAAATGATGAAATTGAATTGCACAAGGAGGTCGTATCAAGAGTTAATATACCTATTTTAAACAATGCCAGAAATTTTACGGGAATTGTGAAAGGTGAAAATGGCTATTATGTGGGACAGCCACTAAAGATTTATGAAAATGTATTGGACTTGAATGCAGCATGTGTATGGCGAGAAGAAATGATAAAAGACAGATTAACCCGCATGGAATATTTTAATGAAATGAATCCTCAAAGTTCTTGTGGAGGTTTAAAGTTTAATTTCCGGGATCTTGCAACAAGAGAGGAAAAAATGGCTTCTGCAAAGATTACGGCAGAGCATAATGAGCGTGTTTGCACTAAGGCGGGTTATGATGAGGTGAAGAGGTACTTGGAGCATTTTTTAGATACTATGAAAAAGATGGAGAAAAAAGTATTAATTTTTGTACCACCGATGACGGAGTATTTATATGAAGGCTATCATGAAAAATTGAAAGATTTTTATTACGAAAAGATTGTTACATTACTTGGGTGCTATGAAAATGTTATGTTTGTAGATTTAGCTGCAGATAAGCGGTTTTCAGAAACAGATTTTTGCGATTTTGAACATTTAAACAGGAATGGAGCCGAGAAATTGACGCAGATAATAGGTGCGTTAATTTCGGTGAGTGAGAAAGAGAATGAGACGATAAATACTGAGGCGGGGGGAATTTGATATGCAGATAATCAAGTATGCTTTTCAACAGCATGGAGATGACAGAGGACATTTGGTGTCATTAGAGGAATATAATGATATACCATTTCGAATCAAGCGTGTGTACTATATGTATGATACGAAAGATGGTGTCAGAAGAGGTTTTCATGCCCATAAATCTTTAAAGCAAATTTTAGTGTGTATACATGGAAGCTGCAAAATATTATTGGATAATGGAAAGGAGAAGAAAATCGTTCCGTTAGAAAAACCCTATGAAGGCTTATACGTATCCAATAATATGTGGAGGGAAATGTATGATTTTTCGCCGGATGCAGTTCTGGTGGTACTGGCTTCTGAAGTATATAATGAGGAGGATTATATAAGGAATTATGATGAATTTTTGGCATTTATAAAGGAAAAGGAAACGAAAAAGGAAGAAAAACGAAGAGGGAAAGAGAAAACTGATTAGGAGGAAAAATGGACAGACCATTAGTTTCAGTAGTTATGCCGAGCTATAACCATGCAGAATTTATAGCGGAAGCGATTGAAAGTGTTTTACGGCAGACATATGATAACTTTGAATTTATTATTGCGGATGATGGGTCAAAAGATGGAACGGTGGAAATTATACAGCAATACCAGGATCCCAGAATCCGGTTTACTGCATTTAGTGAGAATACGTGTTTTGGTACTTGCGAATACATATACACTTGCGTAAGGGGAAAGTATATTGCCTCAATTTGTTCGGATGATGTGTGGGAAGAGACTTTATTAGAAAAATATGTAGCTTTTTTGGAAGAACATCAAGAATTTGGCTGCTGTTTCAGTAAACCTGCAGTTATTAATGAGAGGGGAGAGATTATTGAGGGTAGCTTTCCTTTTATATTGGATAATGGTTCAAGGGCGATGTGGTTTAGGAAGCTTTACATGAAAGGAAACTGTATTTGTGGGTCAACAATGTGTATTCGCCAATCTGTATTTGCCAAGGTAGCGCCGTTTCGTATGCAATATCGTCAACTCCAGGACTATGAATTATATCTTAGGCTGCTTCAGATAGATAATATTTATATTTATCCAGAAACATTGGCAAAATATCGCATACATGTGTCTGGGGAAAATTTTAATATAAGCGCCCCTACCTTGGAGGTGCGTACTAGAGATTTTATGGAACGTAAATATATTATGCTTGATATAATGGAGCGGATAGAAGACAGCTTTTTTATTGAGGCGTTTGCAGAGGATTTGGTTTTAAAACCGGGGATGAAGGGATTTTGTACAGAGTGCGAAAAATTTGGTGTCATGCTAAAGGCGGTGCCGGTTGTGCCTATAGAGGCGGCGGTTTTTTACTATTATCGCCATTATAATGACAAGGCATTCAGGGAAAGCTTAGAATCTGTCTACGGTATTTCTAGAAAAGACTTTTGGAATCTGGTAGGTAAAATTCAGATAACGATTTCAGACTGATAGACATAGTTAACTAAAAGTTAATGGTGAAGGATTATGGAAAAAAATAAAAAATTAGTAATTATTGGAACGGGTGAATTTGGCGAAATTGCATACGAATATTTTACATATGATTCAGAGTATGAAGTAGTGGCATTTGCAGAAGAAAGAAAATTTCGGTCAAAAAATGAGTTATATGGCCTGCCGGTTGTTGATTTGGAGAATTTAGAGGAGATGTATTTACCGAAAGACTTTGATGTATTTGTTGCAGTTACATATGTTAAATTGAATAGGGTTAGAAGGAGATTGTACCATATCTGCAAAGAAAAGGGGTATAGGTGTGCATCTTACGTAAGTTCACGGGCATTTGTGTGGCATAATGTGGAAATGGGCGAAAATACGTTTATATTTGAAAATAACACAGTGCAGTACCATGTTAAAATCGGAAATAATGTAATATTGTGGAGCGGGAATCACGTTGGGCACCGTACTGTAATAGAAGATGATTGCTGGCTTACATCCCATGATGTTATATCAGGTTTTTGCCATATAAAAAGAGGCTGTTTCCTTGGAGTGAATGCTACTGTTGGCGATAATGTGACAATCCCGGAAGATACAGTGCTTGGCGCTGGTGCACTGACGGTAAAGAATTTAGAAGAGTCAGGAAGTGTTTACGTGGGAAGTCCTGCAAGAAAGCTGGATAGGACATCATATGAGCAGTTTGGAGTAGAGGAGGAAGAAAGATAAAATGAAATGGGAAAAAAAAGGATTAATTTATTGTCCGAACGGAGAACATGAATGGGAGCAGAACACATTTATGACTCCTCACGCTATGCTTTTAAATGATGATGTTATCAGAATATGGGGGGGAGTAAGGGATGCAGAGGGTGTAAGCAGGATAAAATATATTGATGTTTCTGCAGAAAATCCAAGTAAAGTTTTATACGTGGCAGATAAAGTTTCTCTGGATGTGGGAAAACCAGGGTGTTTTGATGATAATGGCATGATTTTGGGAGATATTCTTAAGGTAGAGGACAAACTTTACTTATATTATGTTGGCTTTCAGCATGTGCAGAAAGTTAAATTTTTCGCTTTTTCCGGATTAGCAGTAAGCACAGATATGGGTGAAAATTTTAAACGTGTTTCAGAGGTACCGGTGTTAGACAGGGGGGCAACTGGAAGATTTGGAAGATGTATTCATACAGTATTATGTGAGGAAGGAAAATTTAAAGTATATTATGCAGTGATTGATGACTGGAAAATAATCAGCGGAATCCCATATCCTGTATATAATATATGGTATACAGAATCAGAGGATGGCATACATTTCAGCAATGAAGATACTTGCCTGTGTATAAATACAGAGGGAATGGAGTATAGAATTGGCAGACCCAAGGTGTATCATACAAAAGAAGGATATGGCATGTTTTATACCAGGGATCTGGTGACAAAGGAGTATCTTACAGGTTATGCAAAATCTCAGGATGGAATACATTGGCAAAGGACTGATGAGGAGGCGGGGTTGCTAAAATCTGACAGAGGCTGGGATGCAGAAATGGCATGTTATCCAGTGATGTTGAAAACCCCAAATAAAACATATTTGTTTTACAATGGAAACGGAATGGGGAAAACAGGGGTTGGTTATGCAGAGCTGACAGAGGAGTAGGGGATTCTAAGTCGGCTTAGTACGAAAGCCATATTGGTCATGTTCGATATTCATGGAAATTTGCCGGCATTAAATAAAGTTCTTGGAACGGAAACTGAGGAAGACTATATGAATAGATATAAGTGTATGGTAAGCCCACACTTTAAACAGATGACTTTGCTAAAAGCGTTCTTGTTAGATGAGATTGAAATTTGTTATAGTAATATGATAAGTCAAGCGGAAATTGAGTTTTACAATGGACATGCAAGGGAAAAAATAGTGTGGGATAAATTATGTGGTTATTTCTATGAACAGGCAGAACAATATTATTTGAAAAACTATGATTACTATTTTTTGCAGAATGCGCTTATTGAGGCGGGAAAATGTGAAACGATAGTAGTCGGATCATCTTATGCTAGATTTGGGATAGAAGAAAGTCTATATAAAAAAAGGGCTAAAAATCTGGGATTACCATCGCAGGATATCTATTATGCCAGCAAAATAGTGAAACAGATTATAGAATTAAACTATGGAGTTAAAGATGTATTTATAGGGTGTTCCTATTATTACTTTTATTCGGATGTATCAAGATCTCGTATGGAGGCTGAAAGAAAACAGGTGTCGGATATTTATTATCCGATTTTTGGAGATTTGCATAATTCAATGTTTTTACGAAAAACAGACGAGTTTGAGAAAAGCAGCATTTTTGATGTTGAGAGAATTATGAAGTTAATAATAAATGAACTATCTAATGGAATGGAATATTTTTCATTATTTAGAAGCAGAGAGTCAATGAAAATTGGGGAATGGGAACCGGCGGAATGCCATTGGAAAGATGTGGAACAGGAAGAAAAGAATCGGGTTGCGGAAATTAGGGCTGACGCTCACAATAAGTGTATAAAATATAAGGAGAGTTATAAAGAAAATATAGAAATACTTAATGAACTGGTAAATGAATGCAATGAACGGGAAATTCGGTTGTGGGTAGTGGCGCTGCCAATGTCTGAAAGCTATAAAAAATATTTTAATCCCGAATTTAAATTAGATTTTTATCGAGCACTAAATAGCATAGAGGGAGAGATACATTTGATTGATTTTAATGATATAGATATTTTTATAGATGAGGATTTTAATGATGCGGATCATTTGAGTGAAAAAGGAGCGGCTAAAGTTACAGAAGTGATAAATCAAATATGTGAAAAAGCATCTAATATAATAATGAGGCGATTATGATAAAAATATTAATTATGTCTGATATTCATGGAAATTTGACAGCGTTAAATAAAGTTTTTGAAACGGAAGTGCCGGAAGCATTTCAGGGAATTATTTTGTTGGGAGATTTGATTGACTATGGACCGCGTTCTAATGAGGTAATTCGGAAAATAAAAGAGATACCACAAAAAAAGTTGCTGGTAAATATATGGGGAAACCATGAAAAGGCAATTGTGGATTTAGATGACAGCCGTTTCTCCAGTGAAAGAGGGAAAAAATGTTCCGCATATACCAGAAAAAATTTGACAGATGAATCTTTAAAATTTCTTGAGAAAAACATGGAGAAAGCAGGGTGGAACGAGTTTGTGCTATATGGCAGAAAATGTCTTGCGGTACATGGTTCTCTCGAAGAACCTTATTGGAAAAGCATTTCTCATACAGAAATAGGAGAGGAATACGAAAAGTATGATTTTGTTTTTTCGGGACATTCACATATCCCGCATTTTTTTGAGCATTTTTATCCGGCTGAATGTGAAGAGTACCGGAATAAAAAGAAAACTGTGTTTATCAATCCCGGTTCTGTGGGACAACCGAGAAACCATAATCCCAATGCACAATATGCAGTGTTGGAGATGGAGACAATGACGGTACAGATGAAAACAGTGGAGTATGATATCAGGCAGGAAATGGATTTATTTGCAGATGAAGTAGATGCTTTTTATAAAGAACGATTAAGAATTGGGGTATAAATATGAAAAAAGTGTATCTGTGTATGTCAACGGACATTCTTCAAACGGGGCATATTAATGTCATACAAAGGGCAGCAGAGTTAGGTGAGGTAACAGTCGGGGTATTGTGCGACAAGTATGTGGCGATGTACGAGAAATATCCAATATTACCATTAGAGGAACGTATGAAAATTATTCAAAACATAAAGGGCGTTTCTCATGTCGTGGTGCAAAACGATATTTACTATGATGTTAATATCAGAGATCTGAAACCGGACATTGTAATTCATGGTGACAACTGGAAAGACGGATACCAGAAAAAAGTCAGGGATCGTGTAATAGAGGTACTTGCCGAGTGGGGAGGAGAACTGATAGAGATTCCGTATTATAAAAGCTCAAATCTTCATTTATTTGAAAATGTCATGAGTGAATGCAGAGGTCTTCCGGAAGTGCGCAGGCAGATGCTGCGTCAGAAAATCTGTTCTGGTGATATTGTAAAGATTATGGTTGCCTATGATGGTTTAAGTGCCTTATTAGTGGAAAAGACAACGCTGGAAAAAGAAGGTGAAAGACGCCAGTTTGATGGCATCTGGCTTTCAAGCCTTTGTGATTCCACTGCAAAAGGAAAACCCGATATCGAGCTGGTGGATTTGACATCCAGAATGAGTTCTGTTAATGATATTATGGAAGTGACCACAAAACCGATTATTTTTGATGCGGATACCGGAGGTTTGATAGAACATTTTGTATATAACATTAAGACATTGGAACGAGTGGGAGTTTCAGCAGTTATTATTGAAGATAAAATTGGACTAAAGAGAAACTCCCTATTAGGGAATGATGTGGAGCAGCATCAGGATAGTATTGAACATTTTTGTGAGAAAATCCGTGAGGGTAAAAAAGCATTAAGTTCAAGTGCTTTCATGCTGATTGCGAGGATAGAAAGTTTAATTTTAGAACAGGGTGTGGATGATGCTTTGGAGCGGGCAAAGGCATATGTGGCAGCGGGAGCGGATGGAATTATGATTCATTCCCGAGCCGGAACGGCGGATGAAATATTTGAGTTTGCAGACCGCTTTAGAGAGACGGATCGAGACACGGCACTTGTGGTTGTGCCCACAACTTTCGATAAAGTGAGGGAGGGGGAATTTAAAGAGCATAAAATAAATGTAGTCATTTATGCAAACCACATGTTGCGTGCAGCTTTCCCCGCAATGAAAAAAGTAGTGATGTCTGTTTTAGAAAATGAGAGATGCTACGAGGCAGGTTTGGATTGTATGTCAATCAAAGAAATTTTATCTTTAGTACCGATAGAATGATAGTTGGGCAAAATGAGGTAGAACACACATGAAGAAATTATATGTGATAAGCGGAATGACAGGGATGACGGGAAATGAACTGGCGCGTCAGATTGTGAAACGTGAGGATGATGTAATAGGCTTTGATAATTTTTTTGCATCATCTATAGAAACGATTGCTGATGTTTTAGATTCAGAAAATCTAATCTTTTTTGAGGGAGATGTGAATGATGATATACAGATGAAAGCGTTAGAGGAAAAGGTGCTTAAGCTGCGAGAAAAATATGAAACAGTGATTTACATTAACTGTGCTGCGGTAGTACATACAGAGCATTTTTATCATGTAGACAGAACTTTTGAGACGAATGTTGTAGGAATGAAGAAATTTTTAGAACAGGCAGTTCGGGTAAAGGCAGATGCTTACATTAACTGCTCTACATCCGAGGTTTATTCTGCAGCATCCTGGAAAGATGGAGGCGTAAAAGAAGACGATTTTCTGCTTTTGGCAACAGCAGAACATAGTCAGAGAACCAGTTATGCTACGGGAAAGCTGTTGACGGAGTTCTTTATGAAAGATGCTGTGGATAACGGACAAATAAAAGGCTGTTCTCTTCGTTTTGCAAATGTTTACAGCAAAAATGAGCTTTTGGCAAAGCATGTTATCCCTCATGTTATCACTAGCCTAATGAGAGATGGAAAAGTGACGTTGCTGGAAAATTCCAAAGTAAACAGGAGAACCTTCTTGCATAATATAGATAGCTGTGCAGCGGTGTTGGCTGTAGCAGATACGGAAGCAGCGTTAGACGGTACAGTTTATAATGTAGCTACGGAACAGGAAGTTTCTATGATTGAGTTGGTGGAATTGTGCGGAAAGGCTATTGGTATTGAAAAGCCTGAGATAATCTTTGAGGGCTATCGGGAATCTGACCCCGAAAGACGTGTTTTATCTGTACAGAAATTAAAAGAGCGGACTGGCTGGGAAGCAACTATCACACTGGAACAGGGGATTAAGATGTGCGTGGATTATAGAAGACAGGTGGAAGGTAAATGAAGACAGCGATAGTAGCGGTGGCAGGGATATCAAGCCGTTTCAATGAAAACGAAAGGAATAAGGTTTTAAAGGGAATTTATACGATATCTGATGAGCGAAAGACGTTGCTTTATTCCATTTTAAGAAAATGTATAGGACTGGATAAGGTCATATTAGTAGGCGGATATCAGTATGAAAATTTAGAAAAGTATGTGTTAAAGTATCAGGAAGAATTCCCGTTTTCAATAGAACTGGTGTATAACCCGTATTTTAAAGAGCTGGGAACAGGATATACACTAAAAGCAGGTTTAGAAGCCTGCCTTAAAGAACCGGATTGTGAAGAAATTATAATGATTGAGGGTGACTTATTTTTTGATGAGCGATCTTTTGAACGGGTCAAGACATCCTGCCGCAGTGTGGCCACTTATAATTATAAACTAATAGACAGCAGGAAAGCTGTTATCGCTTATATTAATCAGGAGAAAGAATTAAAATATATTTTTAGTACTAATCATGGTGCGGTTGAGATGAAAGAGCCATTTCTGGAGATTTATAATTCCGGACAGATATGGAAATTTGCAGACATAGATTGTGTGAAGAAGTTAATGGGGAAATTGCCCGAAGAAGTCTGGAGAGGAACAAATTTATTATTTATTGAAACATATTTTGCAGAAATGAGAGAAACGGAAAGAGAAATGATTGAATTAAAAATCTGGGAAAACTGTAATACCCGGATGGACTATTTAAAATATGCGGAGCGGATGTAAAACGCAACGAATATAGTGTGGAGAGCGTGGAAAATGGAAGAGATAAAAATTTCGGATAAAGAACGTGAGCAGATTAAAAGGATTCAGCTAGAGATGTTAAAGGAAGTGGATAGGATTTGTGAGAAGTATAAAATAAAATATGTTTTGGGATATGGAACGATGTTAGGTGCGGTAAGACATAAAGGATTTATTCCATGGGATGATGATGCAGACATCCTTATGCTGCGCCGCGATTATAGAAAATTTGCTAAGATATGCCAGAAAGAATTGCCGGGAAAGTATTTCCTTCAGGATGAATGTTCGGATAAATTTTATTTGTGGGGATATTCAAAATTGAGAAATATTAATACAACCTATATTCGATGCGGGCAGGAACATATCCCCTATAAGAACGGAGTATTTATTGATATTTTCCCGTTGGATAATGTACCATGGTTTTTGCCGTTCCGGATTTTACAGGATGGCTACTGCTTTATTTTAAGAAAAATGTTATGGGCAAAGGTTGGTAAAAATACAGAAAAGAATCCGGTGGTACAGATGGTTTATAAAATTTTAGCACCTGTTCCCAAAGAGATAATATATAGACTGAGAAATTTAATGATACATAAAGGAAATAAAATCTCTGGCAGAGTAAGATGTCTTCTTTTTATCGCACCGGGGAAACATTGGAATAAAAAACAGAACGGATTGTATTCGAGATATGGATTTAAACGTCAGTGGTTACTGGAACGAGAAAGATATACGTTTGAAGGTGAAAGCTTCTGGGGAACAAGAAATTATGATGAATGTTTGTCGTATTTGTATGGCGACTATATGAAATTGCCGCCGGAAGAAAAGAGAGTGGGACACGCGCCGGTATCAAAAATGGAGTTGAATGGAGAAGGATTATAATGGATAAAACATACTGGAATACATTTTATGCTGAAAATAAAGCGATAAATGCCCCCTCCTTGTTTGCCAGGTGGATTTTAGAGCGGGTAGAGAAAGGAAAGAAAATTGTTGATATGGGATGTGGAAATGGAAGAGACAGCATTTTCTTTATGGAAAACGGCATGAAGGTTTATGCCGTGGATGCGTCTGATGTGGCAACGGAACATATTACACGAAGCTATCCGGGAAAAATACATGTGGAGAATAAAGACTTTGTAAATTATCTCGGAGAAATGAAAGAAGAGTTTGATTATTTATATAGCCGTTTTACAATTCATGCGATTCGGGAAGAAGAACAGAAGATATGTATTCAAAATGCCTACAGAGCAATAAAGCCGGGGGGAGAATTTTTCATAGAAGTCAGATGTACCAAGGATGAGTTGTTTGGAAAGGGTACTTTAGTTGCGAAAAATACATATTTTTACAATGGACATAATCGGAGATTTGTTGAAAAAGAAGAACTATTATCTGATTTAAGAGAGCAAAATTTTATCATAGAGTATGCTGAGGAAAAAACGGGGTTTGCACCGTTTGAAGATACAGACCCGGTAGTTCTTAGAGTAATAGCAGCTAAAAAATAAGGTGGGAAAATAAGATGAGAAAACTTGATGAGCGGTTGCATATTGTAAAAAAACATATACGGGAAGATAAAATTGTCATTATGATTCTGGGATTGGGAAGCGTTGGAACTTATTTGCTGGACTTCCTGATTAGCAGAAATGACGAGACAATGAAACTTGTTGTAGTAGGAAGAAATGCTGAAAGAATAGAAAATAATATAAATATTGTTCGCATCAGTGCTTTGATCCGCCGTTTGAATCGTTCTGAAATTATTTTAGAGAGCGGTGTTGACTTTAATGAAGCGGAACAAATTGCAGACTGCATTGAGAAGTATCAACCGGATTTTATTGTCAATTCCAGTCGTGTATATTCAGGACTGAAGTATGGAAGTATTTCATGGACAAATCTTCGTGCGTATGGTATCTGGTCACCATTGGCGATTAAATACATTAGAAATATTATGAGAGCATGTGATATGGCAGACATGAAGGGAATCGCTATTAATACCTCGTACTCAGATGCGGTCATTCCCTGGTTAAAAACAGCGGGACAGCCATATCCTGATTTTGGCAGCGGGAATATTAATCATCTGGTGCCGAGAATTAAGTATGCAGTTGCTCAAATAAAGAAAATTTCAGATTTTTGGAATGTGGATGTTATGTTCGCTACGGCACATTTTCATGATGTGGTCATCAGCAAAGAGGGACATGCCGAAGGTGTCCCCCAGTTGTTAAAGGTATTTTATCGGGGAGAAGAATTAGAAATAGAACAGAATGAGATTTTTAATCTGTGTAAGATACCCATGCCGACAGATGAAAAGCGCAATATGATGAATGCTTCAAGCAATTATGATATTATCACGTCTGTAATCGAAGCTGTAAGATATGGAGAGAGCAGAAAAATATTTTCACCGGGCGTATTTGGTGAAATTGGAGGGTATCCGGTTCAGATTGATTCTACAGGGGATATACTTCGTACATATATTGATGAGTCCGTCTTTACGTTAGAAGAAATGCGTGCGGCAAACCGTAAATCCATTGCCTTAGATGGGGTGGAAAATGTTGAGAATGGCCAATTGATATATACAGATCATTTAGTGCGGAAGGTGGCGGATGTATTTGGCGTCAGTCTTCCTCAAATAGTAGAATTTGAAGAGATTGATAAGATTGCGGAATACATTATTGAAAAGATTATTATTCCGCAGTTAGATAAAAAGTAAAGGATAACGGAAACGTGAGAGTAGAGAATTTTATAGAAGAAATAAAAACATTAGGCATTCAGACGATTGCAGGCATTCCGGATTCTGCGTTGCAGCCCTTTTGTAATTATTTAAATGGAGAAACACATGAATTTCGTCATTTCGTTCCGGCAAATGAAGGGGCAGCAGTAGGAATTGCAATAGGAAATTACCTATCTACTGGAAAGCCGGCATGTGTTTATATGCAGAATAGCGGAATAGGAAACATCGTAAATCCGGTGACTTCGCTGGCAAATGAGGCAGTGTATGATATTCCAATGCTGTTTGTTGTAGGATGGCGGGGAGAACCGGGAAAGAAGGATGAACCGCAGCATTGTTTTATGGGGAAAATTACCAGAGACATTTTAAATGTCCTTCAGATTCCGAATGCTGTACTCTCAGCAGATACTGCAGAGGAAGAAATAAAAAAGATTTTTAAAGAGGCAGGTCAGGCGCTTTCGGAACATAAGCAGTATGCGGTTATTGTTAAAAGAGATGCTTTGACATCGGATATGGGAAATTCCTATCAAAACGCTTTTACATTATGCAGGGAAGAGGCTGTTTCAGCGATAATAAAGAGTGTTTCGGCAGAGGATGTCATTGTTTCTACTACAGGAAAGATTTCAAGGGAAGTGTATGAGCAGTGTGATAAAATTGTGGGACATCATAGGCAGGCTTTTTTAACAGTAGGCGGAATGGGACATGCCGGTATGATTGCCTTTGGTATTGCACAGCAGAGAAAGGACAGGCAGGTATACTGCATAGAGGGAGATGGCGCTGTTCTGATGCATATGGGGGAACTGGTATTTTTGGGAAAACAGCAGCCGGAGAATTTTATACATATTTGCCTGAATAATGATGCCCATGAGTCCGTAGGAGGAATGCCGACAGGCGTAGCTGGGCAGAATTTTTTTGAGATTGCAAGGGCTTGCGGTTATCCATATGCTGCCTGCATTGATAGTTTGAGAGAATTAAAGGTGGAATTAGAAAAGATAAGGAAAATGAAAAAAGCTGCATTTTTAGAAGTGAGAGTGAAGTTAGGTGCGAGGACAGATTTGGGGAGGCCGAAAGAAAGCGCTGTGGAAAACAGAAATAATTTTATGACGTATCATTTCCCTGAAATAATCCGGTAGATTATTTTGTTTTGAACGTGCGGAGGTACATGAGAAAATGGAAGAAGATTATAGAGGATTTGTACAAATATTGCAGAAGATAGCAGATAGATTAAGAGAAGGTAAAATATCTCTGAGAGATATTCGGGAAGAAGATATTCAAGTACTGGTGCAAAATATTTTTAATAAAGATATTTGTGAGATGTATTTTGAGGTGTACAAATTTATTGCCAGGTATGGAGATGCAGGACAGCAGGGAAGTGTTATCTCGTTATTGAAAGAATTGATACAGTATTATGATGAGAAAACGGGAAAATTATTAGAACAGCGCTCTGCGTATACAAAATATCAGGATATCATTACTGCATATAGTGAGAACGAATTAACGGATGAGTTTATTAGTGGAAAAACATGGGAAAGTGTCGCATTATTAAAAGATGAAAAAAAAGTCAAACTGTTTTCAAGAGTATGCGATGCAGTTAATGAGAGAAATATTGAGAGAATCAAAAAACAATCAAAGATAAAGATTGCTTTTTTAACAAAAGATAGTGCAGAGTGGAGCGTTGATGTACTTTATCAAAAGTTGCTGCATGATGAACGGTATGAAGTATACGTAATAGTAGCACCATTTTTTGTTGGCACTGATACCACAATAAAAGATACCTATGAATTAGCGGTAAAATATTTTGTGAACAAGGAGTATCCGGTAGTAGGTATATGTGATATATTAGGAGAGAGATTGTCAGAGAAGGGAGAGCCTGAATATTTTTTTAAGTCCTGGGACGATATGCCTAAGCCGGATGTATTGTTTTTGTTGAATCCTCATTATAAGGCGTTTTTGAACAGCAGTAGTATTATAAATTTTCCGTTACAGACATTAATGGTATATATACCCTATGGATTTTCTTTATATGGAAATATACATGATCAATATAATCAGTTGTCTCATGCCTTGTGTTGGAAAATATTCTGGGAAACAGAGATGGATATTAAAATCAGCAGGAAGTATGCGGATTTAGGAGATAGGAATGGAGAAGTAAGCGGATATCTGAAAATGGATGGTTTTTACGGAAAAGAATATCGATCAGCAGAAGAGATATGGGAAATTCCAGAGGGAGAGACAGCAGGCTCTGTAAAAAAGATTATATATGCCCCACATTGGTCAATCAGGAGAGCATGTACCGGTTTTGGCAACTTTGATAAAATGTATGATAAAATCCTGCAGTATGCGAAAGAGCATGCAGACACAACGACTTGGATATTTAGACCGCATCCCATGTTGCGGTATGGAGTAGTAGGACAAGGTTTGTTTGCGTCTGAGGCAGAGTTCGATGATTATATGAAAAAGTGGGATGAACTTCCTAATGCGCGGGTTATGGAAAGAGGTGAATATATTGATATTTTTAGAACATCTGATGCGTTGATTGGAGATAGTATTTCATTCTTAGGGGAATATCAATATACACATAAACCGTTGTTATTTATAACTAGAGAAGAAAATACGTTTGATGATTTTGGTGAAGAGTTGATAAAGATTTTGTATCAGGCACGTGGCGAAGATTTTGAGAGTGTTGTGAAATTTATAAATGAGGTAGTAGTAAGAGAGAAGGATACTATGTATGAAGCTAGAGAAAAATTCTTTGAAAAGTATCTGGACTATAAAACAAGAAATGGAAAACTTGCAAGCGATTATATTAAAGAATATTTAGACAGGACTTTTGAAAATGTAAAAAAATAAGGAAATTGAAATTTTTAAACACGTAGAAAGAAAGGAGACAAAAAGAAGTCAAATGAATGAATGGGATAAGATTTGGAGAAACCGCTCATCGGAAATAGAAGTATCGGATGACATATTTGAAATGTTCTGCAGATTAAAGAGGGCAGATGGGTTTGATACACAGGATGTGGAAGGATACTATGAAGCATTATATAAGCAGTGGCATATAATGGCAGAGAAAATATTAGGCCGAGGAGAGGTTGCTAGTGTCTATGAAGTAGGCTGTGGCAGTGGAGCTAATTTATATCTGTTTCAAAAGTTGAAGAAAGCAGAGAGAGTAGGAGGGCTTGATTATTCTGACAAATTGCTTCAGATTGCTGGAGAGGTGTTAAATGTAGCAGATTTACGGTGCGAAGAGGCATTATATGTTCCAGAGTCACCCAAATATGATGTGGTACTGGCAGATAGTGTGTTTCAGTATTTCTATGATGCGGATTATGGATTGCAGGTATTGGGAAAGATGTGGAACAAAGCTGAGAAAATGGTGGTAATTACTGAAATTCATGATCAGGAAAAAAAAGAAGAGCACCTAAATTATCGGAGACAATGTGTTGAGAATTATGATGAGAAATATAAAGGGCTGGACAAAACCTTTTATTCAAGAGAGATGTTTATAGATTTCGCAAAGAGAATGGGTGGAACTTGTACTATTATAGAACCGGAAAATGAGTTGTACTGGAATAACAGATTTGTATTTGATTGTTATTTGTGCAAATAAGTAAAGGAGTAATATGCAGGCGATAATATTGGCGGCAGGAATGGGCAAACGCTTAGGGGAGTTGACAAAGAATAATACTAAATGTATGGTGGAAGTGGGGGGAATTCGTTTAATTGAACGCGCACTGTGGATTCTTGATAAGAAAAATTTAAGCAGGATTGTAATTGTAGTGGGATATCAATATGAAAATTTGATTTCATTTGTGAATTCCTTGAAAATACATACGCCCATTGAATATCTCGTGAATGAGCTTTATGACAAGACAAATAATATATTTTCCCTGTTTTTAGCTAAAGAAAAGTTGATACAGGAAGACACTCTTTTACTGGAGTCAGATTTGATATTTGAAGAGCGGCTGATAGATTTACTCATAGAAGATGAACGTGATACTTTAGCATTAGTAGACAAATTTGAAAACTGGATGGACGGCACCTGTATTGTAGTAGATAAAGAGGACAATATTACAGATTTTATTTCGGGAAAATTATTAGAGTACAAGGAAAAAGAACGCTATTATAAAACTGTAAATATTTATAAATTTAGTGCAGAATTTTCTGAAAAGGTATATGTTCCTTTTTTAGAGGCATATGCAAAAGTAATGGGGAATAATGAGTATTATGAGGCGGTTATTAAATTGATACTGCTTTTGGATAAAAACACAATGAAAGCAAAACGGTTGTCCGGCGAACGGTGGTATGAAATTGATGATATACAGGATTTGGATATTGCGGAAACATTGTTTATAGAGGATAATGCAGAGCGTTATCGACAGCTGATGAAGCGATATGGGGGATATTGGCGTTTTCCACATCTACTGGATTATTGTTATCTGGTGAATCCGTATTTTCCTACCAAGCGCATGAAAGAAGAAATGGTATCTAATTTTGATGTTTTGGTGCGGCAGTATCCGTCGGGTATGGCAGTCAACAGTCTTTTGGCGGCAAAGTGTTTTGGTGTGCATGAAGAGCACATAGTAATAGGAAATGGAGCGGCAGAATTAATTAAGGGATTATTGGAAGAACTGAATGGAAGATTGGGTGTTATAAGACCGACATTTGAAGAGTATCCGAACCGTTGGAGGGAAAGATGTGTGGAATATGATAGTAAAGAGGATGATTTTTCTTATGATGCACAGAAATTGATTTCCTATTTTACCCAATATCCGATAGATACACTGGTGCTTATTAATCCTGATAATCCGACAGGACATTGGCTGAAACAGGAAGAATTGGAAAAAATATTATGCTGGTGCAGGGAAAAGGAAATTAATCTTATACTGGATGAAAGTTTTGCAGATTTTGCAGAAGGGGAAAGGGTATCTATGCTGTCTGAGGAGGTCCTTTGTGCGAACCCGAATCTTTATGTGGTGAAGAGTATATCAAAATCTTATGGCGTTCCCGGACTCAGGATTGGAATTTTGGCAAGCGGGAACAGTGCGATGACAGTCCGTTTGAAAAAATGCGTATCTATCTGGAATATGAATTCATTGGCGGAATTTTTTATGCAGATACTGGATAAGTACAAAAGTGATTATGATAGGTCTTTGGTGAAAATAAGAACAGAACGTAATCGGTTTTATCAGGAGCTGTGTAAAATAAAAACATTGAAGGTATATGAATCTCAGGCAAATTATTTCATGTGTGAACTTTTAAACGGAAAGAGCAGTGAGAAACTGGCCGGGGAACTTTTGCAAGATAATATTTTGATTAAGGATTTGACTGATAAAATCAGTAATGGGAAACAATACATCAGAATAGCAGTCCGTAAAAGCGAGGAGAATGACAGACTGATAAAGTTTTTGAAAGAAAGATTGCAGCAGTGATGACAGTAAATTATTTGTAAATTATTTGCAAATTTGTCCGATATATAGTACATAGGTTTAAATACTAAGAGAGATAAGGAGAGCGACATGGAAGATAACAGAGCAGAACAGAAAGAAGCATTAGAAACATTAGTAGAGTTCAACGGACGTCTTGTGAAGAACATGAATATTATTATAAAAGAACTGTCGGGGGAGCGTTTAGATGATACCGACAAGTTTTTAAAAAGTATTATTGATGCTATCAATTGGGAAGTTCAGGTAATGAACGGTACAATGGAGCTTTTGAATGAGGGAAAAGACCGCATTGATAAAGAAATGTTTAACAGTAAGATTATGGAGTTAAGTACGGCATTGAAAGAGAAAAATGATGCCAAACAGGCTCAAGCGATTAAAAATTTACTTCCGGAATTTGAAAAATTAGAGACGGCAGCAAAAGAGGTAACGGCATAGTTGGTTGAGGAAGGGACAAGATACCAAGTCGATGGAAACTGATGAATAAATGCATGGAGGCATCATAGCAGAGGAAAGGGCGTTTCGTTGTTTGTATGACAGTGAGATGCCTTTTTTGATGAAAAGTGGGTTGTTATGCGGGAGATTGAAAAATCATGAAATTTGAGAACGAATTTTTCAAAGATGAATACAGGGAGGGATTCTTGGTAGAGAGTATGATGAAACGCTATTGGGCGGCTCAGATAGAAGTACTCGAAGAAATTGCAAGAGTGTGTGAAAGACATGGTTTGAACTATTATGCGTATTCTGGTACTTTGCTGGGGGCAATTCGTCATAAAGGGTTTATTCCATGGGATGATGACTTGGATATTTCCATGAAAAGAGAGGATTATCAGAAATTTTTGGAGATATCGTCGCAGGAACTTCCTGAAAAATATCAGGTGTTCACATATAATACACCACGATTTCAAAGTGATAGAAATGCAAGAGTTGTAAATAATTCAGTTATTGAATTATCAGAAGAACATTTGAATAAATTTCACGGTTGCCCTTTTGTTGTTGGAATAGATTTATTTCCGTTAGATTACATTCCTAAAGACAGGGAAAAAGCGGTATTTCAGACGGAATTATTGAAAAAGATATGGGAACTCATTGGACGTATTCGTCAGGGAGAAGCACAGGAAAGGCTAGAGCAGGAAATAAAAGGTATAGAAAAAATTTGTCAGTTCCCATTGGTAAATGATAGTACGATTACGGCACAGCTACTGTATTTGGCGGATATTATAGCGATGCTATTCAAGGAAGATGAGGCAGAGGAGGTTACGGTTGTAAATTGGATGATAATGCCGGGACTTGAAGAACACCATTATCGTAAAGAATGGTTCGATGATGTGCAGAGCAGCGAATTTGAAAATGGAACGATTGCGGTGCCTATAGGATACGAAGAGATTTTAAAGGTGGCATATGGAGATGATTATATGATACCAAAGAGAGTAAATTCAAATCATGGGTATCCGTTATATAAATCGCAGCGAAAGATAATTGAGACTTGGATGAAAAAAGAACGATACTCGAAGGGATTGCCTCAGCTTATAGAAGATATTATGTTAGGAAAAGATAAACTGCAGATAGTTTTTGGAATATAGTGGCTGCAAAAGAGAGAAAAAAGAAACTTGGAGGTAGAAGATGAAACAGCCCAAAGTGGCAATTTACATGTCTTGTTATAATCATGAAAAATATGTGGCGGATGCGGTGAATTCTATTCTGAAACAAACGTACCCGAATTTGGAATTGTATATGGTAAACGATAGCTCTACGGATGAGACAGGAAAGATACTAGAACAATTTAGGGATGAGAGGATACACTACTTTGATTTTAAAGAAAATACAAAATTTGCTGGGGCATCTGCTTTTTTACAAAAATTGATAAAAAATTCAGATGCCGATTATGTTGCATGTATGGCATCAGATGATATGTGGAGAGAAGATAAGCTTGAAAAGCAGATATGTTTTTTAACGGAACATCCAGAATACAAAGCATGTTTTACATGGGATAAAATAATATTTAGTGCAGAAAGAAATGAATATAGAGGAAATAAAGATTATTCGCATAAAGAAAATGCAAGCAGATTTGATTGGCTATATTATTTTTTCTGTGTTGGTAATTGTATAAATTGTAATTCTATGTTTATGGAAAAAGAGGTTTTCTTTGAAATTGGAGGTGTAAATAATTATTATCTTCAACTGGCGGATTATCGTGCGTGGATGAAATTGGCGGAGCGGTATCCATTTTACCTGATGAAAGAAGAATTGGTCTATTATAGGAGGCATGAAGCGAATTTAAGCAATAGACAATTGACAATGGCTGTTAGAAGCGTAAACGAGATGTATAGGATTTATCGGGAAGTGCTCCTGCCAATGGAAAGATCTACTTTTAGAAGAACTTTTTATAGAAATTTGCCTTATATGGATTGTCATTCAGAGGAAGAACTGTTGGCAGAAAAGTTCATATTGCTCTTAGGGATACATAATGATTATGAAAATGTGGCATTGCAGGCAGCGATGGATATTTATTTTGATCATTGTGAGGAGGATGATTTTATTTTAACATTGAAAAATAAATACTATTTTAATGTAAGAGATTTTATAAATTTCACCGGAAATGGGGGAATGTTATTTTTTGTAAATCAACTATTTAATAAAGAGATTTTACCGCAGACAGAGAAATTTAACGGTCAGTATTCTCCGGCAATGGTATTATTAAATGCGATAGATTTAGGAAAGGTGAATCAGGCTACACTGTCTAAATATAGATATAGTACATTGTTTGATTTATTTGTAATGACCAGGGGATATGAAGAAGGCGATGGACAGTTTAGGCGTATAAAGCAGAAAATGGAAGAATTGAGGGATAGAGGGAGGGAAGACGGAGGCAGGCTAAGGGTATTGTTCATTATTGCAGAAACGTCGAAGTGGAACATTGAAAATGGAATAAAGGAATTGGGAGTAGATGAAAGATTTCTTTGCAGTGTTGCATTCGTTCCGGAGAGAGAAAAAGCTTTTGAGGATAGCGAGAGAAAAATCTTTGAAAAAATGGTACCTGAAGGTGTTAGATGTGTAGATTTATATAATCAGGAGGAGCACTGTTTGAATTTTCCGGGGGACATATCCGAAGAGACGGATATTATATATTATGTGGACTGCCTGGACGACCATTATGAGTGTGGAAATATGTTGGCAGGATATTCGCTGGGAACAGATCATAATTGTATATTGCGCAGGGACTTATATGAAAATATGACGCGATACGATGTGTTGAGCATGATGAGAGAGATTAGAGTATACGGATAGAGGAGCAGCGATATGATAAAACAATGCAGAAAGCACAGAGGTTCTTAGGGGAAAATTTGTGATTTTATGTAGTGAATAGGAAAAGCAGCAAAAAGATAGGGAAGTCCATATATGTGAATAATAATGTGTCAATGAGTTTTCCAAATATTTATACAAGGGGTGCGTAAACTTTGCCAGACAAAATAGCTTTTATCCTATGTGTGAACAATGACCTGTATTTTGAAGAGTGCAGCTATTACATCAACCGTCTTGCAGTACCGGACGGATATGAGGTGGAAATTATAGGAATCCGCGAAGCAGATTCTATGTGTGCTGCGTACAATCTTGGTATGCAGAGCACCGAAGCAAAATACAAAGTATATATGCATCAGGATGTATTTATCAAAGAAAAAGAATTTATAGAGCATATTATTTCTATCTTCCAATCGGATCCGGAGATCGGAATGATAGGTATGGTTGGTGGTATCGGAATGCCTAAAACAGGAGTGGCGTATCTTGCATGGAACGTTGGGATTGTAGATTGCAGAGAGCCGGATATGGCATACTATTTAGTCTGTGGTCTGGAGAAAAAGAGGAATATGTATGTGGATGCAGTGGATGGACTTTTGATGGCAACACAGTATGATGTGCTTTGGAGGGAGGATTTATTTCGTAACTTTGATTTTTATGATATATCTCAGTCCTTTGAAATGCGTCGTCATGGTTATAAGATAATAGTACCTTATCAGCAGAAGCCATGGGTTATTCATGACAGTAGTTTTGCGAAGCTGGACCATTATGATGATAACCGAAGAATTTGTTTGGAAGAGTATCCGGAATATTTTACGGAGGATGAGGGATTTGTTTTTTCCTATCAGGAAGAATGGGAGATATTAAGTGGGGAATTAGCCTCAGAGGTAAGAAATCTTATATGTACCGGAAATTGGGATGAGTTGAAAAACATTATTCAGGCATACCGTAAACATCAGATGAAGAATTCGATGTTGGAAATGTATGGGATTATGTCTGATATCTATCAAAAAGAAAAACAGGAGCATATAGAGGAGGGATTTTTTTGGGGCTTATCCGGTTGGGAGGAAATTTATCAGAAATATATTACAGTGCGTTTCCTACTGCGAAGAATGGAAACAGGGTTACCGGAAAGTGAATATATGGAATTAATAGGTGCGCTAAAGAAAGGCATTGTTTCTTGCGATGCAGTTATTATCATGGTATTGCATTCCGTATTGAATAAAAAGACAGTGCTGCTTAAAATAGAACAATGTTATAGAGAGGCAGGAGAGGCGGGGGATGCAGATAAAGTCAGGGGATTCTTTGAGAAGATCAAAGACAAGAGTATTCCCATGGCGCTTAGTAAACGGGCAAAAGATAAAAGTAAACAATGTTTGTAAAAGGAGTACGCAGGCTTTGTCAAATGATAGAATGATTTTGAGAAATGAAAACAGCATATATATGTTTTATGAAATAGTTGAGCAATTAGAGCCAGCATCAATCCTGGATATGGGGATGTTTTTAAAGCGTGCCGGCAGTGTATCCAGAAAAATTATGGATAGGGAAGTGCCAAAGGAGGTTGTACTTGACGGTGTGGATTTTTTCCCGGAAGTATCTTTCCCTATATGGAACACAATTTACAACGGGATAGAAACGGCAGAAGAATATTTTGGCAGAATGGATAGTAAAAGATATGACCTGGCGACAGTATTTGGCATAGAAGAACTGAAAAAAAAGATTCCGTTGGCAGATATTGCAGAGAGGGCGGCAAAAGCATCGAAATATGTGCTGGTGGATCAATGGCTGCTGGAATGGAGCGGACAAAAAGGTTTTATACGTGCGGTTGATATAAAGGTAGAGGAAGACATATATTTTCTAATGGAATTTGGAGCGTAGGGATATGGATATCAGGCTGTATGTAATGACACACAAGAAAATAGCAAAAATAGCAGATCCGATGTATATTCCCATGCAGGTAGGAAAAGCAGGGAAAGAAGATTTTGGTTATCTGGGAGATGACACTGGTGATAATATTTCGGAGAAAAACAACGCCTATTGTGAACTGACAGGAATGTATTGGCTGTGGAAAAATATGGATTGCGATGTGATTGGTATCTGCCATTACCGCCGATATTTTACCAGAAATGAGAGATTGTTGGAAAAATCCTATATTGAGAAATTGATGAAAGAGTACTCCATGATTATTCCTAACAGTGCCTGTGTGAAAGATGGGGACGTGTATGACCATTATCGGAAACGTCATTATACAAAGGATTTGGATTTATGCCGTGAGGTAATTGCCGAGAAATATCCCGAATATGTTGCGGCATATGATTATTGCATGAGGACGATTCTTGTTTCGGCAGGGAATATGTGGATTACCAGAAAACCTATTTTTGACAGATATTGCGCATGGCTGTTTGACATTCTTTTTGAAGTAGAAAAAAGAATTGATATGGCAGGATATGATAATTATCAGGGACGGGTGATGGGATTTTTATCAGAGCGGCTTTTTCGAGTATGGTTGATGATGCAAAAAGGGCGTGTCACGGAAGAATATGTGAAGCTGATAGCACCGGAGGATTTTGGAAATGCGGATAAACGCAGAGATTTGTTGTACCGCTATATAAAGCTCAAAATACAGCCTGTGATACAGCTGCATAAAGTGGCAGAAATACAGACTTTAGCGCCCTCCATGGATTGTAAAGATGACTTTGAAGGGAAGATTCCGGTATGGGTTTGCTGGTGGCAGGGGGAGGAAGAAATGCCGGAGCTGATACATCTTTGCATAGAAAGTATCAAACGGAACCTTCCGGAGAGAAAAACGGCGCTGCGTCTGATTACCCTGGGAAATTGTGCGGAATATGTTACATTTACAGATACGGTTCTTCGTAAATTTAATGAGGGAAAAATCAGTCTGACCCATTTATCGGATTTATTGCGGGCAGAGCTGCTTTATCGTTATGGCGGGATGTGGATAGATGCCACTTATTATCTTACGAAACCATTATCGGAAAAATTATTTGACAGAGAGCTATATACCATAAGATTTGAGAAACCGATTTGGAGCTCGGACATTACCGAAGGGAGATGGTCGAGTAATTTTTGGATTGTAACAAAAGAACATAAACTATTTCGGTTTTTGATGGAAAGTTTATGGTATTACTGGGAACAGGAAGAGAGAGTCGTTGACTATTTTTTTATGGATTATATACTGGCTGTGTCAGTGGAAGAATTTTCGGATATCAAGGAACAATTAGAACAGTGTGGCTTTTATCAGGGAAAGGTATTTAGCTTGAAAAAGTGGATGAACAGAAAATTTAAACCTGAATACAGGGAAAAGATAGAAAAAGCATCAGGTTTTTATAAGTTAAACCGTAGGGAACATTATAGCAAGGTAAACATTGCCGGAGAACAGACGGTATACGGCTACCTGCTTCAGATGATGGAGAACAGATGAAAAACAGATTGATAGAGACGCATCAGGAAAATTCATTTTTAAACTTGCTTTTAGATGAGAATTTATGTGCCGGGGTTATCTATGTGCCGGAGGAATGGGTGAGGGAGGCAGGAGGAATTCACCCTAAACTGAAAGGGAAAAGAAAATATGAGTTGCTGCTTCGAATTGCAGCAAAACATGGATTTGCAATAGAACAGACAGATGAAAAGAATGTAAAAGAATATGTCAGGCTGGGAGAACAGGAGGAAGAGCCGCTTGAGGCATTAAAAACTGACTGTTATATTATAGGAAAATACAGTGGGATTTTGCAGGAAAGCGGATGTTTTGAGGCGGCTGTTTCCGGTATTATAGAACAGAGCAGGATTTATGGGGTCAAAGAGGAAATTCTTCTCTGGTTAGAACATATGGTTAGACACAGTAGGACTTTTGATATTTTAGAAGAAGCAGTTAGTACGGTATTAATTTATAAAGGCACGGATGTCTGCAACAATATGCTGAATGTGTTTGCCGAACAATTTGGGCAGGCATTGGAGAAAAAAGGGCAGAGAGTCGAGTATTTTGATGAACAGAAAGAACCGCTAGAGACTTTGACGAAGTATATCGGGAGGCATTTTAAAGCTGTATTTGGAGTGCAGACGTATTTATTTGGGATAAAAATGGCAGACGGAGTGACTTATCTGCATGAGAAAATAAAAGGGCCAAAACTTCATTTGATTTTAGATCATCCCATCTGGCTTCGCAAGCAACTAGAGTTTAATTATGAAGATTTTTATGTGCTATGCCATGACAGGAATTATGTGCGGTTCGTAGTACAGTATTATGGAAAAAATGCAATACATTTCCCTATACCGGGGATGCGGCAGGAGACATCCTGCTGTGAAAGGAAATATGACATTTCCTTTGTTGGCTCTATGGGAGATTATAGGCAGCAGCTAGGTGCTATTCGGGAAATGGAAGTGCCGGACAGATATCTTGCGAATCGATTTCTTCTTATGATGCGGAAGGAAAAAAATCTTTCTGCGGAGCAGGCATTTGACAGAGTGTTCCCGTTTTATGAGGGTAGATATGCAGGGGAGGATAAGATAGATGTCTTTTACCGGATGCGGAAAGTAATTTATCTGGTGATGGACTATTATCGGTATCAGATATTAAAAACCATATTAGACAGCGGCATTCGACTAGATGTGTTTGGGGACTTCTGGAAGACCTCTGCGCTTAAAGACTATTCTAATATGATCTGTCATTCCGGGGTGACGGTGGAGGAGAGCCTGACTGTTTTTGCTCAATCAAAATTGTCTTTAAATGTAATGTCGTGGCATAAGGACGGATTTACAGAGCGGGTGGCAAATATTATGCTGGCACATGCGGTCCTGGTGACAGATAGGACAGGCTATTTGGAGGAGATTTATAAAAATGGGGAAGAGCTTATCATGTTTTCTTTAGATAAATTAGAAGAATTACCGGAAATGATAAAAGCTGTGTTAGGGGACAGCGAAATGCTGCAGAAAATTGCAGAGTCGGGATATCGTAAGACGTTGCATAAGCATACATGGGAAACGCGAACGGAAGAAGTTTTAGAGTTTTTAGAAGCATTGTGATAGGAGAAAATAAGTTGCAGGAACACAAAATAATGTTTTTTCAATGGCATTCTTTTATGAATGGCGGAATTGAAAAGGCCTTAAAAAAACTGGAAATTGCATATGATACATTTTTTTACCAGTTTGCAGACTGGGAACAGGATGATATGTTTTGTGAGAAATTTCGGAAGAAGTTAAAGGATGGCAGGTATCTGTGCGTTTTGTCTGTTAATTTTGCACCGTTAATTTCCGATATTTGTCAGGAAATGGGGCTGCTGTATATTTCATGGGTCTACGATTCCCCGCTGCATATCCGGAATTTAAAACCGTTGGAAAATTCCTGCAACAAAATTTATTTTTTTGATCGGGGACAGGCAGAATGCTATAGGCAGGCAGGTATCTGTGCAAAACATCTTCCACTGGCGGTAGATACGGAAATCTTTAAGGCGGCTATTGGAGACAGAAGGAAATTAGATACAGCGGAAATTTCCATGGTAGGGCAGCTTTATCAGACAGAGTATAACTACTTTACAGCTCCCTTGGAACCATATCTAAAGGGCTACTTAGAGGGGATTATCAATTCCCAGATGAAGGTGTATGGAGGTTATCTGATACCGGAATTGGTGTCGGAAAAATTATTAAACGATATGAACGGAATATATCAAAGGACTGCAACAGACGGTTTTCAAATGGGACGCAGGGAATTGGAATATATGCTTGCGCAGGAAGTGACGGGTAGAGAACGATATTTGGCATTGGCACTGTTATCAAACCGTTTTGGGTTAGATGTATATTCCGGTGATATGGATAAACGTTTAAAGAAAGTTCGCTTTCATGGCTATGTGGATTATCATATGCAGATGCCGAAAGTTTTTGCTGAAAGCAAAATAAACTTAAACATATCCTTAAAAACGATACGGACGGGTATTCCCTTAAGGGTTTTGGATATTATGGGCTGCGGGGGATTTGTAATAAGCAATTATCAGGAAGAAATAGCAGAGTATTTTAGAGTGGGAGAAGAGTGTGAGGTTTATGAGAATTTGGAGGATTTGGTATTAAAGGCAGATTTTTATCTGAGGAATGAAGAACTCCGGCAGCAGATTGCGGTTGCCGGAGAGGAGAGAGTGAAGAGGGACTTTGCTTTTGAGAAACGGATAAGGAAGCTGCTAGAAAAGGTAAATTAAAAAATTGGCAGAAAGTGCTAAGGAAAAGCACTGATGTAACCGATATAAAATAAAAATAGCAGAGTAGGTGAAGGATATGGTAATAAGTCATAATTTGGCAGCTATGAATCAGAACCACCAGTTAAAAACTAATACAAAAAAGACGGCAGATTCGTCAAGGAAGCTTTCTTCCGGTTATCGGATTAATGAAAATGCGGATGATGCGGCAGGGCTTTGCATTTCTGAGGCGATGCGTCATCAGGTTAGAGGACTTGACCGTGCCTCATCTAATGTTCAGGATGGTATTAGTATGATACAGACTGCAGATGCTGCTTTAGAGGAAACACAGCAGATATTAGACCGTATGGTAGAATTGACGACGCAGGCGGCGAATGATATTAATACAGAGGCTGACCGTGATGCGATTCAGGAAGAGGTTGATCAGCTGGCAGAAGAAATTGATCGTATTGCTTATGATACGAATTTTAATGAGCAGTATATGTTAGCAGCGGGAAGTCCGAAAGCGCGTCCGGGATACTTTAATATTCAGGCAGGATCTATCGGTGGACAGAGCATTAGATTTGAGTTTGTGGATGCCAGCAAAAAAAATCTGGGCGTGGATAAGATTGATGTTTCAAGCTATGATAGTGCGGGGGAGGCCATTGAAAAGATTCAGAATGCGATTGCTAAGGCAGGTCAATGGCGTGATGAGTTTGGAACTGTACAGGAACAGTTAGAACATGCCACAAAAGGGGTTGACAATACAGGTGAAAATACCCAGCGTGCAGAGAGCAGTATCAGAGATACGGATATGAATGAGGAGATACTTAGATTTACTACAAACAAGATTCTGGTAAATGCGTCACAAAGCCTTTTGGCACAGTATAACAGCAGACCGCACACGGTACTGGCGTTATTGAACTAAGAAGATTGAAGACTGGCGAAATGCTGGTCTTCTTTTTTTGAATGAAATATCTTAAGATGCTTTGTTTATGATTTTTTACTGATGATGAAAAAATGCTTGGAAATTGAAAATAGCTGGTATAATATATTCGTAGCAGTATATTTGCGGATTTTTATGGATTAAGAAGGGCGGAAATACAATGAAAAAACCATTGCCAATCGGATATGACAATTTTCAACAGGTAATCAGCGAGGGCTTTTATTATGTAGATAAGACATTGTTGATAAAAGACCTTCTTGATGATAATGGGAATGTGAATCTATTTACCCGTCCCCGCCGTTTTGGAAAGACTCTTGCTATTAGCATGCTCCGCTATTATTTTGAAAAGGCATATGATTTCAATGGAAATGCTGCGGATAACAGAGGTCTGTTTGCTGGGATGAAGATTATGGAGGCTGGCGAGAAGTATACGAATGAAATGGGCAAATATCCTGTTATTAATTTGTCCTTAAAATCAGCAAAGCAGCCTACCTACGAAATGGCATATGCCAGTTTGGTGGATGAGATTGCCGGAGAATATAGGAGACATTTTTTTATATTGAAAGCGGACTGTTTGACGGAAAGCGATAAAAAGAAGTATTGCCGTATTATGGAACAGAAAGCCTCTCCGATGGAGAATGCTAAGGCATTGGAATTTTTGTCCATTTGTCTCTACATAGCATACGGGCAGAAGACCATTATTTTAATAGATGAGTATGATGTTCCGATAGAGAATGCTTATTTTAGAGGTTTTTATCAGGAGATGATGGATTTTATACGTTCGTTTTTTGAGTCGGCTTTAAAAACCAATGAATTTTTGAGACTTGCGGTAGTTACTGGATGTTTGAGAATTAGTAAAGAAAGTATTTTCACTGGGTTAAATAATTTGAAAATTATTTCTATTCTAAATCAGAATTTTGCAGAACATTTTGGATTTACTCAAAAAGAAGTAGATGAAGTACTTAGAGATAATCATTTGGAAGAGAAAAAAATAGAGCTTAAGGAATGGTATGATGGTTACCTATTTGGTAGTACAGAGGTGTATAATCCGTGGAGTGTTATTAATTATGTGAGCGAAACAAAGACATCAGAAAATTCATTTCCCAAGCCGTATTGGTCTAACACCTCATCAAACAGCATTGTGCGGGAACTGATTGATAACGCAGACCAGATAGTCCGTCAGGAGATAGAAGACTTAATAGAAGGAAAAACTATCGAAAAGCCGATATATGAAGATATCACTTATGAAGATATCCATAAGAGTCAGGATAATTTGTGGAATTTCTTATTTTTTACAGGTTATTTGAAGAAGGTTTCTGAACGTTTTGATGGAGATACTATTTATTTGACACTTACTATTCCAAATGCAGAAGTCCGTTATATCTATCGTCACACGATTTTAGAATGGTTTGACGGTAAAATAGGAAAAATCGATTTAAGCGGGCTTTACCAGGCAGTGAAAGCGGGAGACTGTGAAGCATTTTCTGATATTGTTTCCGAACAGTTAGTAGATACCATCAGCTTTTTCGATTATGCAGAAAGCTATTACCATGGTTTTCTGGTGGGACTGTTAAAAGGATGCCCCGGCTACATTACATTATCGAACAGGGAGAGCGGTAACGGCAGACCGGATATTATCATGAGAACCCCCTCAGTGCGGGGAATGGCAATTATTATAGAAATAAAAATCGCAAAAGACTTTGAAAAGATGGAAGAAGGCTGTGACGCAGCGCTAGCACAGATAGAAGAACAGAATTATGAGGCGTCTTTGTACAAAGACGGCTACCGGAAGTTTTTAAAATATGGAGTGTGCTTTTACTGGAAGGAATGTCTGGTGAAAAAACAACTTAAAATGTCGACAAAAAGGTGATAGGCATATTTTTGGGAAACCTATTATCATAGTAAAGTCACCGGTTTCTTTTTGAATCTGTACATTCCCAATTTTATCTGAAAAATATTTAAAGGAAATCTTGGAAACAGAGAAATAACTGGTATAATATAGCATATGGAGTTTCATGAATTGAAAAGGAGAAGATAGACTTTGCCGGACAAAATAATAACAGAAAAAACTTTTGAGGAAGAAGAACGGCTACACTTTATTTTTACGGAAAATGATTTTTATCCGGATGTGACAGAAACAGATGGAACAAAGAAAGGCGTTGAACTGTTTCGGCGGAACCGCTATTACGCCCTGTATCAGATGGCATTTGAGGAGAGAAAACAGCAGATGACGCCAACAGGTAATTTCCTGTATATGGTGTCAAATACATTTTTTAAATGTCTGACAAGCCTTCCGGAACTTGAAATTGCCCGGGAAAATGTAAAGCCTGAGCTGTCTGCGGAGGATTTGGAACTGCTGCTACAGGCAGTACCCTTTGCAATTGGGGCGGAATATGTGACAGAAGAATGGCTTAGGAGTGTATTTTTGAGGCTGACGCAGATTTTTGCAGAGGAAATCCGGGGATATGACGGTACGGTGGAATTATATCTGACAGAGAAGAATCAGCATCTGCATGTGCCTGAAAGAATTTTTTTCCATCTTGTGGAGAACAAAGAGGCGGACTTTCCCTTTGCATTTCTTGCAACTTATGCAACGAAAGAAGAGAGTGGAAAGGTGAAACATGTTCCGTTAAAGTATGCGCTGACAGAATATAAAAACGAGCGGGAAAAACTGTTGGAGCTTTTGGCCTGCCTGAATCGGGCATCTGAAGTGTCTGAACTTATTGCAGGGTTTGTGGAAAACGGAGAGATGTTTCACCCCCTGCGCCTGACTGCCCGGGAAGCATATGTTTTTTTGAAGGATGTTGAGGTAATTGAAAGTATCGGGATACTGTGCAGGATACCGAACTGGTGGAAAAGAAAAACAGCAAGGCTTTCCGTGTCAGTAAACCTTGGAGAGGAGAAAACCTCTATGCTGGGCTTTGACACGTTGATTTCGGTACAGCCGAGATTGATGGCGGATGGTGTGCCTCTGACAGAGGAAGATGTGCGGATGCTCCTCGAGCAGACGGAGGGACTTGCCTTTCTGAAGGGAAAATGGATAGAGGTCGATCATAAGCGGCTGCGGGAGCTGCTTGGGCAGATGGAAGAGCTGCCGGAGGAGATTACCCTTTTGCAGGCGATGCAGATGGAACTGGGAGAAAAGGAAAATAATGCGGATGTAGGGCCTTTGGTATCAAATGGGAAGTGGCTTTCAGAGCTGTTTACGAATTTGAAAAAGCCGGAAACAATGCGCAGCGCTATTGTACCTAAGAGTTTTAAGGCGACATTGCGCCCCTATCAGAAGAGCGGCTATACATGGCTGAATTATATGAGCAGCCTGGGATTCGGTGCGTGCCTTGCGGATGACATGGGACTGGGAAAAACGGTACAGGTACTTGCTTATCTGGAAAAACTCCGCAAAGGGAAAAAGGATGCCCGGATATTGCTGGTGGTGCCTGCATCTTTATTGGGCAACTGGCAGAAAGAAGCGGAAAAATTTGCGCCGGAAATGGATTTGCAGGTACTCCATGGCAGGACTGCAGCGACGTTAGAGCAGGTTTTGCAGGAAGAACCGGCATTTCTGACGATTACGACTTATGGCATGGTGGCTCGCATAAAGGCAATACAGGAAATACAATGGGACGGCATTATTCTGGATGAGGCACAGGCGATTAAGAATCCCGGAACAAAGCAGACCCGTGCCATTAAGAAAATATCGGCGAAAACGCGTATCGCTATGACGGGTACACCCATTGAAAATGATTTGACGAATCTCTGGTCACTGTTTGATTTTTTAAATAAAGGATTGCTTGGCACTTCAAAAGAATTTCATGATTACTGCAGGCAGTTAAGTGAACATCCGGAAGGATATTCCAAATTAAAAGCGATGGTTTCGCCTTTCATGCTCAGACGGATTAAGACGGATAAAAATATTATTGCGGATCTTCCGGAGAAAATCGAAAGCATTGATTATGTTACCATGACGAAGCGGCAGATTGTCCTATACCGCAAAGCAGTGGCGGATATGGAGCATATGCTTGAAAAAGTGGAAGGGATCGAGCGGAGCGGCATTATTCTGACCACGATTATGAAGCTAAAGCAGATTTGCAACCATCCGGACCAGTATCTGGGACAGACCGGATATTCGGAGGCGGACAGTGGTAAAATGCAGATGCTGAGGGAGATTTGCGAGACGATTTATGAAAAGAGAGAGCGTGTGATTGTTTTTACACAGTTCAAAGAAATAACGGAGTATCTGGCAGACTTTTTAAAGGGGATTTTTGGAAACGGCGGATATGTGCTGCATGGAGGGACTCCGGTGAGAAAACGTGGGAAAATTGTAGAGGCTTTTCAGGGAGAGGAGTATGTTCCGTTTATTGTGATTTCAGTGAAAGCAGGTGGGACAGGCCTTAATCTGACAAAGGCAAACCATGTGATTCATTTTGACCGCTGGTGGAATCCTGCTGTAGAGAATCAGGCAACGGACCGTGCATTTCGAATCGGTCAGAAAAAGAATGTGATTGTGCATAAACTGGTCTGCGAGGGTACGATTGAGGAAAAAATTGATGCCATGATTGCTTCAAAGAAAGAATTGGCGGAAAATGTAATCGGTTCCGGCGGAGAAAAGTGGATTACAGAGATGAGCAATGAGGAGCTGATGACTATGCTGCGTCTTGACATTTCTAAGTAAGCTAATACATGGGGAAAGAGAAAGGAGACATATGAGCAGATATTGGAATACCGGATATTACAGCCAGCCAGCCGCCAGTGAGCTTAAGAAAAATTCAGAAGCCAGCAGAAAGAGAGAGAAAAAAAGAGGGAATGTCCTAGAGCCTGTTGTTACGCAGGGGAGAAATCTTGTAAAAAATTGGTGGGGAAAGGCATGGTGTTCCAATCTGGAGCGTTATGCCGATTATGAAAGCCGGTTGGACCGAGGGAAACGATATGTCCGTACGGGTGCTGTCCTGGATTTAAAGATACAAAAGGGGAAGGTTCTGGCAAGGGTACAAGGAACCAGAAAGACACCTTACAAAATAGAAATTAGGATCAGTCCGCTTTCTGAGGAAAAGTGCCAGAATATCATTGAAAAGTGTGGAAGAAAACTGGAAAATATCGAAGAATTATTGATGGGAAATTTCCCTATAGAGATGCAGGAGCTTTTTCAGGGAAAGGACGGTCTTTTTCCGAGTCCCAAGGAAATCAGTTTTAACTGCAGTTGTCCTGATTGGGCGCTGATGTGCAAGCATGTGGCGGCTGCCCTGTACGGAGTCGGAGTGCGATTAGATGAGCAGCCGCTTCTGTTCTTTGAATTAAGGGGAATTGATGTGGACAGATTTATCGATGTGACTTTAGCAAATAAAGTAGAAGCAATGCTTGCCAATGAGGGGAAAACTAGCAGCAGGATTATAGAGGATGAAGATATTGCAGGATTATTTGGAGTGCTGTAAGCTGTTTGGAAACGGCGTAGGGTAAGTAGTCGCAGAGAGAGGAAGGAATAGAAAAGGAGAACATATGGCTTATATTATCAAAGTGACATTAGAGGATACACATCCGCCCGTGTGGCGCAGGATACTTGTTCCGGATGCGATTAGTTTTCAGGATTTACATGAGATTTTACAGACGGCGTTCGGTTGGGACGATTATCATATGCACAACTTTACTTTCCCAAGCAGGAATATTGAGATTACGCAAAAAGGAGAGGAAGGGTACGGAAACTCTGTAGAAGAAGACAAAGCTGTAATAGATGATTTCATGAAAGAGTGTAAGTGGATTCGCTATACTTATGATTTTGGAGATGACTGGTGCCATAAGATTGTCTTAGAAAAGACGGACATGGAGTATCAGGGACGAAGCGCGACAGTGCTGAAGGCGAAAGGCGACAATTTCATGGAAGACAGTGGTGGTATCTGGGGAGGAGAGGGAGATAACAGAAGCCCCTTCTATATAGAGGAAGTAAACGCTAAATTGCAAAAGCAGAAAATTTCGAAGAAAAAGAGCAGTAAGCAAGCTTTGGATTTAATCCAGATAATGAAAGATCTGGATAGTCTGAAAAGTAGTAAAAAGCAATTTAGAAAAGACTTAAAAGATATGCTGCAGGAATATTTGGACAGCTGTGAAGAAACAATAGAGAATGTTAAGGCAGCTTTTTTTGATAAAGACGAATCTAAGCGGATACAGATGCTGATCCAACTGCACGAATATGCATGGATGGAGATGGTAAACCAGAGAACGGAGAATTTTAGAATAAGTATTAATTTTCATGAGCCGGTTAAAAGCATGAAGGATATGCTTCTGGATTTCTCAGAAACAGAACTGGCGGATTATGGGCAATGTCTGCAAATAGAATTTGGAGAAAAAACAACAGAACAGCGTGCTGAGACAATAGTGGAGGCGTTTGCAGAGAATCCGAAATATTTGCTGTATATATTTACAGAAGAAGAGTTTGCTTTATTAAAAAAACTTTTTGCGATTCCATACAGACGAAGTTACGAGATAGAACGCGACGATTTAGATGTTCTGTCTAAAGGTATTGTAACCGGCGTTTTAGATGTGGAAACTTCGAATAGGCTGCAGAATAAAACTATGCGCATCCGTTTTGCGTCAGATGCGGCAGGGCTGATTGAAAAAAATACGGCTGATGAAATAGAAAAATTCTATAAAGAACACAGTCAGATTTTTGAAAATCTGTCCTCGTTATTAATGACTTATTCTATGCTTGAAGTAAAAACAATTGGAGAGCTGTATGCTGAAACCTTTGGTCAGAAACTGGAAGCGGCGGAGTTGCGGAGCTGTATCTATCTGCGTATATGCCTCGCAAAGGGAGCACGGCTTATCACTGAGGAAGATACAAAAAGCGTGTACCTGGCAGTGCCGGAGTTGGACACGGAAGAAATATTGTCTGAGATAAAGGAATATGATGTAACAGTTCCATATAAAAAATTCCGAAAAAAGGAATTACTGTCATCTGCCATGGGATTTGTTGACAGGTATCCGATGTGGCGGGAATTTGTTGCCTATATGGAGGAGGGTTATGATATAACCGAAGAGGAAAAAAATGTTCTGAACGCTCGGACATTTATGTCGGTTCAAAATGGGGCATCTGTGACAGAAATCCGGCTGGATATAGAGCAGGAGTTTGAATTTGACAATGTGGTTTTGAAAACAGAATTCTGGGAATTGCTTACAGATATCTGCCTGAATACGCCGATTCCCGCCCTGAAGGGTTATTCCCGGGCAGAATATTCGAAACTGACGGGAAGAAAACCATGGGAGCTGGGGTTGTATGATCCGGATGTTTTGGGTGAGGATTTGGAAGAAAATTGGCTTTACGGTATATCTCTTGATCAGCAGTACGAGTTATACCGTATTATGAAAAAAGATAAAAACAGCGCTTTGGATGTCAAAGCAGTAAAGAAAATAGTAGATGATGCAACTGTTGAGCTGGTAGAATTGAAATATATGCTGGCGGTTGCTTATTTGAAAAATGAAGATATGAATAAGGCAGAACGCCTGCTGACGGAGCTGTATCGTGAAACAAAAGATGAGGGGATAGAGGAAGTGCTAAGTATGCTGCATGAAGTAAAGCAGCAGGTAGGCTTAGAATATGGCTGGCAAAGCTATTCCGGCCGGGAAAGCCGCTCTGAATGGGATAAACCGATGGGAGAAGTGGTACCTTTCCGGAGAGAGAAAGAAAAAATCGGAAGAAACGCCCCATGTCCCTGCGGAAGCGGTAAAAAATTTAAACAGTGCTGCATGGGAAAGGGCATTTATGACTGAAACAAGATTATTATTGTGTACCGCAGATTAAAGGATTAAGCGCAAATAGCTGGGAATGGAATTTTAGAAAGTATGTTATCCGTATGTATTATTACAAAAAACGAAGAACAAAATATCAGACGCTGCTTAGAATGCCTAAAGCCTTCCGGCTTTGAGATTGTGGTAGCAGATACCGGATCTGCGGATAGGACGAGGGAGATTGTGGCAGAATATACCGACAAGGTTTACGATTTTTCATGGTGTGATGATTTTGCGGCAGCGAAAAATTTTGCCATATCAAAATCAAGTGAGCCTTATGTTATGGTGATAGACAGTGACGAATTTTTAGAAGAAATAGACATTCCTGCTTTAACGGATCTTCTGCAGAAGCATCCCCATCAGGCAGGGCGGATTTTGAGGAAAAACAGCTTTACCAGAAAAGGAATTTCTCAGGAAAATAGAGAGTGGTTAAACCGTATTTTCCCAAAGGATGAGTTTCATTATGAGGGGTGTATTCATGAACAGGTAGTGGCATTAGACGGAAGCAGATATGAAACTTATCAGGCTCCGGTAACAATTCTTCACACGGGCTATGATTTGACCCTAGAGCAGCGGAAACAGAAAGCCAGGCGGAATATTATACTGCTCGAGAAGGAGCTGGAACGATTAGAGGCAGAGAACGTCAGTGGAGAGGTAAGCCGGAATACATTACCAGACTCTAAAACAGAAGGTAACAGTCAGGAGGCAGAAGAGCAGCTTCCCTATATTCTCTATCAGCTTGGCAAAAGTTATTATATGGCGGAGGAATACGAGCGTGCCTGTGATTATTTTTCCAGAGGATTGTCTTTTGATCTGAACCCAAAGCTCGAATATGTGATTGACATGGTAGAGACGTATGGTTATGCTCTGATTAATAGTGGACAGGCAGAAACAGCCCTGTTCTTTGAGAATATCTATGAGGAATTTGGCAGCAGTGCAGACTTTCAGTTCCTTATGGGGCTTATCTACATGAATAATGCCAGATTTGACGATGCAATTTCAGAGTTCATGAAAGCGACTTCTAAAAAAGAGTGCAGAACAGCCGGGGTGAATTCTTACTCCGCATACTATAATATCGGCGTGATACAGGAGTGCCTTGGCAGAGTGGAAGAGGCAAAGAACTATTATAAAAAGTGTGGGGATTATGAGCCGGCACTGACACGGTTATCAGGATTAAAAAACATTTAACATTGTTTGAAATAAAAGGGGAGAATACGGTATGGCAGCTTCTTTATTAGAAATATACAATAAAATCAGTATTCAGCAATATAAAACAGATATGGGCTTCAAAGCGTTAGTGGAAGGAGTGCATGAAAATGTTTTTGTGATACCGGAATATCAACGGAAATATCGTTGGACAAAAGAGCAGGTGGAGGAGTTGGCAACTTCTCTGGTCAGGGATTTACCTATCCCGCCAATTTATACATTTCGTAATGAAAAAGGGCAGTTAGAAATTTTAGATGGCCAGCAGAGAGTGATGAGCCTTTATTTCTATTTTATTGGGAAGTTTTTTAAAAGTCCTAAGGAAAATGGGTTTGATTACAGTGAGCTTGATATTAATCATGCAAAGAATTTTGAGGAAGCATTGGAGGAAAAATATGATATTGTTCCGACACAGTTTTTTATGAAGTTTGGAGAGGAAAAATGCGATATCAGTTATCAAACGCTTCCGATAGAAATTAGAAGAAAAGTGGATTATTTGACAATTTCGGTCGTGGAAATAAAAATAGCAGAGGCGGAAAACAGGGATGCTACTTTACATAAGATATTTACGAATCTTAATAACGGTGGAAAACGATTGTCAGACCAGGAATTAAGAAACGGGATATATCCATGCGCATTTAGCAAAATGGTAAGTCAGATAAATAAAAATAATGGGAAGTGGAGAAAATTATATGGTCCAATCAGTGATACATGTGATGATATAGAATTGTTATATCGTTTTTGTACGATGAAGAAATTCGTAGAATACGATGGAGGAGAGTTTAAAATTCCGGGGTATCGAAATTCTGTGAAAGATTTAATTGATGATTTTGCGGAGCTGTCATTTTCTTTTTCAAAAGGAGATTTAAAAGAATATCAAAAGAGTTTGGGGACATTCATTGATTCTTTGAATATTTCAAAAAAATATTTTAAACATATATCGTTAGTAGAGGGAATTTTTGTTTTAAGGGAAAAAATAAATTTAAAAATCGAAATTACAGATGAGATGTGTGAAATGATTTTAAAGGATAAAAGATTTCAAAGTACAACCGGTGGCGGGACCATATCTATTACAAATATGAATAAGAGGTGGAAAGTGATTTATGAGTTGCTATCAGAATATGCTGATTCGGTTGAGTAGAATATTATTGGAGGGAAAGCTTCCATATAACGATACTATTATTATTGGAGATAATTCCAGCGGTAAATCAGATATACTGAAAAAAATGATAGAGGATAGCGATGGCAGTTCCTATTATTTTATTGATGCAGTAAATCGTTATTTTGATATCGCACAGATTATGTCAAAATGGGAACAGGAGATTTTATTTTCTAAAGAAATTAATATACATCGTTTAAAGGAAGACAATTTTAATCATAAAGATTCCTTTTATTATGGGGGAACGCCCAAAGCTGTCGAGGATTTTTATATAAATTATTCGGATGAGTTGAATGAGTTAATGAAAGAATTTTTGGACATTCAATTTGAAATTAAACGTGGAACCGTTGGATGGGAAGTTTATATAGATGGGGAGAAAGAAACTTTATCAAGCGGATATCAGGCATTGCTTCGTCTTTTCATAGAGATAGTATATTATGAAAAGACGAAAAAGATTGGGATAGTTGTAATTGATGAAATTGATGAATTTTTGTCTGTAAAAAATTGTGGAGAGATTTATGGGTTTTTGCGAAAAAAGTTTCCCACACTGAATTTTGTAGTCACAACTCATTCGGCAGATCTGGTAGCAAATACGGAAAATGCTAATTTGATATTATTGCAAAATGGAGAGTTTGAGGTGCTTGATTCAGGGGATTTTTCCAGTATTTCTCAGGTGTATGACATATTTGAAGCGGTATTGGAGAGGGATGGAGAGAAATCGGAAAAAGAGAAAATAGATGATAGATTAAGGGCTCTTTTGAACAATAAAATATCAGGAGTGTGGGAAAGTGAAGATGAGAAAAAGTTAGCTGATGTTAAAAATCAAAATTTGACTAAGGCGCAGAAGCTGATTATAAAGCAAATTGAGGAGTGGTAGATTTGACAGAAGAACCTTTTTTATTAGATATTCCGGATTTTATTCCTGAATACCAGGAAAAGATAAATTATGGATATAAAAATAAAGCAGGAAAAAATTTAGAGCAGCTTTTGAGAAAAGTGAGCGATAACCATTGCATGTATTGCTATGCGTTTCTTAAAAATGATAGAGTAAATATAGGACAGTTAGAGCATAGTATAGAGAAAAGTATTGATGAGGAATACCTGACAGAATGTGTGCCTAATATTTCACTGGCATGTCCATATTGCAATCAATCTTTAAAAAGAATTGGAGAAAAAAAGAGGGTATCAGCTGTAAAACCTGTGGTAAAAAATTTTGAAAAAGATTTGAAGTGTAAAAAAAATAGCTGTAAGGGTGAATGTGATAACTACAAAGCATTTTAATACTGTTTAGGAAAAAAAGATAACAATGAAAAAAACAATCATCTATTTCATCGGTGTCTATGACACTCTTGATTTATTTACCGGAGAACTAAAAAATGCATTCGAGGAACTGGGCTACTGCTCGTTTGTGTACGACGCAGGAATGCAGCAGCACAGCAAGCAGGCATTGCTTGAACTTTTAGCAGAGAATAAAAAATCCCAAAAGTTTGCGGTTGTCACTTTCAACAACCTCGGTTACAACCTGGATTTACCCGACGGACGCAATCTTTGGGAAACCTACCGTATCCCGTACCTGAATATACTGATGGACCACCCCTTCCACTACGAAAAGCCTTTAAGGAAAGCCCCGGACACATCCGTTGTGCTTTGTACGGATTGCAACCATGTGAAATATATTCGCCGTTATTTCCCTAATATCCGGCAGACCGATTTTCTCCCGCATGCAGGGGTGGAGCTGCACTGCAAACACAAACCCTTGACGGAGCGCAACATAGATGTACTGTATGCAGGGGCGCTTCCCATTTATACGGTGGCGAAAATGATACCGGATTTTACGTCTATTCCGGAGGTGGACGGGGACGTATTGGCACGGGAGGTGTTAGGCGAACTGGTGCGCCATTCTGAAAAAACAACGGAAGCTGCCATAGAAGAATATTTGCGGAGCGTGCGAAATGATATTTCAGAACAGCGCATTCAGGAAATTACTGTAAAGATGCGTTTCCTTGATTCCTACGCCACTTCCTTTTTCAGAGAGCAGGCAGTGCGGCTTTTGGTGGAAAATGGTATCCGGGTGCGGGCGTACGGGACAGGCTGGGATCAGTGCGAATGGAGTGATAACCCTTGTCTGGATTATGGCGGAAAGGTGCTGGCACCGCAGATATTGCCCTTGATGAACGACAGTAAAATTGTGCTCAATACTATGACCTGGTTTAAAGTAGGGGCACATGACCGGATTTTCAACGGAATGTTGGCGGGAAGCGCGGTGGTGACGGACGCTTCCACCTATCTGCGTCGGGAATTTACCGACGGAAAAGAGCTGGTGATGTTTTCCCTGAAGGATTTGGCAGCGCTGCCGGAGCGGGTGCTTGACTTGTTTGGGCACATGCCGTCCACACAGGAGATGGCGGATTGTGGATATCTTGCCGCAAAAGAGAGACATACGTGGAAAAGCAGGGCAGAATATCTCGTAGAATGCTTTTTATAGTCAGAAAGTAAATATGAAAATACAGGTGAGAGAAGGAGGAAGAAATGGGCTATCTCTGTGAGGTACATTGCCCCGGCTGCGGATACAAACAGATATTTCCCTTGGGCTGCGGGAGGAAAGATTATAAATTAAAACGAATATATTCCCATTTTGATTTGATGGATTTGTGGTCGGTCAAGGTAATGGCGTTGGAGAAAAAATCAAATTACCTGACTTTCCGCTACCGTCTGGGAAAATGCCGGGATTGTGGGCAGCTGCAGGCAGTTCCGGAGGTTCTTTTTACAGATGGAACTTCCTTTCACGGAAGAACCTGCGACTGCAACGTAAAAGCAGAGCATGAGATAAGCCTATATGAGGACCGGGAGCCGATAAAATTAAAATGTCCGAAATGCGGCAAAAAGGTTACGACGCAGGAAAAAGGAATGTGGGATTAGCAAAGGATAAGAAGGGGAAGAGAATATGGTAATCATGCACAACATGACGGCGGAAAATGCGGCGCGTCAGGTTTCTACCGGTAAAAAGAGAATAGAGAAATCAACGGAGCGGCTGTCAAGCGGATACCGTATCAACCGTTCCGCGGATGACGCGGCGGGGCTTACGATTTCCGAGAAAATGCGATGGCAGATACGCGGGTTAGACAGGGCGGCGGATAATGCGGGAGACGGTGTTTCCTATATCCGGACGGCGGAGGGAGCTTTAGGGGAAATGCACTCTTTGATGGAGCGCTGCAAGGAGTTATGTGTACAGGCGGCAAATGACACCAATACGGAGGCAGACCGTCGTGCCATACAGGAGGAAGTGGACCAGCTGACGCAGGAAATCGACAGGATTTCCGCCACCACGCAATACAATACGCTGCATGTTTTTTCCACAGACGGTATCAGTCCCTTTGACATGCTCTCGGCGGGTGGTCTGAGCCAGACCATTACCGTAACCATGGATTTTATTGATAAGGACGGAAATGTTCTGACACCGGACAGCGGTGCAGAGACGAATACCACTAATTATACCGGAGATTCGGCGGTTATCGCAGCATATGCGGCGGAACAGGCGGCGTTGGCGGCAAATGCCATTATGAAGGCTTATCCGGCGTTAAAAAGCGCTTCCTCGCCGGGGATAAAGGTGGGCTTAAACCTTGCTAATATTGACGGAGCAAATAATACCTTAGCTTCTGCGCAGTTAAGCATTAGCTGGTCATCGGCGGAAACCGTCATGACATACACCATGAATGTGGATACCTCCGATTATAATATCAATAATTATAATGATGGGGAACTGGCGGCCACCATTGCCCATGAGATGACCCATCTGATTATGCAGGACACTTTGACGGCAGGAATGTTGGGGCAAAATTCAGAGGGTTATCCCAAGTGGTTTAAGGAAGGGATGGCGCAGACTGCCAGCGGGGACAGCGGTTGGTTCTCCTATAGCCTGAATTCTTCCTCTACAGATGCAGATATTAAGGCGTATCTGTCCCAGACTGCTTCCATGCCTTACGGGGCTGGATATTTAAGCACCCTTTATCTGGGGCAGTTAGCCTCCGGGCAGGGGACGGTCAGTACCGGAAGCCTGCGAAGCGGCATTAATACCATATTGTCAAAGCTGATTGCGGGAAATACCTTGAGCCAGGTGATTCGGGATATTTCCGGCGGAGCATACACTAGCTACAAGGATTTTGAGAAAAACGTGGCAAAGGATGCCGGGGCAATACAGTTTACGAAGGATTTTATTGCAGCCAGGGGAAAGGACGGTGCAGGCTCTGTGGTAGCGTCTAACCTGTCGGTAAAGGAAGAGGATGTATTGAACGGAAACGTAAAGTATACGGCCAGCTATGTTATTGACACCGGCACAACCGCCTATAAAAATCATTATGGCAGCGGCTTCACCTTCCCGGATTTGGGGACGGCGTCGGGAACCGGTGGCGGCGGAACAGGAACAGTTGTAACCGGTGGCGGCGGTATGCTGTATTTGCAGGTGGGAGCGCTGGGCGGACAATATGTGGCATTGAATACCTATGACGCATCCTCCGAGGCGTTATATAAGGGAAGAAGCATAGATGTCATGTCTTTTGAAAAGGCGACTTCTTCTATAGCGATTGCGGATGAGGCGATTGACGGGATTTCTGCTATCCGTTCCTACTATGGGGCAGTGGAGAACCGCCTGGAGAAAACGATTTCCAATCTGGAAAATACAGAGGAAAATACGCAGGCTGCGGAGTCGAAGATACGTGATACTGATATGGCGGAGGAAATGGTGACTTACAGCAGCGCCAATATTGTTGTTCAGGCAGCCCAGTCCATGTTGGCTCAGTCAAACCGAGACAGAGAAGGTGTTCTGCAATTACTGCAGGCATAAAAACACCCGGAGAAAACGGAAAATTCTGTTTTTCTCTGGGTATTTTTATGCACAGCCCCATGCAGAGGAAGTGTGCCACTGAAGCGGCGCATGGGGCGCGCGGCGAGTAGGGGAAAAATCTTCCCTACTCGATTTGCTGGTTATAAAGCTGCTCTATTCTACTGACTGTAATAAGGAGAGTACCTGGTTTAGTTTGGAGTTAGACTGGGCCATCACAGCCTCACCCGTCTGGGTGAGAATGTTTGCCGTAGAATAGCGTATCATCTCTTCTGCCATATCGGTATCACGGAGCCGTGATTCTGCACTTTGTACATTTTCTCCGGTATTTCCCACCGTGTTATGTGCGGATTCTAAACGGTTCTGATAAGCCCCGAAAAGGGAACGCTGCTCCGATACAATAGCCAAGGCGTCTGCGGAAGCGGCGATGGCTTTCTGGGCTTCCTCATGGGTTTTGGTATTGGTGTCCGACAGTCCCAGATTTCCCAATCGCAGGGAGCGGTAATTAATGGCGATATGGTCATATGCTACATCGCTGGTCTGGATATGCAGGCTGATTTCCGATTGGTAGATAGGCTTATCCAGAATAATTTTGTTGACCCACTGGCTTCCGGAATAAGCAGTGCCAAGACCGGAGGCATAAACATCTACCGTTTTAATATCGGCTAACAAATCCTTGATGTCATCTAAGGTGGTGTCCGGCTTTACAGTTAAAGTCATGGTGAGACCGCCGATAGAAGAATAACTTCCGATGGGGACAGAATAGTTTCCCATAAGGGAATATCCCACACGAATCTGACCTCCCATTTGGGTGGAAGAAATCGGATGCTCGGAAGAACCGGGATTAATCAGCGCGTTTTCCGCAGACTGGGGTGTGCCTCCGGTACCCTGCGGGGTATGGGAGGGGGTATAGTAACCATATCTGTCGTGATACCACCAGTAGTTTCTGTCGGTGCCGGGAACCTTGGGATTGTTTGGCTCATTGACATAACCGTAATAGTAGGTTGTGTAGGAGGTTGCGGTTCCGTTAAAGTTTGGGGTGGCAAGTGGGTTGGTTGCGGCAGTACCCAGCGTAAAGCCGGCGGACCATGTTCCTGTATCGGAGGTTGGCCGGTTGAAATTATCCGGCTGTGTGGTGAGTGGCTCAATAAACGCAGTATCCGTGTATCCCAGCTGAAAAATGCGGTCTGCCGCAAGCTGTGCCGTATAGTTAATGCTGGAAGAAAAGCTTACGGAGATACCGTTTTTGCTGTAAGACGAGCGGGTGACTCCGTCGGAGATTATCATGTTTGCCCCGGTTGGCGTAGAAGTAGAAGAAGAAAACGAAGTGCCGTTAATGGCATTCACTACGTCATCTAGGGTTGCCACGTCCGAAATATTATAGCTTAACCGGAAGTTAATGCCGGAATTTGCTAATGCCGGGTAAGTGGCGGTATCTAAATACTTACCGATTTCGATATTTAAAGTAGTTCCGGCTAAATCCGCGGAAGGCCAGGGGATGTTTGTAGTGGCATATGGATTCCCGTCATAGCCGGTCCAGCTTACCTGGATGCCATCGTCTTTCGTGGCGGTGACCTTGTAGCCGGAGGAAGCGATGAGCCACTTGTTGTTCTCTGAAATCGAAAATGCCTGGGAGGTATTTTGATATCTTGCGGTTACGGCAGGTACAGGCTCTGTTCCAATCTGCACCTGGTTGTTTCCGTTGGTATCCCAGATTTTTTGGGTGTTAAATTCTGTGGTGTCAAAAATCCGGTTGATTTCCTGCTTTAAATCCTGAATTTCGTTATCAATGGCAAGACGGTCCGCAGCTGTGTTGGTATCGTTAGACGCCTGGATGCTCAGTTCGCTGATACGGTGAAGCATAGACTGTACTTCCGCTAAGGCAGCATCAGCCACCTGCACATAGCTGGTGCCGTCATTGATATTTTGGGAGGCTTTATCTAACCCCCGAATCTGTTTGCGCATTTTTTCGGAAATGCTTAAGCCTGCCGCGTCATCTGCTGCAGAGTTAATGCGGTAACCGCTAGAGAGCCTCTGGGCGGAACGGTTTTTGCTGGTTCCGGCAATATTGTATTGTCTGGCGGCATTTTTCCCCATCAGAGCTTCTGTACCTAAATTCATACGAAAACCCTCCTTTTGGAATTATTTATGCAGAAATTCAAAACGGAAAATAGTATATATGAAACTGCTATTTGGTAAAAAGTGCATACTAACTAAATTTTGTATCGGCAGAAATGGTAAAAAGTTGAAGTGTCAAATGAAAATAAAGAAATAGAAAAGCAATGGGAAACGGTCTATAATGAAAGAAGAAAAAAGAGACAAGGAGCGCAGTATGTACATCTTAATGTATCGTTGGAAAGCCTATAATTACCGTGACATCGAGCAGACATTTTTAGCCATGGGACACAGGGTGGACAATATTGAGCAGGAATTGGGCAGTTATGATGTCAGTCCTGAATTTGAGCAAACCATAGAGCAGCTTATCCAAAAAAAACAGTATGACATGGTTTTTACTGTAAATTATTTTGCCTTGATTTCCAATGTCTGTGAACGGCAGCAGATAAAATATGTGTCCTGGACTTGCGATAATCCCCTAATCAGCATGTATCACGAATCTGTTTTTCACCCCTGCAACTATATTTTCACCTTTGATAAAACCAATTATCTGGAATTTAAAGGCATGGGGGTGGAACATATCTGGTACCTGCCCTTGGCGGTGGACGTAAACCGCCTGGACGCAGTGATAGAACATGGGGAGGATATGGCAAAATACCAGGGGGATGTGGCTTTTGTGGGGAGTCTGTATGAACGTAACTCCTATGATAAATTAAAACACCGTCTGTCGGAATATCTGCGGGGCTATTTTGATGCGGTGATGGAGGCGCAGCTAAATGTCAGCGGTGCCAATATTGTGGAGCCCATGCTGACGGTGGAGGTGCTAGAGCAGCTCCAGCAGTATTTCACTTTGGAAAAATCCGAGGGTTCTTTTTCGGATTTAAGCCTGATTTTCCAGACCACGGTGCTGGGGTTTAAGATTGCGGAGCTGCAGAGAAGGCGGGCGTTGATTGAACTGTCTAAGCACTTTGAGGTAAATGTATACAGCAACAGTAATGTCAGTGATTTGGTGCGGGTGCGGTATTGCGGTTCTGTGGACTATTGGAGTGAGATGCCGAAGGTCTTTCACGCCTCTAAGATTAACCTGAATTTTACCATTCCAAACATCAAAAGCGGTATCCCCCTGCGAATTTGGGATGTGTTAGGTTCCGGCGGTTTTCTTCTCACGAATTATCAGGCGGAAATCCCCTATTACTTTAAGGAAGGGGAGGATTTGGTCTGCTTTGACGGTGTGGAAGATATGCGGGAAAAGGCTGCCTATTATTTAGAGCATGAGGAAGAACGGCGGCAGATTGCAAGGAATGGTTATGAAAAAGTAAAGCGGCACCATGGCTATGTGGAGCGGATTGCTGCTATGCTGGATATTGTGGAACATACACCATGACATGGGGGAAAGAATAATCTGCGGGCAGGAGGTTGCTGCCGGGCAACGAAGGTATTCTGGGAGGCCGCTGCCGGGATGCAGAAAGGGATGGTAAAAGAGTGAAATTCTTTTAGCCATCCCTTTTGCTAACGAAAATGTCAATTACCTCAAAAGGTTTCCCATCATTTCCACCGACGGGAAAACTTTTTAACAAAAACGATCCAACATCATTCCTGAATAAATGGAAGTAATATAAGGTGTTGCAAAATTATGTACCGGATTTTTGTAAGCAATCAATACCTTGCTGACATAATTCATCGGGTCGATGGAAGCGCTTGCTGCGGTTTTACCCAAATCTTCCTTAAACTCGTTCAGCAACGAGAAACAATCCTTAGCGTCAGGAGCAGTAACGGCATCTGCCAAAAGATTGCGATCCACGTCAATTTTTCCGTCCGATTTTACCTGAAGCCCGATGGACTCTAATTCGTTATGGTAAGGCCTTGTGATATTTATCATATCCCGGAGAAGCTTGTTGGATTCCTGAGTTTCAGAGTAGTCGTAACTCAGCTGAACCATATTATTATATACATTCACCAGAGACTGCACGTTGTCAGTAGCGGCATCCACGTTTGTCTTAAAACCGATGCGGGCGGCAGTGTCTTGTTTGCTGGGATTGCGCAAGGTCAGCTCAAAATCATTATTTACGGTAAACGTATTGGAAAGGGAGCTGTGCTCCGTTCCGTTCAACAGAAAAGCGGAGTTTTGCGCCATCTGCTCTACCTGATTGATTCCCAGAACCTTCATTGCCTTGATGGAATCGGAATCGGGGGCTGGCAGGATTTCAAACAGATATTGCTCATTATCGCCCAGTCCGGTCTGCTTGGATTCGATGCGGATAGCGGTCTCTTCCTCCCTGTTTTGCACCAGTTCCGCCTTTAACCCGATACCTGCGGAGTTGATAAGGCGTATCATTTTATTCTGAACATCCCGGTTGGTATCCCTGTCTCCCACGGAATATTGAAATTCATAAGAGTTGAATTCTGTGTTAAGGTCAAAACTGTAAATCCCCGGCTTGATATCGAATTTATTCTGGGAAAGAAAAGAACCCAAATTTACCTGAGGCGAGGCAAGCTGCATGACCTTTATATCAAAATGCAGGCTGTCATCAACATTCTGGTCAGTGCCGACGTATTCTGCCTTGACACTCTCCTCGTCAGAGGATTCGGCGATTTTACGGTAAAAAGCATTTTCCCCGCTGCCGTCTGTGTCGGAAAGTGCGGCAACAACATTCTGAATAGAACGGGTATGCTCCTTGATGTCAATGGCAAATCTCTTGCCCTCCCCGCTGTTTTTAATCTTATAAAGAGGGGAATCCTTATTCGTTTTTACGATATTATTATAGACGGCACGCAACTGGCTCTTCTTATGAGTGTCATAACGGGATGATGCCATGCTGGCATAGGTACTTAGATAGTAACTGTAAGCACTATCAATGGCTGCCATGAAAACCCCCTCCTTTCTTCCATGAAAACAAATACAACCTTGTAAATGTGGGGCATATAGCAAATATTTATTTCTAGCCGTAGAAAAATTCTTACTTTTTATTTCGGTTAAAAACCAAAAAATGTTAACTAGGGACGGAAAGAAAATAAAAAAAAGATGGGTTTGAAACAGCAGCAGGGATATGATACGATAAAAAAAGAAAGGGGTTTTGAAAAGATGAAAAAGTGGATGAAAAAATCAATACTATTTGTGGTGCTTCTGCTTTTAGGAACAGGCGGCAGCATTTGCTATGGAGCAGAAAGCCAGGGAATGAATGTCAATTACCATACCCAGCAGGAAATCAGGGAGTATCTAAAAAAGAAAAAAGTAGATATTTATGCGGAGACTTCTTACAGTACGGCGCCCTCGGCCACATCACCCTATAAGGCGGGGAGTGTCAGTGACGCCAGCCTGCAGTCCGCGTTAAACACAATGAATGCCATCCGTTATATTGCAGGAATTGATGATACGGTGGTGTTAGACAGTACTTATACCCAGAAAGCGCAGGCGGCCGTCCTTGTCAATGCTGTCAACCATACCTTATCCCATTCGCCTGTAAAGCCTTCCGGCATGAGCGACAGCCTCTACCAGATGGGAAAAGAGGGGGCGGGCAGCAGCAATCTGTCCTGGACCAGCTGGAAAACAGGTTTAAATTATCATTTTGTAAAGGCATGGATGAATGACGGAGACAGCAGCAACATCGACAGAGTGGGACACCGTCGCTGGATTTTAAACCCTTCTATGGAAAAAACAGGCTTTGGCTGGATTTATGGCGCAGGCGGAACCTATGCAGCCATGTACGCTTTCGACAACTGGTATGCAGAACCTAAGTATTACGGGGTGGCATGGCCGGCACAAAATATGCCCATAGAATATTTCGGCAGCACCTATCCCTGGAGTATCAGTATGGGAACCTACGTGGAGAAAAGCAGTGTGGAAGTTACCTTAATTCGAACACGGGACAACAAAAAATGGAGTTTTTCCTCCGCCTCCGCTGACGGCTACTTTAACGTGGAAAACAGTAACTTCGGTCAGAAAGGCTGTATCATCTTCCGCCCCTACGACATTGCTTATCAGCCCGGCGACCAGTTTACCGTAGAAATCGCAGGCTTAGAGCGGGCGGTTTCCTATCAGGTCAGTTTTTTCTCCGCCGACACCGAGGAAACAGAATGCAGTCATTCCTACGGCCCCGCCAAGGTTACCAAAAAGGCAACCCTGACTGCCAACGGAAAAAAGACAAGCGCCTGTACCAAATGCGGAAAAATAAAAACTTCTATTATATATAAAGCTTCCTCCATTACTCTTTCCGCAAAGGAGGCAGTTTACAACGGCAAAACCCAAAAGCCGAAACCAGTGGTTAAAAACAGCAGGGGAAAAAACATTTCCTCCCAATATTATACGGTTTCCTATAACCGCACCCCCAAAAAAAGCGGCATTTATCAGGTGACCGTAAAACTAAAAGGTGATTACAGCGGCAAAAAGACCCTTGATTTTACCATAACCCCCAAAGCCGTCGCCATCAAAACCTTAAAACCACAGAAAAAAGCAATCATTGTTACTACCAAAAAGGGTGAAGACATCACCGGCTATGAAATCTCCTACAGCACCACCAAAGATTTCAAAGCCCTCAAAACCCAAACTGTCACCGTAAAAGGCAAAAACACCACCAAAACAAAAATCAAAGCATTAAAATCCAAAATCACCTACTATATAAAGGTAAGAACCTACAAGACCGTAAACTATCAGGGCAAAAAACAAACCATATATTCTTCCTGGTCCAAAACAAAAACCATAAAAACCCTTTGATTTTTACATGAATATACCAAACAGTCTCTTTGAAACCTGCCCCCCACCAGAATGATACGCTCTTAGAAAAGAGCATATTATACATAATGCAGAACAAAGGAACCCGCCCCACCAATAGTATATTGCCCCAAGGGAGGCTATAGGGCATAAGGGGCAGCCAATATGTAAATATTACCAATAACCAGCCGTGGAGGGCGGAGGGGTTCTGACAGACCCTTCCAAGGACGCCGGTACTTGGCGAGGTACTTTCGAGCCTAGTACCGCTGCGCCCTTGGGGAGCGAGAGCGTGTCTGACAGAACCCCTCCGCCCTCCACGGCGTCCTTATTCGTAAAATTAACAGTCTCCCCTTTATAACTCCCCAAAAAAAGTTATTGACGCCACCCCTCAACTGTGCTATATTAGACTAGCGATGGAAGTAGGTCTTTTTTTTATGCCTTTTTTTAGGAGGCTGTCGCTGTCTCCTGAAAAGAGATACGTTTGATAACGGCAGGGCATAAAAAGCACAAAGAAATTTAATGGAGGTGGAAGTTGTGCGCACAAAAATAACATTGGCATGTACAGAATGTAAAAATCGTAATTACAACATGACAAAAGACAAAAAAGCTCATCCAGACAGAATGGAAACCAAAAAGTACTGCAGATTCTGCAGAACACACACATTACACAAGGAAACCAAATAGGCTGCAAACAACCAGAGCGTTGTAGGGTAAAGGAGTGAGAATATGGGAGAAACCGAGAAGCTAGAAAAAGCTCCAAAACAGAGCTGGTTCACCGGTCTTTCGGCTGAATTTAAAAAAATTGTTTGGCCGGATAAACAATCACTTGTAAGACAGACCACAGCAGTTATTGCGGTATCCGTTGTATTAGGTCTTGTAATCGCACTGTTAGATTACATCATTCAGTATGGCGTGGATTTCCTTGTTGGTTTAAGTTTTTAATGGAGGCAAAGTGATTTATGGCAGAGGCACACTGGTATGTTGTTCATACCTACTCAGGATATGAGAATAAGGTAAAAGCGAACATTGACAAGACGATTGAAAACCGGCATTTAGAGGACCAGATTTTAGAAGTCCGTGTTCCGATGCAGGATGTTGTCGAAATGAAAAATGGCGCAAAAAAATCCGTATCAAAGAAGATGTTTCCGGGATACGTGCTAATCAATATGATTATGAACGACGACACATGGTATGTGGTTCGGAATACCCGTGGTGTCACCGGATTTGTTGGTCCGGGAAGTAAGCCGGTACCACTTACCGATATGGAAATGAAACCGCTGGGAATCAAGACAGAGGACATTGAGGTAGACTTTGCGGAAGGTGATACCGTGGTGGTGACCGGAGGTGTCTGGAAAGATACCATCGGCGTTATCCAGGCGATGAACCACAGCAAACAGAGCGTCACCATCAATGTGGAACTCTTCGGGCGCGAGACACCGGTAGAAATAAGTTTCGCAGACGTAAAGCTTAGCAACTAAGCAGAACTTGGATATCAAGTTTGAAAAATGAATTAAGGAGGCAAATTCCAATGGCAAAGAAAGTAGAAGGATATATCAAATTGCAGATTCCTGCTGGCAAGGCTACACCGGCTCCTCCAGTTGGACCTGCTCTTGGACAGCACGGCGTAAACATTGTTGAATTTACAAAACAGTTCAACGCCAGAACAGCCGATCAGGGCGACTTAATCATCCCTGTAGTAATCACAGTATACGCAGACAGAAGCTTCAGCTTCGTAACCAAAACACCGCCTGCACCTGTATTAATCAAAAAAGCCTGCAACATCAAATCTGGTTCCGCAGCACCGAACAAGACAAAGGTTGCTACTCTTTCCAAAGCAAAATTACAGGAAATTGCAGAGCTAAAAATGCCGGACTTAAACGCAGCATCCTTAGAGGCAGCTATGAGCATGATCGCAGGAACTGCAAGAAGTATGGGTGTGGCAGTAGAAGAATAAATCGCTTTGCAGCAAGTTGCAAAGCTTTAGAAGAATGCAAAAGCGGCATTCTTCCGGTTGGAGTTAAAGTGTAATAGTAAGTGGGAGGGACCTCTCCCGATAATACCACCAGGAGGTTTTTTAAATGAAAAGAGGAAAGAAATATCAGGACGCTGTAAAGAGTTTCGACAAAGCTGCTCAGTACGAAGTTGCCGAGGCAATCAGCTTAGTAAAGAAAAATGCAACAGCGAAATTTGATGAGACAATCGAGCTTCATATCAGAACCGGTTGTGATGGTCGTCATGCAGAGCAGCAGATCCGTGGTGCAGTTGTACTGCCGCACGGAACAGGTAAAACTGTAAAGGTTTTAGTGTTCGCAAAAGGAACAAAATTAGATGAAGCACAGGCAGCAGGCGCTGACTTCGTTGGCGGAGAGGAATTAATTCCGAAAATCCAGAACGAGGGATGGTTAGACTTCGATGTTGTCGTTGCTACACCGGATATGATGGGTGTTGTTGGTCGTTTGGGACGTGTACTTGGACCCAAGGGCTTAATGCCGAACCCGAAAGCCGGAACAGTTACCATGGATGTTACAAAAGCTGTCAACGACATCAAAGCTGGTAAGATTGAGTACAGATTGGATAAAACAAACATTATTCACGTGCCAGTGGGAAAAGCTTCTTTCACAGAAGAGCAGTTAAGCGACAACTTCCAGACTCTTATGGGCGCTATCAACAAAGCGAAACCTTCAAGCTTAAAAGGACAGTATATTAAGAGTGCAACTCTTGCATCTACAATGGGACCTGGCGTGAAGTTAAACGTAACCAAAATCGCTCAGTAATCCGAGGTCAATTTAAGTTTGCAGCAAAATATTGTTGACAAGCAAAATATATAATGCTATAATGTATCAGCATTGTGAAAATATTACAATGCTGATACAAATATTGCCGAAGACAGTAGGTGCCGTAAGGCGTAACCGTTTGGCCTACCGAGGGAACATATCATCTTAAGTATGATTTTATGTAGACTTCCTGTCTTTTGCAGGGAGTTTTTTTATGCGCAGACTCGTGCAGAGAAATATGCTGCTGAAGCGGTGCACGGGCGCGCAGCGGGCAGTGGGGAGAAATATTCCCCTGCCTGATTTCATAACCTCAAAAGTCTTTTATGCAGTAAAAAAATACTAAAAGGAGGTACAAAATCGTGGCAAAAGTAGAACTGAAACAGCCTATCGTACAGGAAATTTCCGATAACATCAAAGATGCACAGTCTGTAGTAGTGGTAAATTACCGTGGACTTACCGTAGCCCAGGATACCGAGTTACGTAAAGCATTAAGAGAAGCCGGTGTTACTTATAAAGTATATAAGAACACATTAGTAAGCCGTGCAGTAGATGGCACAGACTTCGCAGCATTAAAGGATGTTTTGGAAGGACCGAATGCTTTCGCTATCTCTACAACAGATGCGACAGCTCCGGCGAGAATTTTATCTAAATTTGCGAAAAATGCTCCGGCGCTTGAGATTAAAGCCGGTATCGTAGAAGGAACCTTCTATGATGAGGCAGGTATGAAAGTAATCGCAGCCGTACCGTCAAGAGAAGAGCTTCTTTCCAAATTACTTGGCAGCTTACAGTCTCCTGTTACCAACCTTGCCCGTGTTCTTAATCAGATCGCGGAAAAAGGCGGTGCAGCAGATGCAGCAGTAGCAGCTCCGGCTGAGGAAGCAGCTCCTGCAGAAGAAGCAGTAGCAGAAGCTCCGGCTGAGTAATGCAATACCTGCTTGGCAGGAAAGTAAATGTAAACATGGGTGGAAACCGACACAGAGAATAAAATTTTAATGGAGGAAAATAATAATGGCAAAATTAACAACAGCAGAATTTATTGAAGCTATCAAAGAGTTAAGCGTATTAGAGTTAAATGATTTAGTAAAAGCTTGTGAAGAAGAGTTTGGCGTATCCGCAGCAGCAGGCGTTGTAGTGGCAGCAGCAGGTGCAGGCGATGCAGCAGCAGCTGAGGAGAAAACAGAGTTCGATGTTGAGCTGACAGAAGTTGGACCGAACAAAGTTAAAGTTATCAAAGTTGTTCGTGAAGCTACCGGCTTAGGCTTAAAAGAAGCGAAAGACTTAGTAGACGGAGCTCCTAAGGTATTAAAAGAGGCAGCTGACAAAGCTACTGCTGATGATATCAAAGCAAAACTTGAAGCAGAAGGCGCAAAAGTTACTTTAAAATAATCGTGTAAGCTATAAGCAGAGCGAAATCGGAAAGAGAGTGACTGCGGGAATTTATTCCCGGCAGACACTCTCTTTTTGATTTCATTCGGCGCCAGCCGTGTGCTGACCGGCTGTGCCGGGCAGCTAAGCTCTGCGTCTGCACGAAAGCCACTGGCTCTTTCTGACTTTTTGAAAGCGCAACGCGTGCTGACGGACAAAGTCTGGCGGCTCAATCCGTGCCCCCAATTTTTCCAATTTCATTTTTACAGAAAGAAAATATAAATGTACAATAAAAACAACAAATTATTGTAAATTATCAGATGCTTAGGAGGGCAGATATGGAGAGAGTTAGAAAAATAGGAAAACAGATGGTTGGAAATTTTAGCAGAACATCATGAAAAATACGCTTTTGTATATTTTGCAGTCTTGCCAAAATCCGTCAGCTGGGATAAGATAAAGAAAAAGATACTATTTTAAAAAAGGCTTTTTAGAAAGGGGGGTTTGCTATGAGTAGCATTTCATCCATTAACAGCAGTTCCTACCGTGACTATGGAAATTTTGCATCCGGAAAGAAAATACAGAGTGCGGCGGATGGCGCAGCGGAGCTTTCCATTATAGAGAAAGAGGATGCCCAGATACGAGGGTATAAAGCAGGCGAGAATAACATCGGTGCGGCAAAGGATATGTTGAATATTGCGGACGGCGCTATGAGCGGTATCGCAGATTACTTACAGCGTATCCGTGAGCTTGGAGTGCAGGCGGCCAACACGGCGGTGGTGACAGATTCTGACCGTGCCAATATCCAGAAGGAAATCGATCAGCTGAAACAGGGCATTTCCGATATTGCGTCTCAGACGAACTATAATACGAAAGAATTGCTGAACGGTACATATGATAAATTCCAGATTGCCACAGACGGAAACGGAAACAGCATGAGCGTGGAGACAACAGATGCCACGTTGGCAATGCTTGGAATTGCAGATTTTGATGTGACGAAGGACTTCAATCTGCAGGATATTGACGATGCCCTTGCAAAGGTGAGCGCAGGCAGAAGCAGCATGGGGGCGCAGAGCAACGCTCTTGAGTATGCTTATCAGTACAGCACCAACACAAGGTTGAATGTAACAGCGTCGAAGAGCCGGTTGGAGGATTTGGATTTCCCGGAGGCGATTTCTGAGAAGAAGAAAAAAGAGACGTTGCAGGAATATGCGCTGTTTATGCAGAAAAAGAAAATGGAACAGCAGACGAACAGCATGTTCCGTATGTTTGCCTGATGCCGGATAACTAATGTAGTCCATAAAAAATACCTTATAGGGTTGGAAACGAAAATTCACGGAATCCCATTTTGGATTCCGTGATGCTATCAAAGGGATTATGAAAATATTGTCGAAATTCCATTAAATTTTAACAATCATCTATGAATTTTTACATTATCTTTACGAAACTATGGAGGTTCTTTATTTTTCAATGTTACAGTTCTGTGGTAAGACCATACAATCGAGAAATAACATGGAGGAAAAATGATGAGTCAATTAACACACATTTTTAGATTACAGGTGGCACTTTCTGTTATGCTGGTATTGGTAATAGGATTGGGAGTCACGCCAACGTTCGCGGCGGCGCCAACGAAAGAAAAGGTAAAGTATTTGGGAAATGGAAAAGTAGAGGTTGACTTTAGACAAGATGTGAACTACAAAAAAACGAAAGTATCTGTAAAGGATACGTCGGGAAATACTTACAAGGTGTCTATTTATGAGAGAGATGATGATGAACTAAAATTTAGAATTAAAAATTATAAAGCGGGCAAGACTTATAATTTTACCATTACAGGGATCAGGGCAGAGCACACTTCCAAATATGGAAAAGTAACAGGAAAAGTTAAAATTCCTAAAGTGGATTCAAACGCAAAAAACATAACGGCAAAAGAGGCTAGAGACATTGCCCTTAAAGATGCCGGCGTAGAGCTTTCGGATGTGTATGATTTGGAGGTGGAAAAAGACAGAGATGGCGGTGAGGTAAAATATGAGGTAAGTTTTAAAGCAGGTGGTTGGGAATACGATTATGAGATTTCTTTAAAAGGAAAGATTCTCTGGAAGGAAAAAGAGAGGGACGATGACTTCTACGATGATTATGACGATGATGATTACGATGACTATTACGATGAAGCTGTATAATTGTTAAAATGTGGACAGTTGTTCCTTAGTAACTCATGCTGCAAGGCATAGGTGCATCTTAGAGGAATTGAAGCGCTACTTGAGAAACCGCATGGGCGGCAGGACGAGAGGAGCAGGTAAGTTTCCCCCTACTATTACATTAGATAAACTGGTTTTTAAGTTCAAACTTAGAGACCAGTTTTTTTATACACTAGAGGGAATATAGGCAGATATTATGTACGGATGATCTGCGGGAAAATTTTTGGTGACGCAAGGCGTTTATAAGGATTGTGTTATTAAAAGGAATATTGATGTTTTCGAAGAAAAATAAAAGCCCACATTTTTTCTGCAAAAAAGCTTGACGTTTTGCTAATGCTTGTGCTATCATATACGTTGCACTATTGTGGTGCAGTGGACTTATTGCGTCTTTTTTAGGGAAACATATGTGCGAGAAACCCCGGAAACAGGGCATTTCGCATGTTTTGTGGAAAAGATGCGGTGAGGGCTACTATATGTAGTGGATGCTGAGTGTTCACATACCGCAAGGGCTGCGGTTTGGGGCGGTAGATTTCATACAACAGGCATTTGCTTGTTGATTATAAAAACGAGAGGTGAAACGTCAATGGAGAAAAACAGAATACGTCCGGTGAAAGCCGGAAAAGGAATGCGTATGAGTTACTCGAGACAGAAAGAGGTATTAGAGATGCCCAATCTGATAGAGGTCCAGAAAGATTCCTATCAGTGGTTCTTAAAAGAGGGCTTAAAAGAAGTATTTGCTGATATCTCTCCGATTGCTGACTACAGCGGTCATCTGAGCTTGGATTTTGTTGATTTTGCATTATGCGAGAATGATGTAAAATATACAATTCCAGAGTGTAAAGAGAGAGACGCAACATACGCAGCGCCTTTAAAAGTAAAGGTCAGACTTCACAACAAAGAAACGGATGAGATTAATGAGCATGAGATTTTCATGGGCGACCTTCCTTTGATGACCGAAACAGGTACTTTCGTAATCAACGGTGCAGAGCGAGTTATCGTCAGCCAGTTGGTACGTTCTCCGGGTATCTATTACGGAATTGCTCACGATAAAGTGGGTAAAACTCTGTATTCCTGTACTGTAATTCCAAACCGTGGCGCTTGGTTAGAGTATGAGACAGACTCCAATGACGTTTTCTATGTTCGTGTAGATAGAACCAGAAAGGTTCCGATTACTGTATTGATCCGTGCCCTTGGTATCGGCAGTAACCAGGAAATCATCGATATGTTCGGTGAGGAACCGAAGATTTTAGCAAGCTTTGGAAAAGACGTTGCGACCAATTATGAAGAGGGACTTCTTGAGTTATATAAGAAAATCAGACCAGGCGAGCCGTTGACTGTTGAGAGTGCGGAGAGCCTTATTAATGCTATGTTCTTTGACCCGAGAAGATACGACCTTGCCAAAGTCGGACGTTACAAATTCAATAAAAAATTAGCACTGAAAAACCGTATCAACGGACAGGTTTTAGCGGAGGATGTTGTGGATGTAACCACAGGCGAAATCATCGCTGAAGCGGGAACAGAGGTAACTCGTTCCTTAGCAGACGATATCCAGAATGCGGCTGTTCCTTATGTATGGATTCAGACAGAAACAAGAAATGTTAAGGTAATGTCCTCCATGATGGTAGATTTAACCCATTACGTGGACTGCAATCCGAGAGAACTTGGCATTACAGAGCTTGTTTATTATCCGGTATTAGCCCAGTTAATGGAGGAAAATCCGGAGGTTGAGGATTTAAAAGAAGCAATCCGTAAAAATGTGGCGGATTTGATACCAAAACATATTACAAAAGACGATATCTTTGCGTCCATCAACTATAACATGCACTTAGAGTATGGAATTGGAAATGACGACGATATTGACCATTTAGGAAACAGGCGTATCCGTGCGGTAGGCGAATTGCTGCAGAACCAGTATCGTATCGGTCTTTCCAGATTAGAGAGAGTGGTTCGTGAGAGAATGACAACTCTGGATTTAGAGAACATTTCCCCACAGAGCTTAATCAATATCAAACCGGTAACGGCTGCGGTGAAAGAGTTCTTCGGTTCTTCCCAGCTGTCCCAGTTTATGGATCAGAACAACCCGCTGGGTGAGCTGACCCATAAGAGGCGTCTATCTGCATTGGGTCCCGGCGGTTTGTCCAGAGACCGTGCCGGATTCGAGGTTCGAGACGTGCATTATTCCCATTACGGAAGAATGTGCCCCATTGAGACCCCTGAGGGACCTAACATTGGTTTGATTAACTCTCTTGCAAGCTATGCAAGAATTAACGAGTACGGTTTTGTTGAGGCACCGTACCGCAAGATTGATAAATCCGATCCTAAAAATCCACGGGTTACAGACGAAGTGGTTTATATGACAGCAGACGAAGAGGATAATTACCATGTAGCGCAGGCGAACGAGGCATTAGACGAGGAAGGGCATTTTGTCCGTAACTCCGTTTCCGGTCGTTACAGGGAGGAGACACAGGAGTACGAAAAAACTATGTTTGACTACATGGACGTATCCCCGAAGATGGTATTCTCCGTTGCTACCGCATTGATTCCGTTCCTGCAGAACGATGATGCAAACCGTGCGCTGATGGGATCTAACATGCAGCGTCAGGCAGTGCCGCTTTTGACCACAGATGCCCCGGTGGTGGGTACAGGTATGGAGACAAAGGCAGCCGTTGACTCCGGTGTCTGTGTTGTGGCAAAAAATGCAGGTGTTGTTGAGAGCTCTGAGTCCAACAAAATTGTCATCAAAAATGACGAGGGAACCAGAGATGTATATAAATTAACGAAATTTTCCAGAAGTAACCAGTCTAACTGTTACAATCAGAGACCGATTGTGTTCAAGGGTGACCGCATAGAGGCGGGGGAGGTTATCGCAGACGGTCCTTCCACCTCCAACGGTGAGCTGGCACTTGGTAAAAACCCGTTAATCGGATTTATGACCTGGGAAGGTTATAACTACGAGGATGCGGTTCTTCTCAGCGAGAGACTGGTGCAGGATGATGTTTATACTTCTATTCATATTGAGGAATATGAGGCAGAAGCCCGTGACACCAAATTAGGACCGGAGGAAATCACAAGAGACGTGCCGGGCGTTGGTGATGATGCGTTAAAAGACCTTGACGAGAGAGGAATTATCCGTATCGGTGCTGAGGTTCGCGCCGGAGATATTCTGGTGGGTAAGGTAACTCCGAAGGGAGAGACAGAGCTTACCGCAGAAGAGAGGCTGCTCCGTGCCATCTTTGGTGAGAAGGCAAGGGAGGTTCGTGATACTTCCTTAAAAGTTCCTCACGGTGAGTATGGTATCGTTGTGGATGCCAAAGTATTTACCAGAGAAAACGGTGACGAATTATCGCCGGGTGTCAACCAGGCGGTTCGTATTTACATTGCCCAGAAGAGAAAGATTTCTGTGGGTGATAAGATGGCTGGACGTCATGGTAACAAGGGTGTGGTTTCCCGTGTGCTTCCGGTGGAAGATATGCCGTTCCTGCCAAACGGACGTCCTCTTGATATCGTGTTGAATCCTTTGGGTGTGCCGTCCCGTATGAATATCGGTCAGGTGCTGGAAATTCACTTAAGCCTTGCAGCAAAGGCATTAGGTTTTAACATTGAAACTCCTGTGTTTGACGGTGCAAAGGAAATTGATATCCAGGATACCTTAGAGTTGGCAAATGACTACGTAAATTCTGAGTGGGAGGACTTTGAGGCAAAATACAAAGACACCCTTAGAGAAGACGTGATGAAATACTTATATGATAACAGGGCACACAGAGCATTGTGGAAGGGTGTTCCGATTTCCAGAGACGGAAAGGTTCAGCTTCGGGACGGACGTACCGGAGAGGCGTTTGATTCACCGGTTACCATCGGACACATGCACTACCTGAAACTGCATCATCTGGTAGATGATAAGATTCATGCCCGTTCTACCGGACCGTATTCCTTAGTAACCCAGCAGCCGTTAGGCGGTAAAGCGCAGTTCGGCGGACAGCGTTTCGGGGAGATGGAGGTATGGGCATTAGAGGCATATGGCGCTTCTTACACCTTGCAGGAAATCTTAACTGTGAAATCCGATGATGTAGTGGGACGTGTCAAGACCTACGAAGCTATCATCAAAGGTGACAATATCCCTGAGCCGGGTATACCGGAGTCCTTTAAGGTATTGCTGAAAGAGCTTCAGTCCTTAGGCTTAGACGTGAAAGTATTAGACGAGGAAAGAAACGAAGTTGAGCTGATTGAGACCAGCGAATATGGCAATACGGATTTGAACTCCATCATTTCCGGCGATAAAGATTTTGCATTTGAGGACAGCGATTCCTTTGCAAAGATGGGCTTCTCCCAGAAAGAATTTGATGCGGAGAATGAAGAGCTGGTTGATATAGAAGAAGAGGCAGAGGAAGAGGATGATGATGCTGACTTTTTCGATGACGCAGTAGAAGAGGTTGCTTTTGACGAAGAAAACGAATAGAAAGGGAGTGTCATAATGCCAGAAACAATGAGTAAAGAAACGGCAGGCCAGTCGATCTCATTTGATGCCATTAAAATCGGATTGGCATCGCCGGAAAAGATTAGAGAATGGTCCAGAGGCGAGGTAAAAAAACCGGAAACCATTAACTATAGAACCCTGAAACCGGAAAAAGACGGTTTGTTCTGCGAAAAGATTTTCGGACCGAGCAAGGACTGGGAATGTCATTGTGGTAAATATAAAAAAATCCGTTACAAGGGTGTCGTCTGTGACCGTTGCGGCGTTGAGATTACAAAGTCAAGCGTCAGGAGAGAGCGTATGGGTCATATCGAGTTGGCAGCTCCGGTATCCCATATCTGGTATTTCAAGGGTATTCCGTCCCGGATGGGATTGATCCTTGATTTATCTCCGAGAACTTTAGAAAAAGTGCTGTACTTTGCTTCTTATATCGTGCTGGATGCGGGAAATACCGCATTACAGTATAAACAGGTGCTTTCTGAGAACGAGTATCAGGAGGCAAGAGAGCAGTATGGCAATGGTTTCCGTGTGGGAATGGGCGCAGAAGCAATTCAGGAACTGTTGCAGGCCATTGACTTAGAGAAGGATTCCGCAGAGTTAAAGGCAGAGCTCGTGGATGCTACCGGCCAGAAACGTGCGAGAATCATCAAGAGATTAGAGGTTGTGGAGGCTTTCCGTGAGTCCGGAAATAAACCGGAGTGGATGATTATGGACGTGATTCCAGTTATTCCGCCGGATTTACGTCCTATGGTGCAGTTGGACGGCGGACGCTTTGCAACTTCCGACTTAAATGATTTATATAGAAGAATTATCAACAGAAATAACCGTCTGAGAAGACTGTTGGAGTTAGGTGCTCCGGATATCATTGTCCGCAATGAGAAACGTATGCTGCAGGAAGCAGTTGACGCATTGATTGACAATGGCCGCCGCGGCCGTCCTGTTACAGGACCGGGCAACAGAGCGTTAAAATCCTTGTCTGACATGTTAAAGGGTAAATCAGGACGCTTCCGTCAGAACTTACTTGGTAAACGTGTTGACTACTCCGGACGTTCTGTTATCTGTGTAGAACCGAAATTAAAGATTTTCCAGTGCGGTTTGCCGAAAGAGATGGCAATCGAGCTGTTTAAGCCTTTCGTTATGAAAGAGCTAGTGGCAAACGGAACAGCCCACAATATCAAGAGCGCAAAGAAGATGGTGGAGAGACTTCAGACTGAGGTCTGGGATGTGTTAGAGGACGTTATCAAAGAACATCCGGTTATGTTAAACCGTGCCCCTACACTGCACCGTCTTGGTATTCAGGCATTCGAGCCAATCTTAGTAGAAGGTAAGGCGATTAAGCTGCACCCATTGGTATGTACCGCATTCAACGCCGACTTTGACGGTGATCAGATGGCTGTCCATCTTCCGCTTTCCGTAGAAGCACAGGCAGAATGCCGTTTTATGCTGCTGTCACCCAACAACCTGTTAAAACCGTCTGACGGCGGTCTGGTTGCAGTTCCTTCTCAGGATATGGTGCTTGGTATCTACTATCTGACTCAGGAAAGACCGGGGGCAAAGGGCGAAGGCAAGTTCTTTAAGAACGTAAACGAAGCCATTTTGGCATATGAGAACGGGGTGTTGACGCTTCATTCGAGAATTACAGTCCGCATGAGCAAGACAATGCCGGACGGAACCGTTTTGTCAGGAAACGTAGAATCTACTCTGGGACGTTTCATTTTTAATGAAATTATTCCGCAGGATTTAGGTTTTGTAGACAGAAGTGTTCCGGGAAATGAACTGAAATTAGAGGTTGATTTCCTTGTTGCCAAAAAACAGAATAAACAGATTTTAGAGAAGGTCATCAACATTCACGGTGCTACAAGAACCGCAGAAGTGCTTGATGCCGTAAAGGCAATGGGTTACAAATATTCCACCAGGGCAGCCATGACGGTATCTATTTCGGATATGACCGTGCCTCCGCAGAAACCGCAGATGATTCAGAATGCGCAGGACACCGTAGACCGCATTATGAAACAGTATAAGCGTGGTCTTATCACGGAGGAAGAGCGTTACAAAGAGGTGGTTGAGACCTGGAAAGAGACGGATGAAGAACTGACTCATGCACTGCTTTCCGGTTTGGATAAATACAACAACATCTTCATGATGGCTGATTCCGGAGCCCGTGGTTCCGATAAACAGATTAAACAGCTGGCTGGTATGCGTGGTTTGATGGCAGATACAACAGGTAGAACCATCGAGTTGCCGATTAAGTCAAACTTCCGTGAGGGTCTTGACGTATTGGAGTATTTTATGTCCGCACACGGTGCGCGTAAAGGACTTTCCGATACCGCTCTGCGTACCGCTGACTCCGGTTACCTCACCAGACGTCTGGTTGACGTTTCCCAACATATGATTGTACGTGAGTCCGATTGCTGCGAGGGAACGGACAGAGAGATCCCGGGTATGTGGGTAACGGCATTTATGGATGGAAAAGAGGAGATCGAGAGCCTTCAGGAGCGTATTACAGGACGTTTCTCCTGCAACACCATCTGTGATGCAGAGGGCAATGTATTAGTAAAAGCGAACCACATGATTACACCGAAGCGTGCAGCTCTTGTTATGAGCAAAGGTGTGGATGAGAAGGGAGAACCGATTAGCAAAGTGAAAATCCGCACCGTATTATCCTGCCGCTCCCATATGGGTGTCTGTGCAAAATGTTACGGTGCCAACATGGCAACCGGTCAGGCAGTACAGGTTGGTGAGGCAATCGGTATCATTGCAGCGCAGTCTATCGGTGAGCCGGGTACACAGCTTACCATGCGTACCTTCCATACCGGTGGTGTGGCAGGAAACGATATTACACAAGGTCTTCCCCGTGTCGAGGAAATCTTCGAGGCAAGAAAGCCGAAAGGTCTTGCCATCATCACGGAATTTGGCGGCGTAGCTACCATTAAAGATACGAAGAAGAAACGCGAAATCGTGGTTACCAACAATGAAACCGGAGAGACAAAGGCATACCTGATTCCTTACGGTTCCAGAATTAAGATTATGGACGGAGCAGTTCTTGGGGCCGGTGACGAGCTGACGGAAGGTTCTGTCAACCCGCATGATATCTTAAAGATTAAAGGTGTCCGCGCCGTTCAGGATTACATGCTCCGTGAGGTACAGCGTGTATACCGTCTGCAGGGTGTAGAAATTAACGATAAGCATATTGAGGTTATCGTACGCCAGATGTTGCAGAAAATCCGTGTGGAAAATAACGGTGATTCTGACATGCTTCCGGGTACATTGGTAGATACTCTGGATTTCGAGGATACCAACGAAATATTAGAGAAAGAGGGAAGAGAGCCGGCAGAAGGAAAACAGGTATTACTCGGTATTACCAAAGCTTCCTTAGCAACCAACTCCTTCTTATCAGCAGCATCTTTCCAGGAGACCACAAAAGTATTGACCGAGGCTGCAATCAAAGGAAAAGTTGACCCATTGATTGGTATGAAAGAGAACGTAATCATTGGTAAACTGATTCCTGCCGGTACAGGTATGAAACGTTACCGCAATATCAAGCTGGACTCCGATATTAATGAGGATGATGAACTGTTATTTGATGACTTCGACGATTTTGATGACTTTGACGGCGAGTACGCTATGGAAGAAGAGTACTTAGAGGAAGAACCTGTTGAGGAATAAGCATTGAGGTTGAGAGAACTTCGATACACAGTAAGAAATAAAAAAGCCCCTTACCGTATCCTTTCGGAGACGGCAAGGGGCTTTTTGTTAAAATAGCTCATCTAATAGTAAGTAGTAATTGATTTTATCCCAATCGGGGGTAATGCCTAATTTTTCAAAAAGCAAATCCGGGTGATAGGGAAACTGTCGGGAGGTTTTATGGTATTTTCCTGTACAGTTACCCCGGAAACTGCGGTAGCACAATGCAATATCCTGCCATCTGTCGGCAATTCCCATTTTTCCCAAGTCGATAAAACCGCTTATCTGCCCGTTTTCCAGAATAACGTTGGGGAGACAGAAATCTCCGTGGGACAATACCAAATCCTCCGGCGGGCGGTGGGTGCACAGGTAGTCCAGCAGATGTTCGGGATTTTTAAAACCGTTTTCTCCGAAGGTCTGCGGGTCAACGTTATCTATATCTACCAGATGATTTTTTACATTGTATTCTGCCATCTTTAATTTCCGGTCCAGATTCATATTGCAGGGGCAGCCGGAAATATCTATGCTCCATAATTTTGTTAAGCCGGATGCCAGTATCTGTGCCAGACGGTCTGCATCTTGCAAATATTCGTCGGCGCAGGACATTTTGCCGCAGATACGTGTCATCAGCAAATAATCCATCCCATCCTGTATCTCGTGGCAAATGACCTTTGGCACAGGCAGTTTTCCGTCTAGCCACTCCATCATCAGGTGTTCGATTTGGGTTTCTTCATTTTCCGGTTGAATTTTTAAAACCATATTTTCAAAAAGTAAAACTTTTGAAACGGACATGCCAACGGAATCTATGCGGTAGGTCTTGTTTTTGATTATTTCATTAATAGAAGCTGGGAAAATTATGGTCATGACTTTTACTGTTCTCCTATTCAGTGTCCGGATTGTTTCTGCTCTAAATATATCATTCACCGAGCATTGAGTCAATGAGAGCGGGGACAGTGTGCAGCGCACTGTCGAGATTACAAAGGTTGCCATTACCCTGTTTATCCTGTCGAAACTAGTTGCGTTTACGTATTTGCTCCAATATCATTAGAATAGTCACGCACCAAAATGAATAAAAGATAGTTGAGGTTAATTTTGTAGCTCCTATTTTGCAATAGAGCAAAAGCCCCATAATTACAATTATAACAGAAATAAATTTATAGATTTTTTTTTGCTTTGAAGAGAGTGAAATCTTATTAGTACTTGCAGGTGCAAATAATATGCACATAAGCATAAGTAGTATGTAGCCCCGTAGAGTTTGTTTTATATATATAATTGTCCATTTGTTTAGACATCCGAGCAGAACACTCCCTGCTATGCATGTGAACTGTGTTGGAGCATGTATTCCACCTGTGCAATGCCTTAATAGAGAGAATGCCACTACCCAAAGAAATGTAAAACCGAGTGTATGAGACAGAATTCCCCATAATGTCAAAAGTGTTATGGTGATAAATGTATTAAAAAAACATTCCAATCCATATATGTATATATCTAGTTGTTCCTGACAAACGTCTTCGCTGGATATTTTTGTCAACTTGGTTGCAATATCAGTAGCCCATTTTGTAATCATTAAAATTCCCCATTTGTATCAAATCTCGTAGTATATTTGGCAAAAGCATTTATGACATCCTTGGAGTAGGAACGTGCAATTTGTGTGGTTAAATGGTTAGATAATTCGATAGTTCCAGATGTAATTCGATATATATGTGCCATGTTTACGATATACGAACGATGGGTTCGAATAAATTCACTTGGCAGGTGCTCGATTATTTTATTTAATGTTGACATTTGTTCATAGCATTTACCACTTACTGTTAATATATCTACATAATGTAAACTGCTTGAAAATGTTAATATTTCCGTATAAGGAATACTAACGATTTCCTGTTTATTTCGATATATGTATGTATTATTAGATAATTCTTTTGCAATTTCATTCAAACATAAAAACAATTTATGTTCCCTCACAGGTTTAAGTAAATAGTTCAAAGCTCGTACTTCATACCCATGAAACACGTACTCTCTGAAAGCAGTCAAAAATACTATAATTCCCTTATAACCCGATGCTCTAAGACGTTTGGCAACATCTATTCCGTTCATTTCACCCATTTGTATATCCAGAAAAAAGGCTGATGATTGTATTGACTGGCAATCTGGATTATGTAAAAAATAATCTTCTCCGGATTTATATTCATCTATGCCAATATCCCAGTCATATTGTTGACCATATTTCCATATTCCACTTCTTAATCGTTCTGCCTCAATCACTGAATCTTCAAGAATTGTTATTTTCATTTTCATAGTTGATATTTATTCTCCTTATCAGGAAGCATTATATGTACAGAAAAGACATCATTCTCAGATGCAATCTGTAACATTCCGCCAGCTTTTTCTACAATTTCTTTCACTCGTTTTATTCCTAATCCATGTCCTGTTCCTGATTTTGTGCTAAGAATTTCCTCATCTAGTGTAATATCTTCCAAATAACTGGACTTTATTTTCGACTCATGATACAATGTTTACATCAAGCGATGGAGGTAT
>ERZ808024.37-NODE-37-length-152544-cov-9.843304_pt1 | contig 152544 bp, 134 predicted proteins | sample MGYA00380181_ERZ808024 | MGnify/ENA primary metagenome ERZ808024 (study PRJEB31490, sample SAMN06133413) | mouse gut metagenome | isolation source: Z2_1 | host: mice | place: China: Chengdu | collected 2015-05 ...
TTCGGCTGTATCCTTCCCACTGCCGGGCGGATTGGGGACTTTCACCCGTTAGAACGTGTGCCCACCGGGCACACCAATAGAAAAAACGCCGTAAATACGGCGTTTTTCAATGGACCTGGCGGGAGTTGAACCCGCGTCCGAAAGCCCATCCACCAGAGCATCTCCCATCACAGTCATTACTTTTACATTCCCTCTGCCGGCCGCCTAATGACAGGCTTCCGGTTTCAGTAGCTTCATAAGTTCTTCCATTCCCTCAAAGCTTTGGAAACGAAGTGCTCCGCCTAGTTGAAGCCGGTGACTTAAGCAGCGGATGACTTAAGGCCGACTGCCGCTTAAATTAAGCAGCGTACGCTAATTCTCTATTGTCTGCGTTTATATTTAATTGGAACTTTTAACGTAGTGTCCCGCTACGGATGGCTTCTCCAACTTCCAGACCCCCGTCGAAACCAGTACAAGCCCTAGATCATGCTGTAACACTGGCTGCAGACAGTCTCTATTAGTCTTACCCTATTATATAGAAGGTTATTCCCTTTTGTCAAGTGATTTTTCTGCTTTCCGCCTATTCCTCCCGATTCTATATCCCTATAAAATAATCGTCAAAGGCCAGCGCAGCCACAACTCCTGTCCCGCCCAGATACACTAAACCGGATAATATACCCCTGTATTTCCATCTATCTGTTCTGTACTGGGATTTCGTTATGCCTGCCTTCGTCTCAAACTGTCTGGCAGTATAGCGGCCTGCTCCATAAGCAGCCGCCGCTACGCCAAGGATCATACACACACTAATGCACACGATCATACGTGTTTTTAATTCTTTGTGTATATATCCGGCCTTCGTCTCTCTCTTATCACAATAGAAAATAATACCTTCACCCCTCTTACTTCACCTTCACATCCATAAGCTGCTTCGGCAATTCTATCTTCACACCCTCGTATGCTGCCCGGGCCTTGGCACGCTTCACCTTCAAAGCCTCCGGCGTTGTCTCGGCTTCCATACGTGTCATCTCATGCTTCTGCAGCGCTGCTCTGCTGCTCTGTACAGCCTCATCGACCATTGCCTTTTTCACTTTGCCGGCCTGGCTCTCTGCAAAGGAGCTCTCTGCACCGTCTGCCGGTCTGGCTTCTTTTATGCTGTCTGCCGGCCGGTCTTCTTTTGTGCCGTCTGTCTCGGAATCGGCTTCAGCTTTGTCCTTCTCTTCTACTTCCTCAGCCGGATCTTCGATTCCAAGTTCCGCTTCTTTCGCTTCCTTAAGTTCCTTCTCTGCCTCTGCCTTCTCTGCTTCTGTCGGAAGCTTGGCATACTTGCCGCTCTCTACGAATTCCTTCGTAACCTCTTCCAGAGCTTGATTCTTCATATGTTCCTGCCAGATCAGTTCCAGCTTCTTCCCCTCGGGTATGTTCGGATTATTCTTAATATTATTCACCGTACTCAGAGAAGCCGCCGCATGATTCGTCCTGACACGCTGAACCTCTTCCTTCGTCTTGCATCTCTTAAGCTCGTTCTCATAATTCTTCTGTTCGGCCTCAATGGACTTCACCTTCTGGTACAGCTGCGGATCGTTCTTCTGCAAATACTCCATCTCTTCAATCGTTAATTTCTTACCGTTTGCCAACTTCGACCGGATCTGTGAAGAAAGCTTCGCTGAACCATCTGCCTGAGCCTGCCTGATCTCTTCCGCCTGCCGGCTTATCAGGTCCAGCTTCATCTTCCCGTCTGCAGTAAAATCGCTGCTATCCTTCCTCTTCTGCCACTTCATCTGCATCTCCATGTTCCTTGTATATGAATTCAATGACTGGATCATGTTAAAATTCACAAAGATACACCTCCCTTAATCATATACCTGCAAAATCTACTCACCATATAAGAATACCAAAAAACATTATGAATCCATTGTCTTATATTCTATATCGGCAATCCGGCAGAAAATATAATCATTTTCGATGTATCAATATTTCATCTGAAATACCCGTGCGCTCACCGCTTCCGGCAGTTCGACCGTAAGCTCTCCCGCTTCCTTATTCCATCTCCACTTACAGTCCCCCGTCTTCGGATACCCGCATGTCACCTCCACATCCTTCCCCTTAAGATGCTTCACCGGGATCGACGTCACGGCAAACTGGCTGTTCCGTCTCCATACGGCCAGATAATCCTTCCCCGGCGTGCGAAGCCCTAGACTCACCCAGGGGTCCTTATATGCCGAGATCCCAAGAGGCCAGTACGGCAGCGATACCTTGATATCTCCCCGGATCGATTTGTAGAATTCAAGCGCCTCTTTCACACAATCCATCCGCTCTTCACTAAGTTCTGCAAGATGGCCGCTTTGATGGATGCGCAGAAGGATCGCATTTACCATATTATAGATAACCTCTTCCCTGTTCCCTTCGGTCAGCGGATAAGACCAGATCGCCGACTGCTCCGGCGTCAGCGCAGACGGTGAGTTGGCCGCGATCGTCGCATACCGCACATAATCCTCCTGGTCGCTGGTGGACTGGATGCTGTAGCGGGATAACATGGCGTAGTCCATCCGAAGGCCCCCGGACGAACAGTTCTCGATGATCAGATCAGGGTATTTCGCAAATATTCCGTCAAGCCATGCAAGATAAGCCCGGTTATGTAACAGAAGCCCGTCGCCGAAGCTGTCCGCGTTAAGCTCCGTCCCGATTCCCGGCTCAATATTGTAATCCATCTTAATATAGCCTACGCCGTACTCATTGACCAGACGGTCTATGACCTCCGTTGCATGCTCCCGTACTTCCGGGTTCCGGTAATCAAGCTGATAACGGCTTCTGTCGTAGACCTTCTTCCCATGCCGGATAAAATACCAGTCATCCGGCACCCTGTCAGCCTTAGGGCACTTGATTCCCATGACTTCAAGCTCCAGCCATACTCCCGGAATCATTCCCTTGCTTCGGATATAATCCATCACTTCCTTAAGACCGCCCGGAAACCGCTTCTCAGAAGGAAGCCACTCACCGACTCCGTCCCACCAGTAGCCGTCCGAATACCAGCCGCAGTCTACACAATAATACTCGCATCCGGCTTCCGCCGCCTTATCGATCAGCGGGATCTCCTTTTCTGTAGTCGGATCGCCGAAGAGACAGTTCATATAGTCGTTGAAGATAACCTTCAAGTTCTCATTATCATCATTGACACGGCGGATCGCCCGGCGGTACTTCGTCAGTTCTCCCATAGCCTCGTCAAATCCTCCCACACAGCTTCCCACACTCACCGGAACCGTAACGAAGGTCTCTCCCGGTTTCAGGTTCTTCCACCAGTGATTGTGATGTTCCGTCGGGCCGCTTAATTTCAGGTACACATGCCCGTCCTGATCGCTGATCTCCCAGTACCAGGAACCGTTATGCTCGATCTGCCAGAACAACGCCGAATTCGTCTCCAGATTCTCAATATATCCCATAGGGAGATATTCTTTCGCAGACCAGTTGCCGGTATTGCCGATCTCGATCGCTTTTGAAGAACGGTACATTCCGTATGGCTGGGACATAGACAGGCCCAATTCTTTGAGCAGATATGAATTCCAGTGCAGCTCCTTCTGCCATGCATTGTGGGGGATATAGAGCTTAAGCTTCTCATCAAAATCCTTAAGCCCCTCTTTCTCGATCCCATTTAAGGCAAAGGAACATACATATTCCAACCCCTGAGCCTCATCACCTGTATTCGTCACTTCTGTCCAGGAACGGACTGCCGCGATCCCGTCATAGAACTGCACGTGACTCACTGCCAGGATCTCCGTCTCCCGATCTTCTGTTAAGACTTCGATCTTGCGCCCCTTCTCATTCCTGTAATCCTTGAAATCCTTATACTTCATACGGTATCCGGGCGCCGTCTGGATGTATTTCGATCCATGCCGCTCTCCTACCCGGTCCTGCCCGGATATCAAGATCTCCACCGGATAGAAGGACTGCGTCCCCGTATCCGATGTAAGATCCGCCTCATCAAAAGGAAGCGCCGAGAAATGCAGCAGCTTGATCTCATTTTGATCCGTGAGCTCCCACACCATGTTAAGTCCATTCTCACATATCTCTATCCGTCTCATTTTATTTCTCTCCTTTCATATATCTACCCCTTAACGGAACCGCTCATCAAACCTGCCAGGAAGTATCTCTGCAGGAACAGGAATATCAGCGTCACCGGGATCACCGCGATCACGGAACCTGCCATCAGACCGCCCCAGTCGATCGTATTGGCGCCCTTAAACAGCATGATCGCCGGCGTCAGTGTACGGTACTGGTCTGTAGAGATGAATATATATCCGAACATGAATTCATTCCACGCATTGATAAATGCATACAGCCCTGTCGATACCAGGCTTGGAATAGACAGCGGCAAGATAATCTGCAGGATCGTCTGCGTCTTGCTGCAGCCGTCGATCTCCGCGGCCTCTTCAAGCGCGAGGGGAACCGTATCGAAGAAGCTGCTCATCATAAAGGTACACAGCGGAATAACGAAGGTCGTATACGCCAGGATCAACGACATATAGGATTCCAGTACATGCAGTCTCTGCATGATCAGATACAGCGGAACTAAAAGCAGCACTCCGGGAATCATCTGCGACAGCATCATGGCAAGGTTCGAAACCTTCACAAGCTTCATCTTAAAATACCTGCTCAGCGCATATCCTGCCAATATGGCGACGATCATTGACAGCACACATGCCACCACAGACACCAGCAGACTGTTCTTGATATAATTCAGAAATCCTACGTCAAACAACACTCTCTTGAAATTCGCAAGCGTCGGCTCCGCAATCATGAAAGAAGGCGTCGCCGTACGGATCTCGGTCTTAGGCTTCAATGCAGAGATCACCATCCATACAAACGGGAAGATACAGTATAAGGAAAATACTGTCAACAACACATAAGTAACCACCTGGGCAATACTGCGGTTTCTTTTATTCAACATCTCGCTCTCTCCTTTCCTACGCCATATCTTCGCTGAGCTGCGATCTCTTGCGGTAATAGAAGATAAACAGTATCACCATAACCGTAAACATCATGGTAGACAGTGCAGACGCCGCTCCTACGTCGAATTTGCGCATAGAATAGCGGTAGATCATGACCGGAAGCGTCTCGGTCGCATAATTAGGGCCGCCCTCTGTCATGACCCAGATAAAGTCGAAGTTCACTGCCGTCCAGATCACGTGTATGAATAAGATGACCAGTGATACCGACCGAAGCTGCGGCAGGGTGACGCTGAAGAACCTTCTGAACATCCCCGCCCCGTCAATAGACGCCGCTTCCGCCAGATCTCCCGGAATCGACTGCATCGCTGACAGGAAGGAGATCGTATAGTACGGGAAGCTCCTCCAGATATTGACAAATATCACCGTCGCAAGGGCATACTTCGAATCTCCCAAGAAATTAATCGACTCGTTGATCAGCCCCATATTCTTCAGCAGATAATTCACGATACCGAATTCCGGGTTCAGCATCCAGTCCCAGGTCATACCTGCCACGATGATCGGCACCAGCCAAGGGATAAAGATACAGGTTCGGAATATTGCCCGTCCCTTAAACTTCTGGTTCAACAGTACGGCAGTGATCATCCCCATCAGATATTCTCCTGCGACAGAGAATATTGTCCAGAGGAATGTATTCCTGACTGCCTGCGCAAAATGCTCGTCCTCTATAAATGTTTCAAAGTTCTCAATTCCTGCAAAACCGCTCATGGATTTGTTGATCAGGTGTACATGGCTGAATGCGTCATGGACGACCTTCCCCAATGGAAATGCGATCAATAATGCCAGGAAAATCAGCGCCGGCAGCAGCATCACAAACGCGGTGCGCAGTTTTCTCTGGTCTCGTGTCATTTTGGATGACGTTTTCATATCTTCCCTCCAATTCTCTCAGTTATGGAAAAAGGGGCTGCTGCAATCCTTCTGCAGCAGCCCCTTCTTGCCGAATCTAACTGATCCTGTCTATTCGCTCAGCTCTCCTGTATCCTCCAAAGAGCTGTTTACCGCATCACACAGCCATTTTGCTGTCTCTTCAGGAGATTCTCCTTCCTGAAGGACCTTCGCCATAGCGTCCTGCATTGCCTGTGTCACACCGCCCAAGGTTACCGGCGGGAATGTGATACCAGTATCGGACAATGCCTGGAAGTCTTTGCTCCACTTGCTGTCTGTAGTTACGTCTGAACGAGGAGATCTGTCAGGAAATCCTGCTTCCTGCCATTCCTTGCTGCAGAATGCACATGCCAGATCAAAAGCTTCTTCTTTGTTCTTGCTGTCAGACAAGATGAAGAGAGGTTTACACTCCATATATGTAGCAGCATGTCCGTCTGACGGATATGGGATCGGTGCAACCACTACGTCTTTCATGGTCTCCGCATTGCCTTCTTCTCTCTCTGCAAGCCAGTTCCCTGTTACATAAGAACCTACGATACCTGTTGCGAAGTTCTCGTCTGTCTCTTCCCAGCCCCAGTTCTTGCAGTTCTCATCGATGATTCCCTTGTCAACCAGGTCCTTGTAGAACTGGAATACCTTTGCCGCGTTTTCAAGCTCTTCTTCATTGTCATTCCAAGTACATTTGTATTTCCCGTCGTCCTGCGCGGATGCGATCTCCAGGTCATACTGAGCCAGATATACCAGAAGTTCCTGAGCTGAACGCACACCTGTGCAGGCAAGCTCTGTCGGATACTGTCCGTTCTTCTCCTTGTAATCCGTTAATTTCAGCAGATCTTCCCAGGTAGCAGGCGTCTCAACATTCGCTTCCTTGAACTGATCCTCATGTACCAGATACGCACGAACCGTCATCTCATACGGGATTCCTACGATCTTATTGTCAATGGTCATAGCATTGACAACAGCGTCCGACAGAGCGCTCTTATCATCCCATCCCTCAAAACGGTCAGTCAGATCTTCAAGGATCCCCATATTGTAGAACTCGCCTACATACTCTGGAAGTCCCCAGATCAGATCCGGGACATTACCGCCGGCTGCTGCCGTCAGGATCTTCTCATGAAGCATATCGTAAGTGAAGTTAGTCTGGTTTACCTTATTGCCAGTCTCTTCCTCCCACTTCGCGATCTGCTCTGTACCGGCCTTCTGCGTATCTGCTCCGTCTGTCCAACAGGTCCACAGCTCTACCGTCTTGCCGCCGTCAGAGGAAGCTTCCCCGTCTCCGCCGCCGTTAGAAGAACCGGAATCACTGCCGCCGGAACATGCCGCCATGGAAAGTACCATCGCCCCGCACAATAACGCTGCAATCAATTTTCTTTTCATAATCCTACCTCCTTTAATGTAGAGCTTCTCTACATTTTGTATGAGATGAGGATAATATGATTTTATTTTTTAATCAACATTTCTGATTCCGATTCTTAAATTCCCACCACAAGATATTAAAAAACCCCGTTTTCTTTCCTGTTCTTCTTATATTCGGTCGGCGTATCCCCGTAGTACTCTCTGAATTTTTCTACGAATGACTTCACATCCTTATACCCGACCGCACTCGCCAGATGGTAGGAGGTGACGTCAGATTCCATCAGCAGCTTGCCCGCCGCCTTCATGCGCACCTCGATCAGATAATTCTTGAAGTTCTGTCCGGTCTCCTTCTTGAAAAAGGAACTGAAATAATAAGGGTTCATGTACACCATATCCGCGATCTTCCCAAGCCGGATATCCTCCGCGTAATGTTCCCGGATATAGTATTTTACCTGCCGGATCACGTCCTTCTCCTTGACGTTCTCCTGGGATAATATCTCGTCAATGAACCACTGCAGGTTCTTCCTGATAAATATCCTTAATTCCCGGTACGTGTTCACCTGCCGGATATTAGATACGAACGTCTCATAACTCTTCCTGTCCTTCTCCGCCGGCTTCGTGTACTCCTGTATCTCCCGCAGCAGATCAAGCAGCATGGCAACACAGCGGTTCTCCGCCGCATACCGGTTCCCGTAATGCAGATTCTCTATGATATCCATCAGCTCTTTCAGACAGTCCTTCCACTCCCCGCTCCTATGAAAAACCGCCTGTCTCATTCTTCCGTAGCACGCTGTATAATCATCGAAGGATGAATGAAACTCTCTCGATATCTGATCGTAACAGATCACCTCCTCCTCGCAGAAATAATAGAGCTGACAGGAGAACTTCGCCGTCTTATAGGCATATTTCAACTCACTGATCTGCTTCGCCGTCCTGCCGATCCCGACGACCAGACCGACATGATACTGTTCCCTGATCCACCGTCTGATCCAGGATATCTCCTCTTCAATGGATCCTTCATCATCTCCCAGAAGGATCAGATTGTCGATATCCGTATCCCTCTTGATCACAAATCCATTCTTATTCTGTTTCAAATGCTCATGGATCTTCTGAAATATGGTAAACCGCATCAGTTCGAACATATTCTGATCCTCCAGGCGCGCGGCGAAGGAAGGCGGAAGCATCAGGCTGATCCCGGCAAATACCTTCCCCTGGATCTCGATGCCGATCTCCTGAAAATGCTGATACAGATTCCTGGATTCGTATTCGGAATTGATCTTCTTAAAGACCTGCTCCACATCATTCTTCTCTGCCTGCCAGTATTCCATGGGATGATCCGCCCTTAACATCTGCTCCGCCCTGGTGATGGCATGCTCCAGCTCTTCCTTCCCCACCGGCTTTAGCAGATAATCCACGGCCTCCCTGCTGAGCGCAGTCTTCACGTAATCGAACTCCTGGTAGCCGCTCAAGAAGATCACCTTGACATTCCAGTGATTCTTCCGTATCTCTTCGATGACATCCAGTCCTGTCATCTTCGGCATCGCCACATCCGAGATGATGATATCCGGCTGAAGCTTCCTTACCTTCCCAAGCAGCTCCTCCCCGTCGCACGCATCCGCGATAACCTGGGCGTCCAGCTTATCCCACGCGATCAGCTTCTTAAGTCCTCTTATGATCACCGGCTCGTCATCTGCCAGTATGATTTTAAACATGCTCTTCCTCCTCTGTCACCGATACGCTCCCCCTGTTCTCTTCTCTCATCACCGGCAGACTGTATTTGACGATCGTGCCGATCCCTTCATAGCTTACGATCTCCATCCCGTACTCCTCCCCAAGGATCAGCTTGATCCTGTCATGGGCGTTCTTTAAGCCGATGCTCGCTTTCTTGCTTCTCGGATGCTTCACGGTCTCTTTGTTCTCCAATACCTCCCGTACCTCACTGAGCCTCTGCGGCGTCATACCCTGACCGTTATCCATGATACTGATCAGCAGTCGTTCACCCTCTATCTGCACATTGACTGCGATGATACCGCTCTCTTCCTTCGGGCGCAGCCCATACTTGACAGAATTCTCTACCACAGGCTGCAGGATAAGCTGCGGCACCCGAAGAGACAAGAGCTCTTCATCTACATTTACCTCGAGATCGAACCGGTTCTCATAACGGACGCGGACGATCTTGAAGTAATTCTCCACATTCTCGATCTCATCCCTCAGCGTGACGATCTCCCGCGCCCCTCCGATCAGGTATTTCAACTGCCCCGACAATCCGTCCAGAAGCCCCGCCGTCTGGAAATCATCATTCATCACCGCCGTCATGCGTATCACATCCAGCGTATTGTACAGATAATGGGGCTGGATCTGCGTCTTTAACGTCTCGATCTCAGCCTCCCTCTGACGGATCTCCGCTATGTAGACCTTCTTGATATGCCCCTGCAGATTCTCCGTCATCTGGTTCATTCCTCTGGCCAGGAATCCGATCTCATCATTGGAATATACCTCCACCCTTGTATCCAGCTCCCCGTTCTGCACCTTCTCCATCGCTGTTTTGAGCTGCAGGATCGGTTTGTTGGTCTTCTTCGAATAGAAATAATAGAGAATCAGAAGCAGGATCACGCTGATACAGATGATCAGTATAGTATTGCTTCGTATCTCCCGATAGCTGTTCTCCAGATTGTATCTGGGGATCTTGTGGATCACCATCCAATCCGTTCCCTCGATATAACTGTAGATATAATACATCCCGTCCGCGATCACATACTGATAATTCTCATCCATTTCCGGCAGATACCCTTCAAGCTTCCCTAATGTCTGGTTCGTCTTCCCCGAATCAGGATGATAGACATAGACCTTCTCTTTCCGGTCTACGATATACATCTCGCTTCCCTCGTTCAGTTCCGTCTCATTGACCACATCCGACAGCGCCTTTATATTGACGTCGATATACAGGGTTCCGATCACCTCTTCGTCTGCAGACTGTATCGTCTTCGTATTCCTGATATTTCTCGCAACCGTAAAATCAAGCCTCTGAGGATAATAGTAATAATCCGTCAAGTGGGTCGGAATCAACTGAGGCTGTTTCAGCTCCCGGTCATAATACTGCCCGTTCCACCTCGCGGCAGCCTCCGCCGCAAGCACTGCTTCAGACGAACGGACAACCGAATACTGCCTGCCGTCCACCGTAATAAAAAATACATGGTCAATATACGGGTTCCGGTACAGGATCGACTCCAGAATCCCTGACATCATCACCGTCCTGCGCTTCTCCTGTATCGAATCATCCTCCATCAGCTCATAGAAATAATCATAACCCGTAATCCGGTATTCATACAGATAATTCGTGTTATCCACCATATCCCCATAGATACCCTCTACCCCTCTGCCGACAGACAACGTGATCCGGTACATATTGGACAGAAGATTCTCCTTAATCGATTCCGCATATGCATTATAGATCGCAATTCCCATCACCAGCAGCGGCAGGATCCCGATCAGGATCAATACGGCTACGGATTTTATAAACAGGCTGACAAAGGGTCTCTCACGGCCGTCTCTGTACCTCATTCCACGATCCCTCCCTTGTGCGTCATCTCGTCTGTGTATCATCCCAGGCAGCGTCCAAACGCCTGGCGGCGGTTCCCACCTGGATCGTATTGGTCGCCAGCGAGAACAATATCCCCTCCATATCCTGCGTAAAATTCTCCGGCGTCTCGTAATTCCCCAGATATGTCTCTATCTTATCCGCATACCGGTAAGCAGTCAGAAGATTCTGCTGTACGATCGGCGCCGCATACAGTACGGCGTCGTTCGTAGTCGGCATTGCGTACATCGCCTGCAGGATCCTGCGGTAATTCTCCTTCTGGTAGCTGAACCTTAAGAACTTCTCCGCCGCCTTCTTCTTATCTGAATCGGCGGCACATTCCCTGGAGATCGCAAGCTGGGAACCGGACTTGTGGATCACCACCGGATTCCCCTGCTGATCCGGCATATAGAACCAGCCCATCCGAAACCGGATCGTATCATCCTCAAGTTCTTCCCCGAGAGGCGTCTTGTCCGACTCGCTGGCAAGCGGATAGGATTCCAGGATCTCTGTGAACATACTCGGCTCCGTCAGGAACATAGCCACCTTCTGATTCAATAGCTGCACGATGATCTGGTTATCGTTCATGTTGATAGAATCCTCCAGGATGTAGCTGCTGCTCATGAATTCCTGGTACTCCTCCAGGATCTTAAGTATCTCTTCATCCTGGAAGGAGACCTCATTATTCCATCTCTTGCTCTGCCATCCAGGGTTCTTCGCCTCTACTCTGGTGAGGAAGAAGTAATTCAGCCAATTGCTGTTCGTGTCGCTTCGGCTTCCGCCCACGGCGAGAGGCGCGACTCCATTCTTCTGCAATACCCGGCATACTTCGAGAAATTCTTCATAGGTGGACGGTATGGACAGCCCATACCGTTTGAATATGACCTGATTATAGATAATTCCGATAGACGTATCATAAAGAGGAAGCGTATAGATCTTATTATCCACCTGAACGGGATTCTTCACAAGCTTTCCCAGATCTGAAGATATCTCGCCCAGTTTATCCGCTTCCAGGAACATATAAGTATCCTCTATCTCAAATATATCCGGGAATTCCCCCAACGCCTCCTTAGCCTTCAACTGTTCCGTATAACTTCCGTTGTTGGAATGCTCCGTCACCACTGAGATATCAGGATATACGCTCATGAACTCTTCGCAGAGCTCTTCCATCGCCGCCGTCCACCCGATATTCTCCCCGGTGTAGAGGACTGACAGCTCGACCCTGTTCTCTTCTTCCCTCTTCTCTAATTGGGACAGCTTCCCCTTCTCTATCGTCCCATTCTCCTTCGTACATCCATCTGCCAAGATAATGCACACACCTGCCAACAATAAGGCGGCCGCCCTATAACCCTGCTTCATTTTCCTCACTCCGACCGTATTACTTAACTGATCTTATATCAGATCTTATATTCAGATCTTATAATACATTTACCCTAATGCCACATCAAGAATCATCATCACCAGAAAACCAACGATAAACCCAAGCGTACCGGCCTTCTCATTCTCTCTGGAATTCGCTTCCGGTATCAATTCCTGAACGACCACATAAATCATTGCTCCCGCCGCAAGCGACAGAAACCACGGCATCCCTGCCCTTACCGTCCCTGCCAGGGCCGCTGCCGCCACTCCGAATACAGGCTCAACCACCGCCGACATGCTCCCCACCAGAAATGCCTTCTTCCTGCTGAAACCGTTCTGTATCAGCGGAAGGGCAACCGCGGTTCCTTCCGGGAAATTCTGGATCGCGATCCCAATGGCAAGAGCCGCCGCGCCAGAAAAGAGCGCGGCATCCTCTGGATTCTGCGCCGCCAGCGCGAACGCAAGGCCGATCGCCATTCCTTCTGGAATATTGTGCGCCGTGATCGCAGTCACCAGCATGGCGGTATTCTTCTTCACCCGGAGATTCTCCCATCTCCCGATCAGGTAATCCACCGCCAGAAGGAGCAGCACGCCCAGAAGAAACCCTCCGGTCATGACAAGCCAGCTGATCTGTCCGTTCTCCTCCGCAAATTCAATACCCGGAAGCAGCAGCGACCACACAGACGCCGCGATCATCACACCTCCGGCAAATCCTAAGAAGCCGCTCTGTATCCGGCCTCCCATATCCTTCTTCACGAAGAACACTCCCGCCGCTCCAAGCGTCGTCACGGAAAAAGTCAGAAGTGTCCCCAGAAATGTCCACAAAATACCATTCATATTTCTCACCTCTCTCTAATATACGGTAAGAAATATAAATGGTTCGGGTTCAGGAGCATTTTCATCCGTATATGCGGAATGCCTTCATAGAAGCCTCCTCCTCAAACTGCTTGGAATACAGGTCGTAATAATACCCCTTCTCTAAAAGCAGCTCCTTATGTGTTCCCTGCTCGATGATCTTCCCGTCCTTCACGACCAGGATCAGGTCTGCCTGCCGGATCGTCGACAGCCTGTGGGCGATAATGAAGGACGTATGCCCCTTAAGCAGCCTTGCGGTTGCCTGCTGGATCAGCTGCTCTGTCTGCGTATCAATGGATGATGTCGCCTCATCCAGCACAAATATGCTGGGATTAGCCAGAATAGCCCTGGCAAAGGATATCAGCTGCTTCTCCCCGGTGGACAGCCTGCCGCCGCTCTCTCCTACGTCGCTGTCATATCCCTTCTCCAGCTTCCTGACGACCTCGTCCGCCGACACATTCCTTGCCGCTTCCTCGATCTCCTCATCGGAAGCCGTAAGGCGTCCATACCGGATATTCTCCCGGACCGTCCCGGAGAACAGATGCGGATTCTGCAGCACATAACCGATCTGGCTGTGAAGCCATAGCTGGGAACGCTCCCTGTAATCCACACCGTCGATCAGGATGCGTCCGCTGGTCGGTTCAAAGAAACGCCCCACCAGATTCACCAGCGTTGATTTGCCTGCCCCGGTCTCTCCGACGATGGCTACGTTCATCCCGGCCGGCACATGGAGATTAAAGTGCTCCAGCACGAATTCTTTGCCGTCTGGATACCGGAAGGATACGTCCTCGAACACGATATCTCCCTCTATCTTCTCCCAGTTCTCTTTCTTGGGATGGAATGCATCTCCGTATCTCAGGAGAACATCCTCCCGGTCTACCACATTCGGCTCCTGTTCAAGAAGATCCATCACACGTTCAATATTCGCCTGACAGGAGATCAGCTCTGCCAGAAGCCTTGCAAGCTGCTGAATAGGCTCGAAGATGATCACCGCGTAAGAGATGAATACCGACAGTGTTCCAAGCCTAATGATATCCTCCTTCACCATAGCTCCGCCCCTGGCAAGAACAACTGCAGCCGCAACGGAACCGAACAGCAGGATCGCAGGGACATAGATCGCATTCAGCTTGGCGGAACGGCTTGCCGCCTGATGCATCTGCGACGTCCTCTCGAAAAACGCCTTCTCGTTATCCTCCTCGATCCCCATGCTCTTAGAAGTCTTAACCCCCGTGATCCCCTCGTTATAAGCGCTCGTGATCTGAGCATTGATCTTCCTGACCTTCCGGTTCCAGTGAAGGATCTTATTCTGGAAATAGACCGTCAGCGCCGCAATACACGGCACGATCAGAAGGATGACCAGCGCCAGGCGCGCGTTCAGGAAAAACATGATCCCAAAGACGCTGACCACATACAGCAGCGCCCAGAACATGTCCACTAACCCCCAGGCGACCACCGTGGCGATCCGCAGCGTATCGCTCATAACCCTGGCGTGGATGTATCCCACCGGAGTCGTATTATAATAGGAGAATGATAACGTCTGCAGATGTGCGAACTGCGCCCACTTCAGATCCTTTCCCACATTCATCTCAATGGTCGTTGCAGCACGGACCGAGAAATAGACGCACACCGTCTGCAGTACGATCACGGCAGCATAGACCAGGGCGAATGCCGTAAGACCCGCAAGGCTGTCCGCAGTGATAAAATGGTCAATGGCAAAGCTCTGGAACAGCGGCACAACTACATCGATCCCCGCAAGGAAGATATTCATGCCAAGCGTGACTGCGAAATATTTCCTGTACGGCTTAAAAAACGGCAGCATCTTCCCCCATACCTTAATGCTGAACGGTTTGTCATATTCCTGCTCTTCATACGCCGCCATCTGTTACACCTCCATCCTCTCTCTGTCGTCCTGGCTCATCTGTATCTCATAGATCTTCTGATACAGGCCTCCGTTCCTGATCAGTTCATGGTGCGTCCCCATCTCCTCAATACGTCCGTGATTCAGCACCATGATCCGGTCCGCCCCCATAAGAGTCGTGATCCGATGAGAGATCAGGATGACCGCCGCATTCTTCATATGCTCGCTCAATGCCTTCCGTATCAACGCGTCTGTCTGGGAATCCACCGCAGACAGAGAATCGTCAAACACCATGACCGGCGCCTTTTCAAGAAGCATCCGGGCGATCGCGACCCGTTGGCGCTGCCCGCCCGAGAGAGTAACTCCCCGCTCGCCTACCAGCGTATCATATCCGTCCGGGAAGCTCATGACCGCATCATCGATACAGGCTATCCCGGCCGCACGGCGGATCTCTTCCATGGACGCGTCAGGGCGGGATGCCGCGATATTCTCCCGTATCGTCCTTGAATACAGGAATGGCTCCTGCAGGACCATACCCACACGGCCGCGAAGCTCATGGAGGGGGATCTCCCTGATATCCTTCCCTCCGACCCTGATACTCCCCTGTCCGTCAGGAAGTTCATAGAGGCGCGCAAGCAGCTGCACGATCGTCGACTTCCCGCTCCCGGTGCCTCCAAGAATACCGAATGTACACCCCTTGGGAATCCTGAAGCTGATATCCGACAGCACCGTCTTGCCGTCCTCATATCCGAAGTTCACATGATCGAACACGATATCCGAATCCGTATCCTTTTGCGCGCCTTCCCCCTTCTCCTCTCCAGGCTCTCCGTACGCCTCTTCCTCTGCCCGGATAATATAATCCACACGCTCAAAAGAGACCCCCGCCTTGCTCATATCCGAGAGGATACGCCCAAGTCCGCGGATCGGCCACACCAATGTTGTATTATATGAAGCAAATGCGATAAATTCACCGACAGAGATATTCCCCCGCACCGCTTCCGCCGTGCCAAGCACGATGACCGTAACTACCTGAAGCCCTGTGATCAGATCTCCTACGCCCCAATACAGGCCCGACAGCGTACCAAGCCGGATCCAGAGCTTAGCGAAGATCTCATTCTTCTCGTAAAAACGGTCCATCTCAAACCGCTCGCGTCCGAACGCCCGCACCACGCGGACTCCGGTGGCATTCTCCTGGACAACGGTCGACAGCTCTCCTTCCGCCTCGTCGGCCGCTACGAAGCGCTTCGCGATCAACCGGTAAAACACCGCCGAATATACGACCACGATCGGTACGAACAGCAGGACTGCCAGGGATAATCTGACATTCATCGACAGCATCATCGCAAAAGACGTCACGATCAGGAAAACCGTTCGGAACACCTCTAAAAGCTGTGTCACGACGAAATTCCGAATAACCTCCACATCCGAAGTACACCGCTGTATGATGTCTCCGGTCTGGTTCTTATCATGCCATTCCATAGGAAGCTTCTGTACATGTACAAACAGCGTGTCACGCATATTCTTCGCAAACGTCTCACCCGCCAGAGCCGTGTTCGAACGGCATATATACTGTGATATCCCTGATAACAGCGCGACCGCGACCAAGAGAAACGCCAGTATCCACAGGTTCTCCGATAAATACATATACTTCTCCCCGCCCAGCACCGAATCGATACTGAACCGGAAGATCTGAGGAGTCAGCGCATTCAAGCCTGTCGTCATCAGAGAGGCCAGGACTGCAGCCGCAAAATACCTCTTAGACCCGCTGAAAAAACGGCGGATCAGATTCCTCTTTCTGTTCTTGTTATTCATTATTTCTCTCCATGTTATGATTCAAAAACCCAAGGGTATAAAGCTTTCTACTTATATAAAAAAGACAGCCATAAAAGACTGCCTTTTATCATTTGTAGCTCCCCCAAAATGCCGGTTCCTGTATTTTGACTCCTAGCATATGCTAGGTGGGTGTCCGCATCCGCTTTTCTGCCTTCCACTGCATAACTTGGAGGCCTGGCATATTACGGAGATATAAGAGTCCCGTTTAAAGTTTTGTAGGTTCAAAATTACAAGAGTATCGAGCATCCCAGGTTTCCTGAGATTTATTATACTCTATTATCTCACTTTTTTCAACAATTATTACAAAAATCCATTCACAATATCCTTCATTTTATCTGCGTCACATTCCTTGGTGTGCAGAACCTCAGCATTCAGAATATCCCGGATCGCCTGCGGCATATCGACGCCCGATACTTTCCTGAGTTCCTCAAGCAGAGTGAACTCGTCCTCCGGCTTATACTTGTCATCGATCGCCGTCATGACACTCTTGACGAATTTGAAGGGGCTGGCGGTGGACGCTACCACGCACTTCCTGGTATCTTTGCTCTTGCTCCTGTACTGTCCGCAGACATGCGCGGCGACAGCCGTATGGGTATCCATCACATATCCGGTCTTCTCGAAGACACTCCTGATACATCCGGCAGTCTCTTCCTCAGTCGCATATCCGGCAGCAAAATCCGCAAGCCTCTGTCTCATATCATCCGTGATCCCGTAGCTTCCGCCGTCCTTAAGCCCCGCCATCAGCGCCTTCGTACGCTCGGAATCCTCGCCGGCGATCAGATAGATCAGGCGTTCCAAATTACTGGAGATCAGGATATCCATAGACGGAGAGGATGTCAGTACGAATTCCCGGTTCTTATCATAAGTGCCTGTCTCAAAGAAATCAAACAGCACCTTGTTCTCATTGGACGCACAGATCAGCTTCGCGATCGGCACTCCCATCTGTTTCGCATAATAAGCGGCAAGAATATTGCCGAAGTTGCCTGTAGGCACCGCCACATTGATCTCCTCGCCGTCCTCGATCTCTTCATTGGCCAAAAGCTTCGCATAGGCATAGACATAGTAGGCAACCTGCGGAACCAGACGTCCGATGTTGATGGAATTCGCAGATGAGAGCTGATATCCCTTATCCGCAAGCTCCTGCGCGAACTCCCGGTCCTCGAATATCGCCTTCACCCCGTTCTGCGCATCGTCAAAATTCCCGCGGATCGCAGCCACATCCACATTGCTTCCCTTCTGGGTCACCATCTGCAACTCCTGCACTTTGCTGACCCCGTTCTTCGGATAGAATACGATGATCCTGGTTCCCTTCACATCAGCGAATCCCGCCAGCGCCGCCTTCCCGGTATCCCCGGAGGTCGCCGTCAGGATCACGATCTCATTCTCGACCTGGTTCTTCTTCGCAGACACGGTCATAAGATGGGGAAGGATGGACAGCGCCATATCCTTAAAAGCGATCGTCGCTCCGTGGAACAGTTCCAGGTAGTAGGTTCCGTCCACCTTCGCCAGAGGCGCGATCTCTTCCGTATCGAACTTGGCGTCATATGCCCTGGCAATACAATCCTTTAATTCTTCCTCGGTAAAATCCGTAAGAAACTGCTTCATCACCGCATAGGCAGTCTCCTGATAGGACATGTTCTTCAGCTCTTCCATCCGAACATCCAGAACAGGCAGCTTCTCCGGGACAAACAGCCCGCCGTCAGGAGCCAGTCCCTTAAGGATCGCCTCAGATGCTTTCACTCTTAACCTAGAGTCTCTCGTACTCTTATAATACAAACCCATCATCTTCTCCCTTCTATCCTGTCATACGCTTCGTACTTATCTCTTACTGTTCGTATACTTCACAAGCCCGCCTGCAGCGATCAGCTTCTGCATAAACTCCGGGAACGGCTGTCCCTTGAATTCCGTACCCTTGGTGCGGTTATAGATCATCCCGCTGTCGAAATCCACTTCCACCTCATCTCCCGCCTCGATTCCCTGAGCGGCCTCGGGGCACTCGATGATCGGCAGTCCGATATTGATCGCATTCCGATAGAAAATACGGGCAAAGGTCTCCGCGATCACGCAGCTTACCCCTGCCGTCTTAAGACACAGCGGCGCATGCTCCCTGGATGAACCGCAGCCAAAATTCTTGTTGGCAACGATCAGATCTCCCGGCTTCACCTTGTTCACAAATTCAGGATCGATATCGGCCATAGCATGGCTCGCCAACTCCTGTGCGTCAAAAGAATTCAGATATCTTGCCGGAATGATTACATCTGTATCTACATTGTCTCCGTACTTAAATACATGTCCTGTCGCTCTCATTATCTGCCACCTACTTTCTCTGGATTCGCAATCTGTCCTGCGATCGCGCTTGCCGCTGCTACTTCCGGCGATGCAAGGTAGATCAGGGAATCTACATGCCCCATACGTCCTACAAAGTTACGGTTCGTCGTAGATACACACCTCTCGCCCGCAGCCATAACTCCCATATGTCCGCCCATGCATGGACCGCAGCTCGGCGTATTCACCGCGCAGCCCGCATCCACGAAGATATCCAGAAGCCCTTCCGCGATACACTGCTTATAGATCTTCTGTGTGGCCGGTATCACCATCACGCGCACGTCCTCATGCACCGTCTGTCCCTTAAGGATCGCCGCAGCCTTGCGCATGTCCTCCATACGTCCGTTGGTGCAGGATCCGATCACAACCTGATTGATCTTGATAGGCTCCATCGCCTCGATCTCGTCAATGGTCTTCGCGTTGCCCGGAAGATGCGGGAATGCAACCGTCGGGCGCACCTCTGCAAGATCGATCTCAACCACCTCGTCATACTCGGCGTCAGCATCCGCCTCATAGATCTTATATGCCTTCCTTGCATGTTCCTTCATATATTCCTCTGCCTGAGCGTCAACAGGGAAGATCCCGTTCTTCGCTCCGGCCTCGATCGCCATATTCGCCATGGTAAAGCGGTCGTCCATAGACAGGTTCGCAATACCGTCCCCTGTAAATTCCATGGATTTGTAGAGCGCGCCGTCAACGCCGATCCGTCCGATAATATGGATAATGATATCCTTGCCGCTGACATAAGGCCCCGGCTTCCCCGTCAGTACGAACTTGACCGCGCTTGGGACCTTGAACCAGAGTTCCCCCGTCGCCATGCCCGTCGCAATATCCGTCGTACCTACGCCCGTAGAGAATGCTCCAAGCGCCCCGTATGTACAGGTATGAGAATCCGCCCCGATGATACACTCGCCGCCGACTACCACTCCTGCCTCCGGAAGGATCGCATGCTCAACCCCGGACTTCCCCTGTTCGAAATACCAGGTAAGCTCCTGCTCTCTTGCGAATTCCCGGATCGCCTTGGAATTCTCTGCTGATTTGATATCTTTATTCGGTGTAAAATGATCCGGCACAAGAACTACCTTATCCTTATCAAATACCTTATCCGCCATCTCCTTAAATATCGGCAGAGCCATCGGCCCCGTGATATCATTGGCCATAACTACGTCAAGCTTCGCCTCGATAAGCTGGCCTGCTGTTACGGAATCAAGACCCGCGTGAGCAGCCAGAATCTTCTGCGTCATTGTCATTCCCATCACGACATTCCTCCTGTTCATCTGTTCTGATCTGATATTTAACAATCATACGTGGTATTCTACCACAGATGCACTTACTTGACAAGAAGTTCGGTTATTGTAACCCGGCGTAAGCAAGTCAGTCTGTAACAGTTCAGATACCTTCACTGTTACAGTCAGTCTTCCTTTCTTCTCATGCGTGCCCTCAGCTCATTAAGCATCTCTCCATGATGCCGTGATTCCATCCGCGGAAATGCTCCAAGCAGACGTCTGGTGATCCGTGTAGTGCGTTCCGAAAGTTCTGTATATCTTCCCTTCAATTCTGCATACTTGCTGCGAAGCTCTGCCGCGATCGCTCTCTGCTCTTCCCTGTAACGGTTCTCCCGTATCTTCTCTTCCATGCGCTCGATCCGCTCTTCTATGAATCTCCTCTGTTCCTCCGACGCATTCTCAAGCTTCCCGCGCAGTTCTGCAGCCGACTCCTCCAACTGCTTTCTCGTTTCCTGAGACCGTTCCATCGTCTCCATTACATTCTCATGGATATTCTCACCCAGCTTATCAGACAGCTCCTTCAGCTCTCCGGCAATCTTCTCCATCATCTCCAGCCTCTTGTTAAGCTTCAGAACCTCCGCCGCCGTAGCGCACATATCGATCAGTATGACCGCCGTCAACAATACCGCCAGTACGACCCCCAGCATAAGCGGAATCATCTTGACCCCCTTATGGATCACAGGATGGATCATCCTTACAATAGCCACGCAGGCAACTCCCCACACGAGGGAGAACGGCAGACAGACATATCCCCCGATATTCAACGGCTGCTCCGAATAATCCCACCATTTGTGATGAAAGATCCTATCCATCAGGTATCCTGTCATCCCTTCTATAACGGTAACCAGAACCGTGGATACGATATACAGCGCCGCTAACCCAAGCTCCTTCGGCTCTAACAGGAGAACCACGCTGCCGACCCCTATCCCGTATACCGGGCAGACGGGACCGTTCAAGAATCCCCGGTTCACAAAGCTCCTCTGCTTGACGGTTGCAAATGCCACCTCCGTACACCACCCCAAAAAACTGTATATAAAAAAATACGAAACAAAATAGTATATCTGCATCTTTCTCCTCCGGTACATTAAATGAACGCAGCAGTTCAGCCAGGCCGCCCTGTTGCAAAAATTTACTTCTGCATAACAGTATACTTCACATTGCCATCCTCGTCAAATAGTGCTATGATAGACTTGTAATAGATAATAAGAATCAATAACATTTACAAGGAGCGCTGTATATGACACTTAAACAAGGGAAAAATCATCTGACCTACCGTGTCAGATCCATAGATATTGAACTGCAGCTGGAACGGCGTTTAGAGGCGCTGGGGCTTACGGAGGGCTCTCTGATCACGGTACTGAACAATGACAAGAAAGGATCTCTTACCGCCAGATTCCGCGGCACCCGTTTTGCCCTTGGCAGACGGATCGCAGACCACATCGAAGTTACGGAGGTGAAAGAATTATGAACAGTACCGTCAACGTAGGGTTTATCGGCAATCCCAACTGCGGTAAGACTACTCTCTTCAACGCATTTACCGGAGCCAATCTGAAGGTCGCCAACTGGCCCGGCGTCACGGTGGAGAAAAAGGAGGGCAAGACAATCTATGAGGGACAGGAATTCAAACTCATCGACCTGCCCGGCATCTACAGCCTGACTTCCTATACTATGGAGGAGACGGTCTCCAGGGAATGCATCATGAGCGATGAAGTAGATGTGATCGTAGACGTCATCGATACTTCCTGCCTGGAACGCAACCTGTACCTGACGCTGCAGCTCATCGAGCTTGGCAAGCCTGTCGTTCTCGCATTGAACATGATGGATATCGTGGAAGAGCGCGGTATGGAGATCGATCTTCACCGTCTCCCGGAGATGCTCGGCGTACCGGCCATCCCCGTCTCCGCCAGGAAGAAAAACGGGCTCTCGATCCTGATGCACGCGGTTGCCCATCACAGCCAGAACAAAGAGGCCGGGCCGTTTATCCACCACCATACCGGCAAATCTTCCGCTCATAAGCACAACCATCACGAAGAATACGCCATGGTTTATGAGGATGATATCGAAGACAAGATCGACGTGATCATGAGACGGCTGGCCGAGCGATACCCGGACACAGATAATCTAAGATGGCACGCCATCAAGCTGCTGGAGACAGACAAAAACGTGACGGAACACTATCCTCTCGATCTGGATGACGTTGTTGACCGCAGCTATGAGAAGGATATCATCAACCAGAAGTATGATTTTATCGAGGAGGTCATCGATGAGATCCTGGTCAACAAATCCGCCAAGGAAGAATCCACCGACAGGATCGACCGTTATCTTACGCACCGGTTCTTCGGACTTCCCATCTTCCTTGGGATCATGGCGCTGGTATTCTTCCTGACCTTCACGATCGGCGACTGGCTGAAGGGATATTTTGAGATCGCGCTGGAACAGATCTCACTGCTTACCGCCGGCGGACTTGACGCTCTCCATGTAAGCCCGATGCTGAAATCCCTGGTCGTAGACGGGATCATCTCGGGCGTGGGCGGGATCCTTACCTTTCTCCCCAATATCTTCATCCTCTTTCTGGCCCTGGCCTTGTTGGAGGACAGCGGATATATGGCGAGAGTCGCCTTCGTCATGGACGATATCATGAGCGGGCTTGGCCTGTCCGGGCGTGCCTTCCTTCCCCTCCTCTTAGGGTTTGGATGTTCCGTTCCCGCCATCATGGCCTCCAGGGCATTAGAACACCGGCGCGACCGTTTTAAGACCATACTGATCACACCGTTTATGTCCTGCAGCGCCAGGCTTCCCATCTACGTCCTGTTCTCTTCGATGTTTTTCGGAAGATACGCCATGATCGTCTGCTATTCCATGTACCTGATCGGAATCGCAGTCGCCATTGCCACCGCATTCATTCTGTCGAAGATCGACGGAAGCAAGGCCGAACACGCACTGCTGATAGAGCTTCCAGAGTACAAGTCGCCCAATGCACGGACTATATTCATCTATGTGTGGGAGAAGGTCAAGGATTATCTGAGCAAAGCCGGAACCGTCATCTTCGTCGCTTCCGTGATCATGTGGGCCGTCTTAAACTTCGGTCCCCATGGATATGTCACGGATATCACCCAGAGCTTCGGTTCTCTGATCGGCAAGGCCGCCGTTCCGCTGTTTGAACCTGCCGGACTTGGATACTGGCAGATCATTGTCGCCCTGATCGCCGGGATAGCGGCGAAGGAAGTCGTCGTATCAAGCTGCAGCGTACTGTTCGGCATCCAGAACATCACTACCGCGGGCGGCATGGACGCCATGGTCGCCACATTAGGCGGGCTTGGCTTCGGCGCGGCGAACGCCTACGCGCTGATGGTCTTCTGTCTGCTGTACATACCCTGTACCGCTGCTATTGCCACAATCCACCGTGAACTGAGAAGCATCAAACAGACCCTTGGAATCCTGGCTTACCAGTTATTCATTGCGTGGCTGATGAGCGTGATCGTGTACCGTATCGGGATGCTCTTTTTGTAAGTTAAGAAGCCCGCCAGGGAATCAACCTTCACTGCGTTTTGATTCCCTGGCGGGCGGGTCTGCCGGCAGGCTCTATAGGCTCTTAAGTAAACATCTTATTTGACTGTATACCCATACTTTCCTTCTGCCTCATCCTTTATTGCTTCGAACCAGTATACCCATTTTTGTATAGGCAAATCTCTGTGTTTCGCTCTCTCTACTGTCTAATCCTTTTCGATACTTGTTTCCACATATAACTAAATCTTCTTAAGCCTTTCCCTGCAGTTTAAGATACGGAATCTCGATCGGGTCGATCGGATCGATCGGATTCTCCACCTGGCCCTTCTCCTTCCTCTTACGCATCTTCAATAAAGCGCCGCCCTTATTATAGAACCAGAAAGAGTACACCAACAGCTTATTCGCCTTCCCAATCTTATCCTTCGTTGTCTTCCCGTATATAGTACCGCCCACACCGATCGGCACCTTGCTGCGGATCAATGAGATCAGTTCTGTCTCACAGGTCACTCTATTCGGCAGTTCCGTATATGCGAGCGAAACACAGTCAAGCTTATGGGAATCACTGCCCCCGATCGCAGGCTTCTTATACTTCATTGCAAGCTTCATTGCCCCTGCGTTGGACTCTTCCGGCTCGCACGCGTTAAATCCTTCAATAAAATCGAATCTCTTGATAAGTTCCGGCGACTTATAAAACTTCTTCGTATGAGCAAAACTCAGATACTTCTCACCACAGGGATGTGCCGGCCCTAAGATTCCGCCGTGACGATGCACAAAATCGATCAGGACACTCACCGGAAGCCCCTTGATCTCCAACAGGCGCATCTTAACTCCCTCCGGCATAATACAGATAATGTGCCCTGCATCATAGGTATCATATTCGATCCCCTTCAATACTACAAAATCTTCATGAACCTTCCCCTTCATGTGATATTTCCAATGACGGTATCCCTTGTAAGTATCATGGTCCGTGATCAGCATCCCTTCGAACCCATGCTCTTTTAGCTTCGTGATATATTCATCCAGACTTACTTTACTGTCGATCGAGCCCTCTTTAACATGACAATGCATATCAATCTTCATCGCTAAGGCCTCCTTCACTTATATTTCTCCGGTTCCGACAATCTTGCACCTTCCTCTATTATATCACATTTGGCCTAAAATACAACCAGATCGAATCTGTATGGATGAAATTCCTATGGATGATATTCCCTGACAAAATCCGATAAAACAAAAAGTTACCGCTCACTGGCACGCCCGTAAACAGTAACTCAAAATTACAAATCTTCATTAATGATAGTTATATCGTCATCCTCTTCCATATCATCGCTTTTAACGCTCTTGGCGGAGACTTTTTTGCTGACCTTCTTCTTCCTTCCGGCCTTGGTCTTCCTGATGCTTTTCGCAGTTTTGATATCAGATTCCTCATCCTCTTCTTCGTCATCTTCCAGTATCCGTCTCGCCTTCTCAACTTCAGATTCTCTGGATACCTGGTTGCGCATCTGACTGGCATATACCTTTTCTTTCTTGCCGATCTTCCTGGACTGGATCATAAACTGCGTCAAGATTCCAAGCAGCGCAAGAACAGCGCCGATTCCGTATCTAAACAATATGTTGCCGTCCATTCCAAGCAGCGCTGCTGCAGATATCCCGGCAGACAGACCTCCTGATATTCCGGTAATGACTACCACGACCGGATCCGTCCAGATCATAGACAGCACCGCCGCCAACAGCGCCGCTGCTCCGCACGCGATCAGCAGGATCATGGGCTGCGGTATATTCAGAGACAGCACGATCCCCGCCGTATAGAGGAATATCACAAAAAAGACTCCCATCTTACGGATTCCCACGGCTAACACCGCTACTACGACCGCGCATACCAGTATCGTGACCGGTATCATCGTACCTGAAAACCGGAATCCGAAAGCCGCGGCCGTTCCTAATACCGCTCCTACTGCCAGACCCGAGATTGCGGATAATACTCTGATCAGTTTCAATCCAAGGAAACAGACCAGCAGCCCGATCACAACCGCCGCGATCTGCATCGCAAATATCATCTGCGATGCCCATGCAAGGGCCGTATCAAGCTGTCCGTTCATCGGCAAAAACGCATCAAGCTGTCCGTTCATCATCTCAAGTAAATTATCTCCAACCCACATCACTTAAAACCAATCCTATTCGTACAATGCAATTGCTCCCGTCTCAGTTCCGTTCACGACATAGTATACCGCGTTCTCTTCCGGCTTAATATACAATTCGATCGATTTGATATCCTTGATCTTCTTACCGGACGCTGTCCATGCCTTCTTCACATTAGCAACGATCGCGCTCTCTTCTATCTGTCGTCCATAGTGCTCAACAACCGCATTCACCTTGATCTCTTTTTTGGCTGCTGTCTCTTTCTTCACGGTTTCTTTCTTCACCGTTTCTTTCTTCACGGTTGTCTTCGCAGGTGATTTCTTCTCTGTATCCTTCTTCACGGTTGTCTCTTTCTTTGTTGATCTTGCAGACGTCTTCTTCTCAGGTTCTTTCTTCTCAGGTGTCTTCTCAGGCGTTTTTGATTCTGCTGTCTCTGCTTCTACAACTGGTTTCACTGATTCTGCCGCGGTCTTTGCAGTTTTCTTCTCGGGTTCTTTCTTCTCTGCTTTCTTTCTTGTTGTCCTGGCCGGCTTCGCTGCCTCTGTCGATTCTGTAACAATCTTTGCAGCAGATGTCTTCGCAGTATCAGTTGTCTTAGTTTCGGATACTTCTTTCTTTGTAACCATTATAATTCCTCCTAATTTCTCCTAAGCCTCTTCGCTGAGTCGTGAATATTATATCACATTCTTCCAGAAATGCAATCAGAAGTTACAGTGTAACTTCATTCTGAACTACTTTCTGAACTTCTTTCCGGCCCTTAAAGGATCAGCCCCGCCGCCGCGCCGAACCCAAATAAAGTAAAGATCACCTTCAGATTCTCCCTCTTATCCTGATTCACCCTACACAGAACCGCAAGGCCTGCTCCCGCACCCGTACTAAGCCCAGCGGCCACGGACGCAAATGTTATGGCGCCGCCCAGATATAGCTGGGTTAAGATAACAGAAGCCGCACAATTGGGTATCAGCCCGATCACGGCAGCGATCACAGGCTGAAATATCGTATCCCCAAGCAAAAACGCCGATAATCGTTCCATGCCAAAGACCTCTGCCGCAAGATTCAGCACACCGGTAAATAATAACAAAAATACAAAAATCCTTGCCGTATGATCCCACGCAGACCGAAGAATTCCTTTTTCTTCATTATGGTCTCCCCATTCCCGGCAGAGATTCCCCGTTTCTTTCGGCGCCGATATCCATTTCGCAAGAAACAGATCCGTAAGATATCCGGCTAAGACCGCGATCACGATCTTCGCTGCTATAAGCGGCCAGACTTCCGCGATCGCATCTGGATTGCCAAGCATGATCAGAACCGCTTCATCAGAAGTCGCTATAAAAACCGATAAAAGAGTTCCCACCGAGATGATTCCGCCTGCATAGAGGTTCGCCGCCATAACAGAGAATCCGCACTGAGGGATGCATCCTAACAGCGCTCCCACCGCAGGTCCCGCTTTCCCCACCTTCAAAAGCACCCTTTTGGCATACGTCCCTGAATACCGCTCTAACGCTTCGATCAGCACAAAAGCCGCAAACAGATACGGCAGCATCTTCAGAACATCCATGCCGGTGTCCGTGAGAATATCTTTCATCATTTCCATAGATACGACAATCCTTTCATGCAGTGAAAAAACCAACAGGGTAGTTCACTGCCTACCCTGTCAACTCCGTCTCTTTTGCCGGCATAACGCCGGATATACTCAGCTTCGTCCCCGATATACTGTCTCTAGCATATCGGCTGTTCCTTCTATCCCAAGCCAGCTTACATTCAAAAGCATCTGATGGGATGATATGCTTCCCCACTCCAGCCCTGTGTGGGATTCGTAGTAATATTTCCGTTCACGGTCGATCCTCTTGATCTTATCTGCCGCCTTCTTCTCCGACAGATCGTATCTTTTTGCGATCCTTTGAATCCTGTCCTCCACATCCGCACAGATGAACACATCAAGACATGCCGGATGTTCCTTAAGTATCTGCCCTGCGCATCTTCCGACAATAATGCACGGTCCTCTCCGGGACAGCTTGCGGATGATCTCCGACTGCAGATCATATACCTGTTCGTTAAGGGGGATGGTATAATCCGTGGAACGGATCGCTTCCCTGTATTCCATCGGCGCGATCACATACCCCGTTAAAAAACTGTTCAGCGTCGTCTCATCAACTGCTCTGGCCGTCTCTTCCCTGATATCCAGTTTTTCCGCCGCCATTCTGACCAGATTATTATCATACAGCGGTATATCCAGCCTTGTAGCGAGCACGTTGCCGATCTCATGGCCTCCGCTTCCAAACTGCCGCCCGATCGTAATAATCTTGTGTACTGCCATAGGTCTTCCTCCTCTCTGGTACAATATGCTCTTTACTGTTACTTCCATTATACCCCTATTTTATGGAAAAATGCCAACTTTTATTTCACATCTACCAGATAATTCTTCTCCCGCAGTACATCTTCTATCATATCCAGAGTCTCTTCTTTATCAGCGATCACCTTATGATAATGGTAATTGGAAGTGATATTCTTAAGAGGCCTGGATTTGCCGCTATGAATGTCCGCTATGAATTCAGCTACCTTTCTTCTGGAATTAATATTCAATTCCGCTTCTATCCGTCCGTACACTCTGTGATTGATCATTACATTCTTGATCATTCCCCCAAGATCTACGATCGCGCACAGTTCCTCTTCTAATTGTTCATCCGTGTGCTGCACCTTGAACACCCTGCTCACGGAACCTGCCGTATTCAGAATATATCCCCTGTTCGTAGAAATGATGTCATAGCCTGCCGCACGGATCAGGGCTATATCCTGCACGATCACCTGGCGGCTCACCTTGTATATGGCAGCCAGCTTCGTACCTGACAGCGGAACCGTACTCTTCTGAATCTGCGCAACGATATCCTCTCGTCTGTCCAAACCGGTCATAAATCTGCCCTCCTTCATAAAAACCTCATCTATACCGCGTGAAGGTTCTTAAGAGAGATATCCAGTATCGGCGCGGAATGTGTCAGCGCCCCGCTTGAAATATAGTCCACGCCCAGGGATACCAGACGTCCGATATTCTCTTTCGTCACATTGCCTGAACATTCCGTCTCTGCACGTCCGCCGATCACACGGATAGCTTCTTTCATCTCTTCCGAAGACATATTATCAAGCATGATAATGTCGGCGCCTGCTTCCACAGCCTCCTTTACCATGTCAAGGTTCTCTGCCTCAACCTCTATCTTCCTCACAAAGGGCGCATACTCCTTCGCCAGCTTCACCGCCCTGGCAACGCTTCCCGCTGCGCCGATATGGTTATCCTTAAGCAGCACCCCGTCTGACAGATTATATCTGTGATTATATCCGCCGCCTACACGCACCGCATACTTTTCGAATATCCGCATATTAGGCGTTGTCTTCCGGGTGTCTAACAGCTTCGTCCCGCTGCCCTTAAGAAGCTCTGCAACAGAATGCGTATATGACGCGATCCCGCTCATACGCTGGAGATAGTTCAAGGCGACACGCTCACCGGACAGGAGGACTCTGATATCACCTGTTACCTTCCCCATCAACTGCCCTTTCTTCACTTCGTCTCCGTCCGCACAGTAGAACTCGGCCTCAGTCTTCTCATCCAGCAGTTGGAATACTCTCCTGAAAACATCTAGGCCCGCTATGATCCCATCCTGCTTGCAGATCAGGTCCACCTCTCCTTTTACTGCTTCCTTCATCACAGAATTCGTCGTCACATCCTCACTGGATATATCCTCTCTCAGCGCCTCCCTGATCAATTGATCCGCCTGCAGGGTCATTGTTATCTTATTCATATCAATCCACTCTCCTTATCTTCTTTTATCTTCTCGGCTGCCCTTCCTGCGAACACCAGACTCTCAAGCAGAGAATTGCTTGCCAGACGGTTCGCACCATGAACACCGTTACAGCTGGTCTCTCCTACCGCATACAGCCTGTCCATCGACGTATGGCTGTCCGAATCCACCCAGATCCCGCCCATAAAATAATGCTGGGCCGGCACCACCGGGATCCACTCCTTCGTCACATCATACCCCTCTTCCAGACAATGCCGGTAAATATTCGGGAAATGCTTCAAGATCTTCTCCCTTGGGATCGGCTCCATAGAAAGCCAGACATGATCTGTACCCTCTTCTTCCATCTGTTCCCTGATGGCCTGTGCCACGACATCACGCGGAAGCAGCTCGTCCACAAACCTCTCTTTCTTATGATTATACAGTACTGCCCCCTCTCCCCGCACAGATTCCGAGATCAGAAATCTGCGTCCAGGTTTCAGGGAATAGAGTGTTGTCGGATGAATCTGAACATAATCCAGATTCTCCAGACGTATCCCATGCGCCTTCGCTATCCTGACCGCATCGCCGGTCAGATGCGGGAAATTCGTAGAATGCTGATAATTACCGCCGATTCCGCCGCTGGCAAGAATCGTATGATCTGCATAGATCTTAAGTGTCTCCCGCTGCTCCTCCGGCCCATCCGCCTTCCCGGCCAGAATTCCCGCACAGGCGCCATTCTCTTCTACAATATCTGTCATCTCCGTATACTCATAGATCGTCACGTTCGTAAGCTCCTTCACCCGCTCAAGCAGAGTACTGGTAATCTCTTTCCCTGTAATATCCTCGTGAAATAATATCCGCGGTCTTGAATGCGCCCCCTCTCTCGTATATATGAATTCCCCGTTCTCCTGCTCGAACCGGACTCCGTAACCGACCAGATCCTGAATCACCGCCCGTGAACCCCGGATCATAATATCCACAGATTCCCGGCGGTTCTCATAATGTCCCGCCTTCATCGTATCTTCAAAATAACTGTCATAGTCTTCCTCGTCTCTCTGTACACAGATTCCGCCTTGTGCCAGAAAGGAATCACTGCTCTCCAGATCTGATTTGGTGATCAGCACAACCTTCATATCTTCCGGAAGCTTAAGTGCGCTGTATAGGCCTGCTATCCCGCTTCCTACTATGACTGCATCCGTATGTATCTCCATCTTCATCTTCCCCCGATTACGCCAGCTCAAGCATCCGCTCAAGAGGCCTGACCGAACCTTCCCTGAGCTCTTTTGTCACATGAATCTCATTTTCGCCGTTCTTCAGCACATCTCTGATCTTCTCTAATGTGATCATCTTCATATCCTGACAGACTGGTTCCGTCTCGGTGAAATAGAATCTCTTCCCGGGGTTCTGTCTTTCAAGTTCAAACCGGACCCCCGTCTCCGTACATATAATGAATTCCTGACACTCACTCTTATGGGCGTATGCAATGATCCCGGACGTACTCCCGATATAATCCGACATCTCCCGCACCGCCTGCGGGCATTCCGGATGAGTCAGGATCTCTGCCTGCGGGTGAAGCTCCTTCTCCTTCTGTATCTCATGCACCGCCATCTTCTCGTGGACCGGACAGTACCCTTCATTATATACAAAATGCTTCTTTGGCACCTGTTCTGCTACAAAGTGCGCAAGATTCCTGTCCGGTATGAAGAATATGTTCCGATTCGGCAGCGCTTCCACAATCTTCACCGCATTCGACGAAGTGACACAGACATCCGAATGCTTCTTTAGCTCGGCTGTAGAATTAATATAGCACACCACAGCAAGATCTTCGTATTCTTCCCGCATCCTTTGGATCGTCTCCGCATCTGCCATGTGCGCCATTGCACAATCAGCAGACAGCTCCGGCATTAGGACTGTCTTGTCCGGATTCAGTATCTTAGCGCTCTCTCCCATAAAGGACACCCCGCAGAACACGATTGTCCGTTCCTTCAGATCAACTGCTGCTTTACTTAGATAGAACGAATCTCCGACATAATCTGCAATCTCCTGCACCTCAGGGGCCACATAATAATGTGCCAGGATCACTGCATTCTTCTCTTCTTTTAATCTCTGGATCTCTTCCGTAATACTCATATCCCTTGTCTCCTTTTTTAAACTCACCCCATTATATCACTGTATACTACATATGACAAGACATATGAATAGACAAAGCATCCATAAATTCTCTTTTGCTCATACACAAAGCATCGATCATTCCTTGCTGGTCCTCTAACAATCCGCGGATCTCCCTGTCATTTTCAGCACAATGTTCAAGCATATATCCAAGCCGCTGATAATATAGACCGATCTCTCTGTCCTCCTCTTCTTCCTCCTTCTTAAGCCTCCTGCACCTCTGCCATAATTCTTCCGCATTTTCTATCATTGCCGGCCTCCTGTTACTATCTCCTCACTCCAGAAGAATATACACCTTCGTTCCTAATATCCCGGAATATTCTCTCTCCTTCTCCAGCTTGATCTTATCCAGATATTCACATCTCTCTCTCATATTGTCCGTTGGAAGTAGATTGCCGGATGCATCATATCTCTCAGCATTCGAAATCTGCAGTACCAGTGCCTCATTGGGAATCCTGGGCTTCCTTCCCTGCTCCTCCGAATAGAGGAAGCTGCCTTGATCTTCTCGATTCCCGGGATTCCTGACCATTATGACCTCCTTACAGGTTTCCCCTGCCATCCGCTTAAGCTCATCCGTCACTGCTGCCGTTCCCTCTTTCAGCTGAGTCTCCAGGAGCTTTAGCTGGTCTTTCTCCAGATATTCGATGTAAAGATTATTCCTCAGATAGATAAATTCCAACCCCATCGTGGATTCTCTCTCATACAGATTCTTATTCGCAGGTTTCTTGCTTACGAATCCCAGGCTGCTGTTCTTCAACTCCTCGTCCAATGTTCCAAGATCAAGAATTTCCAGCAGATACGCATCCAGATTCGCCCTGTATACTGCCTGCATACACAGATAATACCGGCTAAGCCTGTCCCCCTTCGACAACCCCTTTGCCTCACACAATTCATGATTATAGCGGTATATGTAAGGGTTGTCCGACACCTCCTTAAGCGACGGAACCTTAAGCTTCCCGGCAAGTTCGCACTGATATTTGCTCTCCATACCTTCCTCCTTCCCGCGGCATCCCTGTCCCAGCCAGCATACTGTCAGGAACAGGGCCGTCATTGTTATTTTATTTATATATTTTTTATACACTCTCCCTTTACCTCTCTTTTGGCTCATTGAATTTAACAGATTGTATTTTTATGTAAGCATCCCCGGCGCGGTTCTTCTCAGGCTCCGTATAATCCGAATCCTCCGGTGTGATATAGTACCGCTCTCCCCATGATGAGACTTCTATCCTCCCGTCGTCCGTAAGCCCAGTCACCGTCATCGCGTGCCCTCCGTCCATATGGGCCGGCTCGTCCTCATCATCCACAAGCCTTACCGGACAAGTGCTGATGATGATCCGTTTTCCCTGCTCCATCTCTTCTTCGCATCTTTTGTATACCTGATTCGGCGCACACTCAATATTCTTAATCCTGGCCTCCAGACCATAGCTCTCCATATATCTTTCAAAACGATAGATCCTGTCTTCCTGTGTCGTCCCCCTTCCGACCGTTTCTGACCGATCCTCCCCGGCATCGTAAATATCATATTCCGCCCCCATGATTTCCGCCTTGTTATGATTATCACTGGCGCAGTACAGATCCATAATAAGCCGGTTATAGTTTACATAAGTGTTTCCATTTACATTCTCAAGGAAGAGAGGAAAACCAAATACCTTCTCGAATTCTTCTTCTTTCCTTCGGTATTCATCCGCAATAATATTCGCGAACGCCACATATCCGCACCCTTCGCTGTTCAGCTTCATCAATAGCATCTCAATATCCTCATCCGTGTAATCCGCGTATTCTTCATAGCCGCGGACCAGTTCTCTCATATATTCCCTGTCAGTCTCTTCGCCCCTCTGCCATAAGGTATACGGACCGTTCTGATCCCCGCCCTTATCCCGGTAACACATAGTAATGCGTATACCCGCATTTATGATCTGCCTGCGCCACTCGCTTCCCCCAGCCGTCATATATCCGCCCTTTTGAAACGTGCCCGCAATCTCGGCAAGCCCCTTTTGTATCCATGCGTCAATACTGTCACTGTCTGTAAACAGACGGTCTGTCGCCGCTGCGATCTCATCAAATCTCTCTGATTTCTCACGCCATTTTTCGTATAATCTCTGGCTGTTATCGGCCAGACGTGCATATTGTCCGGCCTTCCGATTATAGTAAAGGGACAGAAGTGGCTCTTCTGCCATAGCCGTCTTTCTTCTGAACAGAGCTTCACTTAAGAGATACCCTTCCTTCATATTGAGCGCATTTTCCATCTGACTGTATATGTTCTCTCCGTCTAACACTTCATCTCCCGCAAGACCCGCAAGCATGTGAAAGTCCGAACTGTCGGCACAGCCGGCGGCCTGCATCCCCTCAATAAGGATCTTATAATCTTCAAGCTGCCTTTTCAAAGCTTCAAAAGCCGCGCTCTCTATCTCACTGTCTTTGGCAAAACGGTCAATACTCCTGCTTACGATCTGAAGCGCCTTTTGATTCTCCTGAAGTCGGTTTACCGCTCCTTTGCACTGATTTTTCAGATCAAACGGATTCAGATAATCATCTCGCCGCATCATACACCTCCCCCCAATTGCCCTATCATCCCATCAAATTCGGTAAACGCAGCGTTAAGGCTTCTGATATTGCCTGCCTCCTGATCAAGATTCCTTCCAAGATCAGCGATCCGCTCCTGCAGCCTTCCATATGCCGCCTTGCTCTTCGCATTGGCTGGAAGGGTCGTTCTTGTATCCTGCGAAGATAACGGGGCATTAGCAAGATAAGCTGCCGCGCTCCCTATCTGTCTTGCGTCTTCTTTCACTTTTCCCTGATGAATATGAATTCTGTCTGCCATCTTGCCGCTCCTTTTTATCGTCTGATCAGATATACTTCGGAAGACGTATTCTCCTGCTGACCCCGTTTCTGAACAGCAGACCGTCCCCAAACCTTGGATTCTCTCTCATACTTGCAACCGGAAATATGGGTACGACTCCCTGATCCCCCAGTACAAGCCCGTTCGCGGCCTGTTTTACCATTCTGTCGATCTCGCTGATTCCCCGTGACTTTGCCGCGTGCACTGTGATGATACAGATGATCCCAAGCGCGGTTCCTTCCTTAATGAGAGATACTGCCTTGCCCTGCCTGTTCCCTATAAACTCTGAGAAATCCTCCAGATCATCGATCAGGACCGTGCAAAAAGGCATTTCTCCGACGATCGCTTTGGGGCTCGACCCGGGAGATCCTTTAAGCCCTTCCTGCAAAATTATCCGCCTGTCCTTAATCTCCTCTGTCAGCTCGTCCAAAAATATCTCCAGTTCCCTTTCCCCCTCCACATACAAAATATTCGGCTTCTGACGGTAAGAATAGAGTTCCATGCCTTTCCCGTCAAACAGATATGCTTTCCCCTCGGCAGCCGCCTGATCCGCAAGCACCCGTAAGATATTGGTTTTTCCTGTCCCGGTGTTCCCCACGATCACAAACATGCCTGCCGTCCTGTCAAATCCTATCGCCGTTACCTCCTCTGTATCAAGCCCCACCAGATAACCTCTCCTGTCATCGGTATAATCCTTCAACATAGCCGGGAACAACTGCTTTGGAAGGATCGGAATATGCGGCGCCTCCCTGCCCGGATATCTCTTGCGGATATCCTGCACCAGCATCTTCAGCGCCTTGCTGTATGCCGCCTTATCCCCGCATTCTGCCATAACATAGATCTGCGCCTCATGCACCGTCTCGCCGCCAGCCAGCACCCGCCCTTTTATATCTGACTGCTTATACTCTGTCCGCCCTACTGCAAGAAACGTCTCATTCTCATCAAAGTTATACCCTGCTATTTTATTTTTGAAATTATTCAGGGTCGCCTGGCGGACCGCGCTTTGCCTTGCTGCTGCGGCAACCGTATAGATTCCAAGCCCCATACCGTCCCTCGTAAGCCTCGTAATAAATTCTTCCTCTTCTATTCCCAGCTCTTTCACAACATCAAGCTGGTCTACCGCCACGATTATCCATTTGAGACGCGTGCCTGATAACTCCTGATATGCTTCCGGCGAGGAAGCAGCGTACCTGGCGAACTGACTTTTTCTTGCCGCGATCTCCTCCATGATCAGTTTCCTGAACTTCCGATACCGTTCTTCATCATCCAGAGATATGTATTCTGCCGTATGCGGAAGCTCCTTCATAGGCATACAGCCGTTGTTCCCGCAATCCAGAATGTAGAAATTCACCATATCCACATCACAGGCTATTGCTAAGCTTGCAAGAACCGTCGTCAAGAACACTGTCTTGCCAAACCCGGGGGATGCCGTGAACAGCAGATTGCCGTCTTCTGCAGGACAATACTCCAATTCCTTCTGTTCCTGCGATTCCGGGATATCCACCCTTCCTATACGGACAACCGGCAGCTCTCTTCTCCTTCCTATATCCGCATTCCCGGCAGCATACGGACTGATGATCATGTTCTTAAGAGGCGGAAGCCAGGGCCTCTTAACCACTGTTCCTCCTTCCCTCGCGAAAGCCTTCTTGATCTGCTCTGCCGCTGCCTCTATCTGTGTCTTTCCCTCACGGTACTTCTCTCCTTCGCCGCTTAGATCTTCATTGACAAGTTCTCCCTGTCCCAGTTCATTGACCACATAGACCCGGTCGTCCGCCTTATCTTTCTCCTCATTCTCCCTGTACGGCGCTTTACTGAGCGCCGACTGGAACAATTCATAGATCTCATTATTCCCAACCTCAAGATATGCTCTTCCCGGTATGGTGATACCCGCCGCATCCATTGTCTTCAGGACTTCTTTGCTGTCGCTCTCATTCTGCACCTTCAGACATATCCTGAACCGGCTGTTGCAAAAGATCTGTTCGTCCACGATACCGGCCGGCTTCTGCGTCGCCAGGATCAGATGGACGCCCAGACTCCTTCCTATGCGCGCCGCCGAGACCATCTCCTTCATAAAATCAGGCTGCTCTTTTTTAAGTTCCGCAAATTCATCACAGATGATAAAAAGATGCGGGATCGCTTCGGGCGCCGTTCCTTCTTTGAACAGCTTCATATAGCCGTTGATATGGTTCACATGATATTCTCCGAATATCCTCTGCCGCCGGGACAATTCTGCCTTCACCGAGACTAACGCCCTAACGCTGCCTCCTTTGTCCAGGTTCGTGATCGTCCCCAGGTGATGAGGAAGCTCCCGGAACAGATCTGCCATCCCTCCTCCCTTATAGTCGATCAGCAGAAATCCAACCTCATTAGGATGAAAATTCACCGCCAGCGACAGGATGTAACTCTGAATCAGCTCAGACTTCCCGGAACCGGTGGTTCCTGCCACCAGACCGTGAGGACCGTGCGCCTTCTCATGCAGGTTCAAAAACAGGATATCGTCCTTCGACCGCATCCCCAAAGGCACCGCCAACGATTTGTGCGACTGATTCCTTCTCCAGCGATTCTGGATATCAAGTTCTTCTGGATGCCGGATCCCGTACATTTCAAAAAAGGTGATCTGCTCTGGAATATGGCTTGTAATCCTCTGCTCATGTACCAGTACGCTCAGATCTCTCGCCATCCATTCAAAGTCCGCATCCCGGTCATCATACAGCCCAAGCCTCTGCTCCAGGTACTTCCGTTCTTCCGTCAGGAGCACCCCTTCCTCAGAATTCTTAAGAATCAGAACCGTACCGGCGAACTCAGGAAGGCTGGCCCGGATATCACCGGTATACACTGCAGATACTCCCAGCGCCTCCCCGTCCATATGGAGATATTCCATGATCCTGTGATCCAGTATCCAGGCAGGCTCATCGATCAGAAACAGATAATGCGGCAGATTCAGCGTCTCCTTCTTTCCCTCCTTCAGACGGCCCGCCCGCTCCTTCAAGATCTGATAGACACTGCCCAGTACAAGATCCCTTGACCGCTCTGAGCTGACCATTCCCAACACATTCACCGGACGTATCCTCAGATGAGGCAGCCAGCGCATCCATGAGAATTCCTCTTCATATCTCCGGTCATAGACCGCGATAATCTGTACATCATGATAACTGTGGAAAAATGCGATCTGAGATACCAGTAACTTAATCTGCCGGTGCAGAAGCTCCTTAGCTCCCGCCAAGCCAAGATTCGCCTTCCTCAGATTGACTGCCTTGGGCTTATCCAAGACAGCGTATCTTCGCCGTATCCTTCCCGCAAGCTCTGTCAATTCATCCTCCCCCGCATTCCATGCCGGTTCCTTTCCCTCGACTGTATATTCCGTTTTTCCCGTGTAATGCCCGATAGCCGCGGTAAGGAAATCACTGTCCGAATGCATTCTCTCATAGATTCGGCTGTCATATCTCCTCACCATCTCACAGAGCCTCTCAATATCCGGGAACTGATATGCATAGATTGCCTGTTCCCTCTCATAGCACAGCGCAATCTCTTTTTGCTTATGCCGCAGATATTCCATATATTGTTCGCTTCGCTTCCTGTTCCTTGCTCTTCGTTCCTTCTTACCGCCTATGTATTTTATCCCGGAAAATACGGCCGCCATCCCGGCCCCCGCCGCCGATACAAGCAGATATATGCCGCGGCCTGCGAACAGACCTGCCGCAGCCGTCACCGCCGCCATTCCAAGCGGCGGCAGCATTGCCATAAGAAGCTCTCTTTTATTCTGTTTTTCTTTTTCTCTGGGAAGTTCGATCTGAATCTTATCTGCAGACGGCCTCTTTATCAGCCTTGGCGAACGTTGATAGACCGGAAAACCTTCCGGGTCTTGTACCGGTAATTTCTCTGTAAATGCTGTTGTATATCCGTCGGAAGAGCCCCAAACCGACATCTCATCTTCCCAGATCTCAACCTTTATATTCTTTAGTTCCAGAATATCACCGGGACGCAGCTTAAAATCACCCGGCGCCAATGCCCTCTGATTCAGGCTGACATGCTCCCCGCCTGCGGCTTCATAGAACCCCTGCATCCCTCTTATATAGAATCGGCTCTTCAATCCATAGATCCGAAGCACAGCTTCCTCACCCGAAGAGACTGTGATATTCTCCTCCCTGTAAAACAGACGCATTCCCATCCCCCTTCCCGGCAGATCCATTCCGATTATATATAGAGGATCACCGCAAGAAATATCAGCGCCAAAACTACAGTGACGGCGTATAATCTGACCAATCGTCTGTACTTTTTCACTTCTGCTCCCCTCATATACCGCTTTTCTTCCTGTAAAAGGTTTTCATAATGCTCCGTAAGAACCTTTTTCTCTTCCTGCACCGTCTCCGGTTCCAGGAAATCAGCAAGGTCATCCCCCGCATTCAGAAGCTCGAAGCCTTCGTACAGATAATCCTCATACGGCCTTGAGCCGTCCAGCACGTATCCGATCAACGCCTGATAGCGTCTCAGAAAATCCTTCTCCCGGTCCTTCCCGCAATGCCGGATAACGTCCCTTCTTTTTACCCTCACCCTGCCAAGTATATCGTAATACAGATTCTCAGGTTCCATTGAAAACTCATACTTCATATATAATTCCTGAAGCTCCGCCGCCTGCAGAAGAACCGCGAGCTTTACAGGCCCGTCTGCCTCTCTTATCTCTTCTAATACCTGCATTCCCCGCAGATCAAAGCTCATGCAGACCGTCTCCTTCTCTTCTTCGATCTTGCAGGGAAGCAGCAGATGATGTCTCTCCTCCAACCGTCTGAAGTCATAGACCGTCTCTGCCGCCATATCGCTTCTCTGAACCCTGTCTCTCAAAACTCCCTCCTCCATGCGGCGCGCCCTTCGCCTGGCGGCAGTCCGCGCCTTCCTGCTAATACAGCTCGCACTCGATGAGAAGAATATCTCCCTGGAAGATCTTTCCCTCCTGAAAACTAAGCATGGAATTCAAATATGCCTTTTTGCGCAGAGAATACACCCTGATCTGCCTTCCATGACATACCGATGTGAAGTAACCGTTTTCGCGGAGTCTTTGGTAGACTTCTTCGATCTTCTGCTCCGGTTTCACCATGACGTCCAGCTTCTTGTTATCTGCCGCAAATGTGACGATCAACTGTCTTCCCCCTAACCGCGGTTCATGGCGCCTGCTGCCCGGTCAAACTCCGCATACTGCTGTGCGTTCCTTACCACGCCCTGACCGATCGCGCTGATCAATTCCCTCATAGTGTTAAAACTCGGCGCCATCTCCGCAACTCTGGCAGCAAACCCTTCATATCCGCTTCCTTCCCATAATTCCGGAAGCTGACGGTTCACAACGTCGTTCAGATAATTCTGGAGAGCCGTAACATCCTCCACATGGCTTCCGATCTCATGCCCCCTGGCAATAACATCCTCGGTGTTCATCCTAATACTCATAGGCATTCTTCCTCCATTTTTCACAATTTTCTGTTAATACTCCTGTTAATTTCTTTCACATGGGATTGTCATGATATTCATGATATTGAAGGTTCTGATGAAACCTTCAATACAGACTGATGTAAATCTGATCTGATTAATTCGGATTAATTGAATTCAATTTGATAAATGAGAACCATACATGTATTCAACAGCGCCGTATGTATGTGAGTCGTATCTTACATTACCTTCACCGATTTGTCAATTACTAACCGTTCGACATTTCACCATTCTCTACTTTTTACACAAAAATAAAATCGAAAAATTAGATATTTTTCACAATGGGAATCACTTGGCAAACCGATCATTTCGATTTATACTACAAGTACAAGGGTCAAAAGATTATGTATGACATTCAAGACCTCAAAATATAGAAAAGGAGCTTGTGAGTATGGAAAAATATCATCGTATCTTCGTAATCGTCGCGGATTCCCTGGGCGTCGGAGCCATGGAGGACTCGGCGGACTTCGGCGATATCGGCGTCAACACTCTCGGACATATCTCAGAAGCGGTGGAGACTCTTCATATCCCCAACCTTAAGAGGCTCGGCCTTGCCAACATCACGCCGCTTAAGCAGACAGGCTCCGTTAAGATCCGGCGCGGATATTACGGGAAGCTAAGAGAACAGAGCAAGGGTAAGGATACTATGACCGGACACTGGGAGATGATGGGGCTTGAAGTGACGAAGCCCTTCCGTACATTTACAGAGACCGGATTCCCGCGGGAACTGATCGAAGAGCTGGAACGAAGGACGGGCCGCACCGTCATCGGCAACAAAAGCGCCAGCGGGACAGAGATCTTAGAAGAACTGGCGGAAGAAGAGATCGCCACAGGACATATGATCGTGTACACCTCCGCCGACTCCGTCCTGCAGATCTGCGGCAGCGAAGAGACCTTCGGACTGGACGAACTATACCGGTGCTGTGAGATCGCCCGGGAACTTACCATGAAGGAGGAATGGCGGGTAGGACGCGTCATCGCCCGCCCCTATGTCGGAAGAAAACGGGGCGAATTCAAACGCACCAGCAACCGCCACGACTACGCGCTTAAGCCATTTGGACGGACGGCTCTGAACGCCCTGAAGGACGGCGGACTGGACGTGATCTCCGTCGGCAAGATCAAGGATATCTTCGACGGGGAAGGTATCACCGAAGCGCACAAGTCCAAAAGCTCCGTTCACGGTATGGAGCAGACCATAGAGATCGCCGGGAAGGATTTTCACGGGTTATGCTTCGTCAATCTGGTAGACTTCGACGCCCTCTGGGGACACAGAAGAGACCCCGAAGGCTATGCGCGGGAGATCGAGAAATTCGACGTTAATCTCGGGAAGCTGTTAGAACTTCTCCGCGATGACGACCTGCTTATCATCACGGCAGACCACGGCAACGACCCTACCTATACCGGAACCGACCATACGCGGGAGAAGGTGCCGTTCCTGGCTTACTCCCCGTCCATGCAAGACGGCGGGGAACTTACAGAACAGGATACCTTCGCGGTGATCGGAGCTACTGCGGCTGATAATTTCGGTATCGCAATGCCGGAAGGAACGATCGGTGAATCTCTGCTTGACGCGCTGATATAACTGCAAAACGGTTAAACATTCTGACCCTCTCGGTCAGTCTGTTTAACCGTTTTCAGCATTAATCGAATCAAATTCAGACAACTGCTTCTATCAGAACCTTATCTCCTATAATAATTTCTTTTACTCCTATAACTTTCTTTTTATTAAAATTAAAACTCACCATATATCCCTTATTCAGATGATAATAATCCAGATAGCCTGCAAGCTGCTCTTCGCCTCTGGAATTATAAGCTTCCCCTCGCCACAGCTTCAATTCGATTATGAACTGCTCCTTGCCATAATCTACAATAATATCTGTCCGTTCCATATTACGTGTCCGGGATTCGATATAATAATTTCCCTTTCCGTTAATAATCGGCTTCAAATAAAGCAAGAAATATCTTCTTCCGTCTTCCTCATAAAATCTTCTCTCTTGATCTCCGTACAGTTCATCAAAATGAATAACAAATTTTTCCAAGATCAATCTCATATTTAACCGTCCATCCTGAACGAACTGATTCCGATCCTTCAAGGCGGCATCATAAATCCTATCCTGCTGCATCTTAGGAGAAGCAAGGAAATAATTGTACAGAAGAACTTCAAATATCCGATTAGCTATGACAACAGAATTATTAACCTTCTTAACGAATCCGAACATCAGCGCCGTCTCAACCGAACGGCTTCCCAGAACATAAGCGATCTCCTTCCCTTTAAAAAGCAATTCCCGAAGCAGCCCTTCAAGTTCCGAATCGTCTTCTACCTTATTCAAAAGAGACTCAAATAAGGTGTTCTGTTCCGTAAGAAGGCATCTGACCGCCTCTAAGAATCCTTCCTTCGTCCATGCAGCCCTTTTATCCGAGAATGCCCCGCTCCCTGCAATACCTTCATCTATCAGCTTGCACAGCTTAGATACCAGAAACGGATAGCCGGACGTATAATCATGGATAAGCTCTGCCATCTCTCCTACATCCATCCCCGTACAATGATCCGCTTCATACTGCCGAAGCATTCCCGCTATCTCCTCAGATGAAAAGCTCATATCAACCAGGAAATCTGCAGCAATGTTCCATGGACTGTTCAGCTTATGCTCTACCTCAGATCTGAGCTTCCGTTTTATATTTTTAACATCGTAAACGCCCGCTAAGATAACGGACCAAAAGGTCGGTGTCTCATCCCGGTCAATATAATACCCTCTAAGCTGGGCAAGAAAATCCATAAACACCTGGTTATTCGTTGCACTGTCCGCTTCATCTACCATGAGAACGACCGGCTTTTCGGCATACTTGCAAATCAAACTGAGAAAACGAAATAACTCAACCAGCTCCAGCTCTTCTCTTCGGTATCTCAGTACCTCCTCCAGTTCATTCACCGCCGCCAGTTCCGCCTGTCCCTGCATATCTTTTCTATCCTTTATTTTAAGCAGGAACGCCGATGCAAACGCAGCAGAAAATGTATTTTCGTTTCTGAATTTTGCGTCGCTCATTTCCTTTTGGAAATCCAGGCTGACCACTATATATTCTTCTTGTAAGAATCTGCCGAGAGCCCGCAGGATGGTAGTTTTGCCATATTGACGCGCCCGGTTGATCGTAAAATACAACCCTTTGTCAACCATTTCCCTGATCTGGATCAGCTTCATTCCTGTATCGACCATATAATGCTGATCCGGCTTGCAATCTGCACTTACATTAAAAACCTTCTGCATGGTATCCGTCCTTTCCTGCCGCTTCCGTCTCCATCCGTTTTATCTTATTCTAGTATTCTTTCTGTCTTTTTGCAATACTGTTTGCGATCAGAAAATATCCCTCAGAAAATATCCTTCTTACAATACCGATAGAATCCCACACTGATACCGATCACCGTCAGAACCAGACCAACCGCCAGATACTCTGCATTCAGGCACTCGTCGGCAACGATGTCCGCCCCTTCCGTATAGCCAAATGGCGTAATATATTTCAGAAATCTTGCGTCCTCCGTCAGATTGGCAATAATATTGAGAAAATACAGGAGCGCCGCCAGGCCAAGCCCGATACCGGCTCCGCTGCGGCTTATAAACGCGGATATTCCAAAGCAGACGGACGCCACCTCGATCTGCAGGATGAAGTAGGCTAAAAACAACAGGAAGAGCGGCCGGCTATCCGCCGATTCCCCTACCGCGTATACGGATAACACCGTAACAAGCATGACGGCTGCATTCAGAATTATGATCTGCAGGATCATGGAAATGAACTTTTGGCCCACTACGTTCCTTCGGCTCACCGGATGAGTCAGCAGAAATTCCGCCGTCTGTTCCTTCTCTTCCTTAGCCAAGACAGAAATGCCCAGAAGCGCCGAAAAAAACGCGCCGCCAAGACCGAGAATATTGCCGCATTCCACACCGAAAAATCCTATAAACTCTCCGAAATTCAGCCTGTCCATGCCAAATGCAGCAGAGAAGCCGCCCATCTCGGCAAACATAGTGCTTACCTCTCCCATCTGCTTCTCCATCTCAGGATAGACCAAAACACAGAGCGCCAGCATAAACGCGATGACCGCCGTCCATATGATCAGTGTGATCCTTCCCTGTTTTAATTCATGTTTGATCAGCGTCATATCAATTCTCCTTTTCTGCATAATAATGCATGAATATCTCTTCCAGATCTGGATCTGTGATGGATATATCCGTCAGCAAAAGCCCAGCCAATGTCTGCATCAATATCTGCAGGTCCCCGCCGTATAAAAAGCTCAGGGAATCTCCGTCTGTCTGTACATCCTTGATCTTGGGAAGCCGGGGCAAGGCGGTGACGCCCTTAAGCCTGACCCGCTTAGTGTCGGTGTGTCCCAGGTTCTCCGTACTGTCTACGGCCAGCAGCCGCCCTTCCCGGATAATTGCCGCATGACGGCAATAGCGCTGTATCTCTGTGAGTACGTGTGAGGAGACGAAGACTGTAGCTCCTTCTGCATTGCGTTCTTCCAAGATGGCATAGAATTCCCGCTGCATCAGAGGATCCAACCCGCTTGTAGGCTCGTCCAGAATGCAGAGCTTAGGCTCATGCTGCAAGGCACAGACGATGGACACCTTCTTACGGTTGCCCAAAGACAGCTCCATGATCTTCTTATCTACATCCAGTTCCAGACGTTCGCAGAGAGCATCTGCATTTGCACGGCAGTCCTTATGACGAAGCCCGGCCGAAAACTGTATCACATCCTTTACCCGCATTCCGCGGTAAAAAGTAGCTTCCGAAGGCATGTATCCTACCTGCGCAAGGATATCCTCCTTCTGCCGTATAATATCCATCCCCAGGATCTCTGCGCTTCCGGAGGTGGGTGAGATCAGCCCAAGCAAAGTCCTGACAGCGGTACTCTTTCCTGCTCCGTTCGGCCCGATAAACCCGAAGAAGTCTCCCTGTTCTACCGTCAGATCAAGATCTATGATCCCCCTTGATCTGCCGTAGTATTTTGTTAACGAAGTAGTCTTTATCGCATCCATTTTCTTAAGAACTCCTTTCCAAGCTATACCAGGATACTTTCAAAGTATCCTGCTCTTAAGGCTGCTTTTTCAAATACACATTCTTCCAGAAAGCCAGCATCTTTGAGAAATCCTCTTCCAGCGTTTTCGCTTCCAAAACTTCGCCCCTCTGAAAGATCTCCCACAGATACCCCACCGACATCAGGTAGATCTGCCGGTGCATCATCGCAAGATCCAGTCCCGGTACAAAATCCTCCGGGTCAAGCCTTGCAAGGGCATCTGCAGCCTTCCTGTCAAAATGCTCCCGATAGCTCTTCTGAATATCCCCGCAGACAGCGGGATCCTTCTCATAGAATGCTTTCATGGCGAATGCGGATATGTCTGGATACCGGCACATGATCCGAATCTTGGCATGCATCCCCCGTTCCATCATCCCGAATAGATCTTCGCACTCATAGCACCGGCTGGCCGCAAGGTATTCGACGGTGATATCCGCCGCCTTATCCCACAGAAACAGGTACAGCTCCTTCTTATTGCGGAAATAATAAAACAGAAGGGATTTGCTGATCCCGGCTGCATCCGCGATCTCCTGCATGGGACTCTTTTTATAGGTATTCTGTGAAAATACACGAAACCCTGCATTGAGTATCCGCTGCTGCTTCTCAACCGGTAAGGAGTAAAATTTATCGTTCATATAAAATACCTCGCTGACTAAAATGGCCAATGGTTATAAATATCATTATAACCCATTGACCATTTTTGAGAAGCCCTTTCTACATATTCACGATCACTTCCGTCACAAGCCTTTTAAACTCTGCCGACACGCGGTCCGCTGTATCCTGTACTTCCTTATGATCCAGCTTCTTGTCCGAGACGCCCGCCGCAAGATTCGTGATACAGGATATTCCGCACACTTCAAGCCCCATATGACGAGCGGCCATCGCCTCGCATGCCGTGCTCATTCCCACGGCGTCGCCGCCCCACATCCTGCACATCCTGATCTCCGCCGGCGTCTCGTAGTTGGGTCCCGTAAGCTGCACATATACCCCTTCCTGAAGCCCGATCCCGCATGTCACGGCGGCATTGCGGATCACCTCCTGCAAACGCTTGCTGTACACCTCGCTCATATCCGGGAAACGCACTCCAAGCTCATCTATATTGGGGCCGATCAGCGGACTTGGAATCCCGGTCGTTATATGATCGGTGATCATCATGAAATCCCCCGGCTTAAAGTTCTCGTTCACTCCTCCGGCAGCGTTGGTCAGCAAGATCTTCCTGGCTCCAAGCATTCCCATGAGACGGGTAGGCAGGACGACGTCCGACATAGGGTAACCTTCATAATAATGTACCCTTCCCTGCATGATCACAACCGGGATCTCTCCCGCATATCCGAACACAAACCGTCCTTTATGCCCTGCCACCGTCGATACCGGGAATCCTTCGATCTCCGTGTAGTTCACAGCCGCTTCCACTGTTATCTCGTCTGCATAATCTCCAAGCCCGGATCCTAAGATCACTCCGATCTCCGGCTTAAAATCCGTCTTCTTCCGTACACTTTCCAAACAAGTCATTAATTTCTGATACATATGAATCCTCTCCTTTACTTCTCACTCAATCTGCTCTGTCCTCCAGATTGCCGCTGAATCTATCTTTTCTCATACATTGCCGCTGGATCTATCTTCTCTCATATCTTCTCGGATCAGAGTCCTCAGCGCTTCAACCGCTACTCGGATCGCCATATCCGTATCGTGGACGACCGGATTATCAAGCCCTTCCTTCTCCCTCTCCTGATTAGCAACCACAAGGAAGCAGGAACCTACCCTGACACGCAGGCTGCTCGCAACTACGAACAGAGCCGCCGACTCCATCTCCGATGCCAGACAGCCAAGCCTCTTCCAGGCTTCCCATTTGTTAAGCAGTTCGTAGCTGACAGGCTTGACCTCCGGGGAATGCTGTCCATAGAAGGAATCCTTGCACTGAACCACCCCCACATGATAATTCTGTTCAAGCTTCCTGGCCGCGTCGGTCAGAGCATTTACGATCTGAATATCCGCTACCGCCGGGAACTCGATCGGCGCGTATTCCCTGCTGGTCCCCTCCATACGGATCGCTCCGCTTGCAATCACTACATCGCCGCTCATCACTTCCGTCTGCATGCCGCCGCAGGTCCCGATCCGTATAAATGTATCCGCGCCCGACATCACCAGCTCTTCCATGGCAATCGATGCCGAAGGCCCCCCGATCCCCGTCGATGTAACGCTTACCTTGACCCCGTCCAGATATCCTGTGTATGTGACATACTCCCTGCTGTCCGCCATCAGCTTCGCGTCGTCAAAATACTTCGCGATCTTGGCACAGCGTTTCGGATCTCCCGGCATGATCACATATCTTCCAACATCCCCTTCTCCTACCTGAATATGATACTGTTTGTCTGCATTTTCAGAATAATTCATAGAATCCCTCGCTTTCTATATATCTTTCCGCTCCATCTAAGCCGTTGTTATGTGATACTCTATAGATACATTTTACAGATAATTCCGTCTTACAAAAAGCCGTGATTATAGCCAAATCTACGACCCCTTTTTTATGCACATTATACAGTCAAAGACCTCGCGGCAGTCGCCAAATGCACATGCAAGCATGCCCGCTTGGCTCGTTGCTCGCGAGAATAAACAGGTGCATGATATTAAACTTCCAATATCATGCACCTGTTATGTTATATTTCTGAACGGCTGCTTATTCTGCAATGATCGGCAACTTTCTGAACAGCTGCTTATTCTGCAATGATCGGCAAAAATTCCTGAGTAACAGCATTAATCATGCCGAGATCCGTAAGCCGGGCTACCGGCACTACTGGCAGCGGAAGGATCGCCATATTAAAGAGCGGAAATGCCACGCCCTTCATACCCAGCGTTTCAAGCGATGCCTTAAAGCTATGGCTCTGAGCTGCGATCGTCTCGATCGGCGTATTAGACATAAGGCCGGCTACAGGCAGTTTCATCTCCGCAAGGATCTCGCCGTCACGGACGCTGACATAGCCGCCTGCATTTTCCTTCAGACGCTCGATAGCTATGACTGCATTCTCCGGCTTGTCATATATCACAACGATGTTGTGGCAGTCATGTGCAACTGTGCTGGCCACAGCGCCTTCTTTGATTCCATAGGACTTGACAACCGCCTGTCCGATCGTACCCGCTCCATAGCGGTTAACAACCGCGGCATATTTCAAATCCTGATCGGCGGAAATATCAAGGAATCCATCCTTCACAGGCAGATCGGCTGTCTCAAAGTCAGTCATGAATCCTTTTTCCGGGTTAAATGCGATAATGTTACAGCGCACGTTGCCGTCACGGCCCGAAACCGCGATCTTCAGCTTGTCTGCATCGGGAGTTGGAATGGACACAGAGTTGATCTTTTCAATCTCATAGTCTTTGTCCTCGATCTCTGCAAGAAGCTTCCCGTCTTCCGCTACCAGCTCTCCGCCGTAAAATACTGCCTTAGGCTTAAGCTTCGTCAGATCTTCAAAGAGCAATACGTCGGCCGTATAACCCGGAGCAACTGCACCGATGCCTTTAATCCCTGCCTCACGGGCCGCATTGATGGTCGCGGTCTTAATCGCGTCGACCGGATCCAGACCTGCCCGGATAGCTTTCTCTGCAATATAATTCTCATGTCCGCGCTTCAAGATATCATCAGACTCCGTATCATCCGTAGCAAAAGTCACCAGATCCATATATCTGAAGTCCTTAACCCCCTGTATGATATCATCAATATCCTGGGAAATAGAACTTTCCCTCGCATCAACATTAATTCCCACACGTAACCTGTCACGGGCGTCCTGGGCGCTGATGCATTCGTGGTCGCTCATCGGGCCTCCGCAGGCATACGCGGAAACCTCCCGCCCATGGATGCAGAACATATGTCCCTGAGCAAACTTTTCTTCATCGAGACAATGACCGACTAATGACACCATTCTGGGCGCATTGTTCATGACGCCGTAGTAATCCATGATCTCCGCAAGTCCTGCTACCCGCGGAAGCTTGAACAATTCGGCGATTTCTTCCACATCAAAATCTGCCCCTCCGTTTTCCTTGCCCGGAAGAGACGGTACACAGGAAGGCGCCAGGATCAAGTGGCGCATAGGCAGATCTTCACTGCACTCATGCATATACTGAACGCCTCTCACCCCGAATACATTGCCGATCTCATGAGGATCTGTAATAACTGTAGTCGTTCCATGAGGAATGACAGCTTTCGAAAAATAACGCGGAGTCATCATAGTGCTTTCGATATGTATATGTGAATCGATGAACCCCGGAGTCAGGTATGCACCTTTCGCATCATATTCTTTCGTTCCCTCCAAGGGGATCTCCTGGCGCCCTGTTTTATCTGGATCGCACTGTACATGGGCAATAAAGCCTTCACAGATGCCTACGTCTCCATCATAAATTTCTCCGGTAAAAACATTTACAATGCGGGCATTTCTAATAACAAGATCACATGGAACACGTCCAATTGCGGCATCAACAAGCCTCGTTCTGTTTTTGGGTTGAATTCTCATATCATACCTCCACATTATTATAGGTTCAAAGGTTGCACCTTTAATTTACTACAAAGAAAAGAGCCTGTCAAGCTCTTTACGCATAACTTATATCAATATCCCAGCTATTCTCCATGGTCCACACGAAACAAATCAAAATGAATCAGATTCGTATCAAAATAAGCGCGCCCCCAAACAAGCGGTTCACTTTGCCGGTCAAATGCAATCGAGTCTAATAACAGAACCGATTGACACCGCAGCTTCGTCTTGTGCCCTAATGTTTTATGCAGCTTTTCTATCGTCATAGCTTCTACCCGTACCCGGTCGCTGTGTGCCTTTCTGCCAGCGTACTTTTCCAATATCTCGAAAGCATAATTCTTCTCCCAAATATCCCTGTCGGGTATCTCATAAAATAAGTTCCGGCTGCACCATCCCTCTGCAACGATCGCCATAATCCCATCTGCATACAGCCAATACTCCATACGAAAAACCGGATCACCGGCTGCAATATGAAGTTTTTCGGCAACAGCCTCTCCTGCAGGCATCTCATCCAGAGAATAGATATCGTGACTGGGCGAATGTCCGCAGCGTTCAATAAGCATACTGAAATCAATCATTTCCTGCAAATTCACACACACCGCAAGTGCTTCTGGATTAATAAACGTCCCCTGCCCGTGACGCCGTAAAATAATACCCTCACCCGCCATCTGGCTTAATACGGGCCGCAATGTGTTCCGGCTTACACCAAAACGATCCGCCATCTGCTGCTCTGTCGGAAGTTTATAGATTCCCTCTTCATACTGTTCTGCTATCAGGTCAAGAAGCTGGCGGCGGATCGCGTCCGATATCGTATTTCTGTCAATTGGCAGCATAGTCATAGCGAGTCTCCTTTTTAATGATTCTTTTGCTTGCTATATTATACCATCTTCCCCGGAAAAGGCAAGTATACAAGAAGCAGCTAATCTTTTCGACTAGCTGCCCTTTTGTATCCTGTCAAAATGTCAAATATCTATGCAAGCACGGCTTCCCGGCCCGTTGCTTCGCAGGAGTCAAAGACCGCGCTGCAGAGCAGCGGGGTCTTTGACCCTCGCGGCAGTCGCCAAATGTGCATGCAAGCATGCCCGCTTGGCTCGTTGCTCGCGGTAATAAACGCCTATTCTTCTCCTGCCTCCGGCTTCTTCTCCTTAGGCAGCACAAAACTTAATATCAGCGACACCACAAACACGCCTGCTACCGCATTTCCGTTAAAGATATCTCCGACCGCCTGCGGAAAGGCCGCAAAGAAGTTCCCCGAGGTCTGTGTCAGCCCAACGCCGATACAGAAGGCAAGAGATACAAGAATCATCGTGCGGTCATCGAATACGCATTCTTTCAGCATCTTCACTCCCTCATACATAATAGAGCCGAACATCATGACCGTGCATCCGCCCAGCACAGACTGCGGCAGCGAATTGAAGAACGCGCCGAGAGGCGGGAACAATGACGCCAGGATCAAGATCAGCGCGCCCATCAGAATCGTAAATCGGTTGATAACGCCTGTCATGGTGACAAGCCCTACGTTCTGGCTGAATGAAGTCAGCGGAAGGCACCCGAAGCATCCTGAGATCGTACTGGAGAATCCATCCACGGCAAGAGAACCCTGCAATTCCTCAATCTTGATATCACGTCCCAAGGTCCCTGTACAGACAGCTGTTGTCGCACCCGTCGTCTCTGCCGCAGACACTAAGAATACGATCGCTATGGTAAAGAACGCTCCGATATCAAAGATCGGTTTATGGCTCGTAAGGAACACAAGCTGCGGAATGCTGAAGAATCCCACCTCGCCGATCGTCTTAGAGATGCCCGAGAAATCTATCATCGGAGCAATTCCCGCCGCTGTAAATATACCGGACAGGATATATCCAAAGACCAGACCGACCAGGATATTCAGATTCTTGTAGACACCTTTCAGCAGATAACGCGAGACAAGGCACACCACAAGCGTAAAACACCCTACCAGCAGATGATACCACGCTCCGAAGGTCTCGGATCCGCTGCCTCCTCCCCAGGAATTCATGCCTACCGGCAAAAGAGAGAGTCCTATTGCGATCACTACGCACGCCGATACCACAGGGGTCAGGTATTTCTTCCAGTATTTCGCGCTTAATCCTACCACACCCTCGAAGATACCGCCAAGGATCACGGCTCCGATCATTCCTTCATATCCAAGATCAGGATTGGTACAGATCATCAGAAGGCTTCCAAGGAAGGTGAAGCTTACTCCCATTACGATCGGCAGCTTCGATCCGACCTTCCAGACCGGATAAAGCTGCAGGCAGGTTCCGATCCCCGCCACGAACATGGCGCACTGCAGCAGACGGGTGATCTCCGCCGCCGTCAGGGATTCTCCGGTTCCCTTCACCACAGCCGCGCCGCAGACGATCAGCACCGGCGCCAGGTTCGATACGAACATGGCAAGTACATGCTGCAAGCCGAAAGGAATTGCCTTGCCAAGAGGCACTCTTCCGTTTAATTTATAGATATTATCCTCACTTACGGTTGTAATTAATTCTTCTTTATTATTTTCCATCATTCTATCCATTTCTTATTATTGCTTTACCTGCTCCTTCCCTATACTTCTAGGGCTTCTTTCTCCTTCCCCAGGCGGCGCAGCATAGTCTTCTTCACCGCACGGAAGATATTCTCATATCCTGTACATCTGCACAGATGACCGGACATCAGCTTGCGGATCTCATCATCCGAGAATTCCCGCTTCGCCTCTAAGATCTCCACCGCGCTCATAATGAATCCCGGGCTGCAGAATCCGCACTGCACCGCGGCCTCATCGATAAATGCCTGCTGAATATCGGAGATCTCCCCATTCGGCCCGGCAAGCCCTTCCAGAGTCAGAATCTCCTTACCTTCCGCCCACACAGCCAGATAGATACAGGAATTAAAGCACTCCCCGTCTATGATAACATTACAGGCTCCGCATTCACCGACCTCGCAGCCTTTCTTCACACTGGTAAGCCGGTAATCATCCCTCAGCATATCCGTAAGCGACGCGCGGACATCCACCATCTTCTCCACCTGCTTCCCGTTGATGGTGCAGGAAACTAATTTGTATTGTTTACTCATCGATCACACCTCCCGCAAGCCTAATGGATTCTCTCAATGCACGCTCTGCCAGTACCACCGCAATATGCTGCCGGAATTCCTTAGAAGCCCTCCAGCTGTCGCGGGGATTGATGTCCTTAAGCACTGTTTCGGCAAATGCTTTCACATTCCCGCCTGACACCGTCTTGCCCTTCGCTGCCTCCTCTGCCTGCGGCGCGCGCATAGGCACCGGCCCCGCCACACCGTAGGCGATCCTGACATCCTCCATTACCTTCTTATCCGAAGACAGCTTCACATTCACCGAACAGCCTGTAGTAGCAATATCCATAGCATTTCTCATGGCATATTTGATATAATGGCCTTTGTATCCTTCATAAGACGCCTTCGGTATAATGATCGCCGTCTGCAGCTCTCCCGGCCGCAGGTCTACGACTCCTGCCCTTATGTAGAAATCATGGATCGGAATTCTTCTTACCCCATTAGGTCCGGTAATCTCAACGACCGCATCCCAGGCATGGAGCGTAGACGCAGAATCCGCAGAAGTCACACCGTTGCAGGTATTCCCGCCGATCGTTCCGATATTGCGGATCTGCGGCCCGCCTACCATATCGACCGCCTCTCCAAGCACATTGATATGCTCCTTGATGATCGGATCCCTCGTTATATGTGAAAAGCTGGTAAGCGAACCGATACGGATCGCCCCGTCCGCCTCAAAACTTACTCCGCGCATCTCGTCAAGTCCGTAGATGCTGACCAGTTCCTTCCCGGCACGTTTTCCTTCCCGCATCTGCACCAGAACGTCGCTGCCGCCTGCAATGATCTGCGCTTCCGGATGTTCCGCAAGAAGCTTCACCGCATGCTCTATACTCTCCGCCTCATAAAGCGCTTTTATGTCATACATAATCTTAATCCTCCTCTCAGATTGCCCTCCTCAAATTGCCTTTTTCATACTGCCTTCCTCAGACCGCCTTCCTCAGACTGCCTTTCTCAGATCGCCTTCCTCAGATCAAACCCTCTTCTGTAAATCTTCGGAACAGGTTATGCGGATTCACAGGCGCATCATTGACTCCTACCCCGGTTGCCTGATAGACTGCGTTTCGGATCGCAGGCGCTACCGAACAAGCCGGCGGCTCGCCCAACGCCTTGGTCCCGAAGGCGCTGGTAGGTTCTGTATTCTCCGCGAACACCGCTTTCAGCCGCGGATGATCCATGAAAGTCGACAGCTTATAATCCAGCAGGTTGTTATTCAGCGCACGCCCGGTCTTCTTATCGAAGATCAGCCGTTCCGACATCCCGTATCCGATTCCCATGCTCATACCGCCGTGTACCTGTGCCTCTGCGAGCGCAGGATTGATCAGTGTTCCCGCATCATGGGCGTTGACGATATCTATAAGCTTCACCTTGCACATAGGGATATCCACCTCCACTTCCGCAATGGTGCATCCGAAGGAATAGGCGTTGGATTTGATCTGCGCCGTACTCTCTGCAGACAGATGTTGGCTGTTCGTCAGGCTGTACAGAGCCTCTGTGGACAGCTCTCCCAATGTCATAAGCTTTCTTCCGTCTGTAGTGCGGACGATGCTGCCGTCTGCGATATCAAGATTATACGGAGGCATACGCGTTAATTCATGCGCATACTTTAAGATGCGCTCCTTTAAGAGCAAAGCCGTCTGGCGGATGGAGAAGCCCGCCGTGTAAGTCTGCCGGGACGCATAAGCCCCTGTTCCAAACGGCGTCACATCTGTATCCTGGCAGGATACGACATGCACATCTTCAAGAGGAACTCCGAGTACATCCGCCGTCATCTGCGTATATGCGGTATCTGCGCCCTGACCGATCTCCGTCTCCCCGAGCTGAACCTGCAGCGAACCGTCCTGGTTCAGAACCATCCGGCAGGAAGAAGTTTCCAGAGAGATCGGCCATACTGCCGTGTTATACCAGAATACGGCCACGCCTATCCCGCGCCTGATATCCCCGGTCTGGTTCTGATACTCCTTGAATTTCCGTTTATAATCAATTGCCTCCATTGCTTTGTCAAGGCACTGGTTGAATGTATCGTCATACAGTTCATTTTTAGAAAATGCATCTATGTACCCTACCGGCATCAGGTTCTTGCGCCGGAATTCCACCGGATCAATATGAAGCTTCGCAGCCACATCCTCCGTATGGCACTCTACCGCCCACATGGCCTGAGGGATTCCATAGCCGCGCATAGCGCCTGCCACAGACTTGTTGGTAAATACCGTATAGGCGTCCGCCTCTACATTGTCACATGGGTATAGCTGCGGAAACGCTCCCGCCCCCTTTGCCGCAATGCTGTGTCCATGGGAAGCGTATGCCCCCTGGTCAGAATATGCTTCTAGCTTGCGCGCCGCATAAGTGCCGTCCGGCCGTACCCAGGATATGATATGGCTTCTTATCGCATGGCGCACCCGGTTAGACACAAAGGTATCCTCTCTTGGGACATCCAGCTTCACCAGATGCCCTCCAAGCTGCATACACAGCCACGCGCACAGAGGCTCGTACAGGATATCCTGCTTATTGCCGAATCCACCGCCGATGTAGGGCTTAATGATGCGGACCTTCCCCCATGCTATTCCTAACGCCTGGCCTACCACCCGGCGGACAATATGCGGAATCTGTGTAGATGCAACTACCGTGATCCTGCCGCCCTCCATCTCGGCATAACAGATAAAGTTCTCGATATGGCAGTGCTGCACCGTCGGCGTGTCATACCATCCTTCTATCTTCGTAAGCCCCGGTTCCTTTATAGCCTCCTCGTAATTCCCCTTCCGTATAGACGTGTGCTTCAGGATATTGTTCGGATATTCCTCATGGATCTGCGGGGCGCCGTCCTTCATCGCCTCCTGCACATCCAGCACAAAGGGATATTCCTCGTATTCTACTTTGACCGCACGGACCGCCTGCGCAGCCGATACCTCGTCTTCTGCAACGACCGCCGCGATATCATCCCCGTAGAAACGAACCTCCTCTGTCAGCACCAGCCGGTCCGCCACGTCCTGATGGCCCGGGTCCGTAGACCAGGGGTGGCCTGCCGTCGGGAAATAATGCTTCTCCTTCAAGTCAAAGCATGTAAATACCTTCACAACTCCCGGAATCTTCTCCGCCTCTGAGGTATCGATAGATACCACCCTCCCGTGCGCAATGGTCGAATGCACCACTCTGGCGATATACGCGCTCTTGTCGCACAGATCGTCCGTATACTTCGTGCGCCCGATCACCTTGTCATAGGCGTCCACACGGGTTACCTTCTTTCCTACATACATTATTGCTCCCTCCTTCTATACTTCACCGCTGATATGATACGCAACCTGCTGCTTCATCTTCAGATATCCTGCTTCTGTAATAATGATCTTCCCCTTTTGAAGGCAGATCAGCTCTTCCTTTTCCAGTTTTTTAATATTACGGTTCAAAGTCTTCACAGAGAAGCCGATCTCCTCGGACAGCTGCTCCCGGCTCTGTTTAAGCTCCAGTACCTTTTTCAGCGGCAGCTTTTGTTCGTACTTGCGGATCAGATGCATCATCAGCCGTTCCCGGCTCTCGATAAACAGATACTTCCTTGCATCGGCCGTCTGGGATATCAATCTTCTCATATTCTCTTTCGTCCGAAGATACAGAGCCTCCGCATCGCTTTGCAGCCATTCCATGTAGTATTTCACCGGTATAATAAGCACCCGGCACCTGGTCACCGTCACGACACTGATCCGGTAATTCAGCAGATCTGCGAAATACTCAATCTCACCGAAGAAATCCCCCGGCCCATAATCCTTGAAAAAATAAGGCCTTCCAGTCATAGGCCACTCGATCCCCGTCACCTTCCCGGATAATATGATGTAGATATTGCTGCATCTTTCCCCGGCTTCGATCAACGTCTGATTCTCCTGCACCTCTGCCATGCTCATGTAGTATTTGACTTCTTCCGTACAATTTTGGAACAACATCTCCATATATGCCTGCTTTTTCAACGGCAGTTCTTTGAATACATCCATGGGCCTCACCTCTTAATATCTATTATACCGAAGGAATTGCCAAAATAAAAAGGACGAATGACCTGATTTCCCTGATTAATAAAAAAAGAGCAACTTTGACAAAAATCACTCATTTTTCTCCCCATTCATTCTTCATTTTTATACATTATGCACAATCTCTTCTTCTCTAATCAAACGCCGGTAAATAGCAAACCGAAGGCAAATCGAACGCCGCAGGCACATCAGTCCGAGTATGTGAAACAGAACAGCCAAGTCTCCCATCCATGAGGGACTTGGCTGTTCTGCCGCTGGTGTACTGGTTTACACAAGCGCACATATTTATTATGATTTTATTCCTCAACTAAGTGACATGCAACCTTATGTCCCGGTTTTATTTCACGAAGCTTCGGCATCTCGCTGAAGCATCTGTCTGTCGCATATGCGCAGCGCTCTGCAAAACGGCAGCAGTTCTTCGGATTGATCGGGCTTGGGATCTCGCCTTTGATGAGGATTCGTTTATTCGCCTTCGCTCTGTCCGGGTCTGCCTCTGGAATTGCAGAAAGCAGCGCCTTCGTGTACGGATGCAGCGTATTGCCGTAGAGCTCCTCTGTCTCAGCCGTCTCCACGACCGTTCCCAGATACATTACGATCACACGGTCGGAAATATATTTTACAACGCTCAGATCATGCGCAATGAACAGATATGTAAGCCCGCGCTCTGCCTGAAGGTCTTTCAGCATATTGATAACCTGCGCCTGTACCGATACGTCCAGCGCGGAGATCGGCTCGTCGCAGATGATGAAGTCAGGATCTACGGAAAGCGCTCTCGCAATACCGATACGCTGTCTCTGTCCGCCTGAGAATTCATGAGGGAAACGTGACATATGGTCCTTGTTAAGCCCTACGATCTCCAACAGCTCCTGTACCTTTGCATCTGCTTCTTTCCCAGGCATACCATGCTCTCTTAACCCCTCGCCGACGATCTCCTTTACCGTCATACGGGAATTGAGAGACGCGTATGGATTCTGGAAGATCATCTGTACTTTCTTACAAAAATCCTTCTTCTCAGCAGCGGTAAATTTGGTAATATTTTTTCCGTCATAGATCACTTCACCGGAAGTTGGTTCGTACAGGCGAATCATACAGCGCCCCATCGTAGATTTGCCGCAGCCGGACTCTCCTACAAGGCCGACCGTCTCTCCTTTGTAGATCTCAAAGGAAACGTGATCTACCGCCTTCAAGTCCGCGTTCTTTCCTACATGGAAATATTTACATACGTCGTTTACCTGCACGAGAGGCTGTTTTTCATTGTTACTCATCTGCTTTCACCTCTCCTTCCTTCTTTGCTTCAATTGCTACTGCATTGTCCTTCTTCATATCCGTATCCGGCGCATATTCATTCTGCAGCCAGCAGTTTGTAAAATGCTCATCCGTTAACTTGTACTGATACGGCGGCTCGTCTTTGCATACGTCCATCGCGTACTCGCACCGCGCCGCGAACGGACATCCCTTCGGCGGGAAGAACAGATCCGGCGGAGTCCCTTCGATCGACTGAAGCCTCTCGCCTTTCTTGGTATCCAGCTTAGCAATGGAACCGATCAATCCCTTCGTATAAGGATGCGCCGTATCGTAGAAGATCTCCTGTACAGTACCCTTCTCTACGATCTTACCTCCGTACATTACGATCACACGGTCGCACATACGCGCAATTACACCAAGGTCATGCGTAATCATAATGATCGACATTCCAAGCTTATCCCTAAGTTCCAGAAGCAGGTCAAGAATCTGTGCCTCGATCGTTACGTCAAGCGATGTGGTCGGCTCGTCACAGATCACAAGCCCCGGACGGCTCACAAGCGCAATCGCGATCATGACACGCTGTTTCATACCGCCGGATAACTCATGCGGATACTGCTTGTATCTCTTCTCCACATCAGAGATTCCCACAAGCCTCATAATCTCAAGCGCTTTTTCCTTCACTTCCTTCTTCGTAACATCCGTTCTCCCAAGGAAGACCTCCTCGATCTGAGCGCCGACTCTCATGGTCGGGTTCAGAGATGTCATAGGATCCTGGAATACGAATCCGATATCCTGTCCCCGAAGCTTTCTAAGTTCCTTGTTGCTCATCTTGAGCACATTTTTTCCATCAAATAATATCTCTCCGCCTTCGAAGAATCCCGGCGGCTCCGGGTTCAGCCTCATGATACACTGAGCCGTAACACTCTTACCGCATCCTGACTCTCCTACGATACCAAGGATCTCACCCTTTCTTACCGCAAAGCTTACATCTCGTACAGCCTTGACTTCTCCTCCGTATGTATGAAAGGAGTAGACAACATTTTTCATTTCCAGAATATTATCATTCTCTGCCATTTTCGTATCCTCCTATTCTGTCCCGCGAAGTTTCGGATCTACTGCATCGCGTAAACCGTTGCCAAGAAGATTAAGCGCCAGCATCGTCGTACATACGAAGAATGCAGGAATCAATACCTGGTGCGGTGAGTTACGCAGATATGCAATACCCTCTTTACAGATAACACCCCAGCTGCAGTTCGGAGGAGTAACACCAAGACCTACATAGCTTAAGAATGCTTCCTGGAAGATCGCTCCCGGGATTGCCATACAAAGATTTGTAATGAGCATACCAAGGATATTCGGAATAATATGCTTCACAATTATCTTAAAATCAGGAATTCCCAATACTTTTGCCGCAAGAACAAAATCCTGCTCTTTAATACGGTAAACCTCGCCGCGCACGAAACGGCATGTTCCGATCCAGCCGACAACACACATCGCGATAATAAGAGGCGCGATACCTTTACCGAGTACCATTACAACAAGAATGGTAATGATAAGACTTGGAATACCATATAAAATATCAACTATTCTCATCACGATCATATCTAATTTGCCGCCGTAGAAGCCGCAGAAACCGCCGATCACAGCGCCCACGCACATATTTACAACAGCGGCGATAAGACCGATACTAAGGGATACGCGTCCGCCCATCCAGATTCGTACCCAGAGGTCGCGTCCTGTAGAATCTGTACCAAGCCAGTGCGCGGACGACATCATCTGGCTTCTTGCATTTACGTCCATCTGCGACTGTGTATACTGACTGAACATCGGCGCAAAGATGGATAATAGCGCATAGAAAATAATAAGCGAAAGTCCGAACATTGCCGCCTTATTCTTCTTCAGACGTCTCCACGCATCCTGCCAGAAGGAGAGAGACGGTCTGCTGATGCTCTCCATACGGATATTATCTTTTCCTTTGATCACAAAAGATTCTTTCTTTAATTCTGCCACCTTCTACACCTACCTTTCGCCGATACGGACACGCGGATCTGCCACGCCGTAAAGAATATCTACAACAAGGTTACAGAAAATGAGAAATACGCCGTAGAATAATGTCATTCCCAAAACCATAGAATAATCGTTGTTCGATACGCTGTCCACGTAATGCTTACCCATTCCAGGAATTGCAAAGATAGACTCGATTACGAATGTACCTGTAAGTACGGATGCTACAGTCGGTCCCATAACGGTCATAACCGGCATGATCGCGTTGCGAATCTGGTGTTTCGCAGTGATCCTGAATTCACCGAGCCCTTTTGAACGGGCTGTCTTTATGTAATCCTGTGAGGCAACCTCGAGCATGCTTGCACGCATGATACGCGATACGGACGCCAGCGTATAAAATGCAAGAGCACATGCCGGAAGAATCGTATATTCAATGCCTTCGTACCTTGCTACCGGAAGGAGCCCCCATTTAATACCGAATCCGTACTGCAGCACGGCACCCATAATAAAGTCAGGAATACTCGTTCCCAAAACAGCAACAATAACACAGAAAAAGTCTATTCCTTTCCCTCGGTTCCTTGCCGATATGATACCGAGAACCAGGCCGAACGAAACTGCCAGCACCAGCGCACGGATTCCGAGATCCGCCGAGAACGGGAAGGTCTCGCCGATAATATTTGCAACTGTTTTATTCGTGAATTTCATGGAATATCCGAAATCACCTTTGATCAGATTCGCCATATAATTTCCATACTGTACGATCAGCGGTTTGTCAAAACCATAATAGCTTTCCATGTTCTCTCTTACTTCCGGCGTCAGCTTCGGATTCGTGAACGGATCGCCGGGCATGAGACGCACCAGGAAAAAGACAACGGTTATCAATACCCAGACTGTCAATATCGCTGCGATTACACGTTTAAATATATATTTACGCATCCTTATTCCTCCTTGTAAACTTAGAAAAAGTCCATTTATATTCTAAATTCGCCACCCGACATACCGCCGGGTGGCGATTCATTCTCACTCTTCTCTAATGTGACTTTCTCTGTTATTCAACAATATCAGCGTATACCCAGTCAAGGTTGATACTGCAGTGGAAGAAATTGAGTCCTTCAACATCATCATCAACAAGATAGTGAACTTCTCTCTCTGCCTGCGGGAAGAATGCAGCTTCATCGATAAGAATCTGCTCTACTTCATGAAGCATATCCATACGTTTCTGCACGTCTGTCTCTGTCTGTGTAGCTGTCAGCAGTTCATCAACTTCGTCATTGACATATTTGCTGTAGTTGTATGGGCTGTCAGACTTGAACAGCTCAAGGTATGTATATGGATCGTCATAGTCGGCGCCCCAGCCGCCCCAACCGATCTCGTACTCACCGCTTGCCTGACGGTTCAGCATCTCTGCGTAAGTTACCTGATTAACTTCTACGTTGATACCAAGCGCTGTCTTCCACATCTCCTGGCATACTTCAGCCTGCTTCTTAGATGAATCTGAGTCTGTTGTTGTGATTGTTACCGTAATATCGGAAGCCTTCTTTCCAAGAGCCTTTAATGCCTTGTCTAAGTGCTCTTTTGCCTTCGCCTCGTCTCCGTCCATCGGATAACCCTTAAGCGTAGACTCTTCTCCGTATGTCTTCTCAACGCCTGACAGACCGCTGAATACAAGGCCCGTGCTTGGTGTGAACATACCGTTGTTCACAAGTTCGTTGTAAGAATTTCTGTTGATCGCATAGTTGAGCGCAAGACGGAAATCAATATTATTCATCGCCTCATTCTCACTGTCGCAGTTGTAGTAGAAATAATCTACGTTACCGTTGCGGTATGTATGATCCTGACCCTCGTAGTTCGGTGCGTCTGCTGACGGGATCTCAGAGAAGTCTAACTCTCCGTCCTCATACATAGCAAGCGCTGTGGACTGATTCTGTACATAGCTCATCTCTGCACGGTCAAGCTTGATACTGTCCTTATCCCAGTAATTCTCGTTCGGCTCGAAGACCCATTTCTGATTAGCGGAGCTTGTAAGAACGTATGGTCCTGAGTACACGTTCTTCTCTGCATCTGCCGCAAAGTCTTTGCCGTATTTTTCTACAATATCCTGGCGAAGAGGAGCGAAAAGAGACGATAATCCCATCATACTTAAGAAGTATGCTGTCGGGTGTTCCAATGTAACTTCAAGTGTCTTGTCATCGATTGCCTTAACGCCAAGTTCTTCCGGCTCTACATCGCCGACCTCGACTGCACGGCCGTTCTTAATATATTCACCGATATATGCGAACGGAGCTGCGGTCTCAGGATCCATAAGTCTTCTCCAGCTGTATACGAACTGCTCTGCCGTAATCGGTTCGCCGTCGCTCCACTTAGCGTCTCTTAAGTGGAATGTATAGACAAGTCCGTCATCGGAAATCTCCCACTTCTCTGCGATACCTTCTTTTACTTCACCTTTTACGTTACGCACCAGTCTCTCTGTAAGAGCGTTCTGAAGCTCTGTATCAGGGATACAGTTACCCTTTGACGGATCAAGAGTCGTTGGTTCTGTTCTGGTTGAAAAACGGAATACTTTTTCACCGGATGCACCGGAATCTCCCGAACCTCCTGAACTTCCTCCGCTACTGTTACTCTTTGGAACGCCGCATCCTGCCAGTAATGACATTGCCATAGCTGCTGTCATTATAGCAGCAATAAGTCTCCTTTTCATAAAAAATCCTCCTTTTTATTAATATTAACTCTATGTAGCTTAACAGGCCCTCATATATGTTCCGGTATATAAGGGTCTGGTTCTACCGTTCATCTCCGGCGATCCCATACACATGATAGGCTTCTTCGTCTACCATACACAGCGGGATCCACCGAATTCCCTCACAGGTAAATGTCAGTCCGTCTCCCGACGGTATCATCTTCTCTTCTATATCTTCCTCTGTAAACGGGAAATCAAGGAATCCCTTCTCTTCGGACAACGCCGCCATGATATACGGTCCATAGGCAACCGCCGCTCTCTCCCTGATATCCGCCGACCGGATAATACGGAACCGGAACGCGAATTCCGCTTCATAAACAATCTCTTCCGAGAAATCTCTGTCAAATGTCAGATAACCGTCTTCATCCGGCCATACGGCGATCTCCGTGCCGTTCTCTTCTATCACAAACGATCTGCCCGGCAGATCACATCCTTCTGTATCGTTCTTTGATACAGCCCATTGGGGCAGACGCACCTTAAGCGTGCGGATCCCGCTTCCCTTCACAGAGAGCCTTGTCCTCTCCGGGCGGCCGCTGACCGCTTCCTGCCTGATATGGACGTCCCTGTCATCCCAGTCCAGCACAGACGGAATAAAAAGGTTCACATAGAATTCATCCTCCCGGTAAGAATAGATCCCCTCCCGGTACTTAAAATGACTCTCCATACCTGTCCCATGACAGCAGCTATTCTCCCGCAGAAACTCTCTCCTTGCTCCCGGCTCTAATGGGAAGAAATATGTACTCTCCCCGGTCGGACGCTTATCCTGAGACGCAAGGATATGGTTCAAAACCGTTCTCTCATAATAATCCATATACCGGCTCTTCGGCTCATACCCGAACAATTCCCTTGTAAGCTTCAGCATATTATAAGAAGCGCAGGTCTCCTGCGTCTTCTCTGTAAGCAGATCTCCGATCCTGTCCTTTGCAAAGAACTTCTCACTCTCACCGCAGCCTCCCGGCGCATATACGTGTCCGTCCGTTACGGTCTGCCAGAAAAACTTCGCCATATCATAATACCGTTTCTCACCTGCAGCTTTGTATATCTCCAATGCTCCAAGCATCTGCGGAATATGCTGGTTGGCGTGCATCCCATCAAGCTTATCCTGCTTCTGTTCCAACGGATAGTTAAGCTTCTTATTGTCAAATAGCTTCGCACAGTCGATGAATTCTTCTCTTCCCGTGAGCATGTACAGCTGTGCCATGATCACGTTCATCGCCCCGAATTCTCCGGCAATATACATCCCCCACATCTTCGTCCGCTTCTGATACGGGAGCTTAGAGAGCCTTCTCCATACCCATAATCCAAGGCGTTCGGACATGGCAAGCGCTTCCGGCTCTCCTATATATGTATAGCAATCCAGTAATCCTGCAAATATCTTGTGCAGCGTATAATACGGCGCCCAGATCGCCGGATACTCGACGTATTCCTCCAACTGGTCGAACTGATTCGGAAGATATCCGCTTAAGAATCCTTCCCCAACGCCTTCCATCCGCGAAAATGCCTCCTGGCACTTCCTAAGGCTCTCCACCATATACACTGCTTTCTCCTTGAAACGCACATCACCGGTCGCATGATAACACAACGCCAGAGCCGACATATAATGCCCCGTCGTATGTCCTCTGATCTGGCTCTCCCACGTCTCCCATCCGTTTAACGGTTCGGCATCTCCTGTATCCAGACCGGACGCCCTGCGGAAATTATATAACATCCTGTCATCCTCGACGGACAGCAGATACTCCTTCATCCTCTCCTGAGCATCATAAAACGGGGTTCCCGGCAAAAGTCTGACGGCTGCATCATCACATCCCTGCACATACGGCATACTTCCCCGGCCGCTACATATTGTTTTCATCTATTATCACCTATAACGTTAATCTATTAACGTTAATCTCTCTTGATATAAAAGTAAATATAATTAATTCTATCATTCTCCGCCAAATGGGTCAAGGTAATTTTGACAGACAATTGTCAGTATATTGTCGGCAATTCCTCATAATCCCCAAAAATACAGGAGTTCCCAACCCCGGCAACTCCTGTATTTTAGAAAAATTTAATAAACCATTTTATAATTTCATGCATTTATTTCACAAAAATGCACAAAAATGACATATTTATGCAATCAACACGAGAAAGCCCCGCGCTAAAGCTACATATTTACCTTTGATAAATTCTTAACACTCTTTACTCTTCCGTCCTCTATCGTTTGCACCGCGTCAAAAAACTCCAGATTCGCCTTGGCATGGGAGATCATGATCATCGTCCTCTTACTGCTTGCCGCACAGTCAAAAAATGCACGCACCGTCTCCTGATCAAGCCCGTGTTCCGGCTCATCGAGAAGGATGCACGGCGCCGGAGATAACAGCGCTCTTGCAAGGACGAGCTTCTGCTTCTCCCCGAGTGACAGGTTCTTTCCGTTTTCCACGACAACAGCATCATACTGCTTAGGAAAAGATAAGATTCTCTCGTGAATACCGAGTATCTTTGCGATCTCCTCAACATCTTCCCGCTTTGGTATGCGTTTAAACCGATAGCAGTCCAGAACCATATTTTCATAAAAGCTGATATTCAAAAGTTCCGGTTCCTGCGGAATATAAGTAAAAAAATCCTGCGGACAAGGCTCTTCCTTTCCCTCTATAGAAATGACAATCTCACCGCTTAGCGGCGTAAGATCGCCGAGAAGCAATTTCATCAGCGTAGATTTCCCGGCACCGTTGATCCCCGTAAGTGCGTGCCGCTCATGAAACGGTACAGAAAATGTGATATCCTTTAATATCGGTTCCTGCCCCGGATAAGCAAACGATATCTGCCGGATCAAGATCTCTTCCGCTTGTACTGTCTGAGATTCCATCTCCGGTTCTGTCTCCGGTTTTATCCCTGTCTCCGGCTTCTCTTCCGCTTCTGCTGTCCCTGTCTTTGCTTCTGTCAACTCTTTGAGCCGGCGGACTGAGGTGTGTACGTCTGTCAGGTAATTCCACATATTAGTAAAACAATTAAAAAATCGAAAAATAAAAGGCGCAAACGCAAAGACAAAGGCCAAATCCGCCATCTCGATCTGCTGGCGCGCCGCCAGAAAAACACATACAAACACACAGCTCACAAGGCTTATGTCTTCCAGAAGATCGGAAACAAACTGTGCGCGGCGAATCGTATTCTCCTTCTTCTTCTCCGCACCCACCGCATGTTTTCCAACACTCCCGCTCTTTCTAAAAAGCAGCTCATAGATCCCGCTCTCCCTGATACAGACCAGCTGCTCGTTCAGATATTGGAAGAACTTTGTCAAATCGTCAAAGGACTCCCTCTCCTGCTCCGAATATACCTTCACCCGCTGTTGAAAGAACCGGTTCAGCATAACGGACGGGATCCCCAGGAGGAAAAACGGAACCAGGACCACCGGTTTCCACATGAGAAACACCGCCATGGAAAGAATTCCAAGCAGCAGCGGCTCAACGAAATTGATCGTAAATCCCATAAACAGAAAGTCGCTCATCACACTTCCGCTGTCATTCAGAAGCAAGGACAGCACCTTTCCCGAAGAAACCAAAAGCCGGCCTTCCCTTGAGCGGTATAACCACGTCCGAAGCAGATCACGGTTCGCCGTGCCTACGATCCTTTCCGCGCACAGACCAGAAAGGCGGTATCCCAGGACAGTCGGTACACGCGCAGCAACATAGAGACCAAACAAAAACAGAAGCAGCACGGCCACATGCCCCTTCTCCTGTCCGAACTTCGCCACCGTCCGCAGCAGACAGGAGTTGACAAATTGAATCAGGAACCATGCGCCTGCCACAAAGACAGAGCCCGCAAGCGCAAGCGCCGTATCCTTAGGGCACACCACTGTAATGATCTTAAAATCTTCCCAAACTTCTCTTCCTCTATACTTCATGGCAGCGCTCCTTCCACAGAAGTTCTTCCCGGCGTTCCATATCGATCCCCTTATCGAAGAATTGAGACAATTCCCTGTGATGCGTCGTCATACAGACCGTTCGGTCCGACGCGCACAAAAAGCGGATGATCCGCTCCTCCCCCTCATGATCAAGAGAATTCGTCGCTTCGTCGATCAAAAGTACCAGCGCTCCCGACAGCCAGGCCCGGGCAAGCCCGATCCGCTGTCTCTGACCTCCGGATAAGTTCGTTCCTTTATTCTCCGCCGGCAAATCCAGAATCTCCTGTTCCGTCCTCCCAGGGAACGCGGCAAAGAAATCGAATGCCACGAGGGCAAGCGACAATTCCTCTTTCGTCCGCTCCTTTTCGCAGAGCAGATTGTCCCGGACCGTACCGTCCCAAAGTACCGGCTCCGACGGCACATACGCTGCGATACGGTACAGACACGAAAAAGTATAGTCCTTCGGCGGATAACCGCAAAGCGTAATTCTGCCCTGTTCACCGTGTTCGTATATCCCGCAGATAAGTTTCAATACGGTCGTCTTCCCGCATCCGTTTTTCCCGATAAGCAATACATGCTCTCCGCGTCCGGCCGTAAATGAGACATTCTCAAAAATCATACGTTTTCCCGGATCATCTGCATGCCGAAACGAAACATTCTGAAACGCGATCATCGTATCCGTCTCTGCAAATACATTACGATTCCCATAGGATTGCTTCGGACAGTCCCAGATCCCTTTTACACGCTCCAAGAAGACAGCCAGCGTCGGAAAATTAGCCATAAAATCATCCAACTCCGCAAGCTCGGCATTAAAGGCATAGGTGAATAGAAACGCAGACAAAAACGCCGGCGCCGCTATACTGCCCCGGCTTATAAACACACTCCCCAGAATACCGATAAGAATGAGCGGCAATTTGTTGAGCAATATTGCCGGACTCATATAACCGACCAATGCGCCCATAGAGCTTCCGAACCTCTTCGCATAGCGTTCGCAGACTTCCTCCGCCCGGTTCAGCATCTTATCCTGCACCGCAGAATGTGAGATAAGATCATGGTGAGAGACGATATCCTGAAATACCGCGTTCCGCTCGCTCATAACTTCCGTCGACTGCCGAAGAAAACGCTGGCATATCTCTCTTCCCTTCCATTCAGAGAAGAAGAGAACCGGTACAGGCAGCAGAAACGCTGCACCGAACAATGGATGGAACAAACTTAAAAACACGGTATTAAAAACGATGAGCCCCGTACTTTTAAAGAATTTAGGGACATAGACCGCCACCGCCTCTGCACACCAGTTCACATCTTCACAGCTTTTTCCGATCAGATCGCCGCCGCGCTGTTTTACGATCCACAGATAGTCCGCACTTAAAAGGCTCCCGGAAATCCTGCTTAAATACTGCTCCTTCAGACGCATTTTAAATTGCAGCGAAATCTGAGAATATAAAAATCTACACACCGTGCAGCTAAGTTTTCCGCCCGCAAAAACCAGAAGGACAAGACCGCCCTCCACCGTTATATTCCTGCTTCCAGATAGAATGACTGAAAAACTATAAGAAAAGACCAGGTTTGTAATAACCGACAATACCGTTATAAATAGCATGATCCCGTAATATTTTCCTATGAATCTTCCTGTCATAAAAGAACCGACTAACCTTATCTCTTTTCTAATCTGCCGGATAATCTCCAATTGTTATTCTCCTCCCAATACAACCCCTGACGCCTTAACATACTGAGTTCCCAAGAGCATCCGCGAACCTGGGAACTCATACTATGTATAAAATTATGACACAAGAGCCGCATAATAACAACCGGAAATCAAACTATCAATATAACGGTCCATAAATACTGCAGGCCGTACGGCCGGCGGCGATATGGGAATCAATTCCATTGAGGCTTTACTTATTACCGCTAGTATGTCCGAAAAGAATCTTACAATCGAAAGTATACCACGCCAGAATCCATATGAAAGCTCACAAAGAAAAAATTCCTGTTATGATTATCGGCGGATACGGTAATACTACTGAAACAAAATCTCTATCAACGCCTTCGGCCTCCCACCCGAAACCGCCATCTCCTTTGCATGCAGTTTCCCATACCCGGAATCCATGATTTTATTCATAATCCTCCTTGCGCTCCTCACCGTCACTTCCAGACACTCCGCAAGTTCATGGGCGTCAAAAATAAAGCTCTTCCTCGCCTGCGCAATTGCAATCACCTTGAGCACCGAATGTTCGCTAAGCCCTGTCTTTGCCGCAATCTCCCGAATCTTCGGGTCAGATGAAATCAATTCATAGCGAAGCTGCCGCTCCGTATCAAGGGGCCCTAAAAGCACGTCTTTTTCGTCCACCAAAAAAAGCTCCTGCTTCTTCCTCCTGACCGACTGCTCCAGAGCCTTCCTCGCATTCATATCCGCCTTATAAACGGTAAGCCCCATGCCAATCCCCACATCCAGCTCAATCCCCGTCTTCTTCACTGTCTGCTGGAGCTTCTGTATCCTTCTGTAGTTCTGCACATTCTCAATCACGCCCGCATTGGAAAACACCACATATTCCCGTTTCCCGAAAGGAAATATGGTTCCCTGGATACTCTGCACATAACGCACGATTTCCTTCTCCATCTCCGCTTTCCCTATCATCGAAGCATAATAGTTCTCCACATGGCACTCATAATTCGTTAGTTTCAGCACTTCTACCGCAATCCGGGAGTATTCCGCCTGGGTCAGCGCGTACTTGCTCTTCAAACGTTCCAACGCACGCCTCACCGTCTCCCGCGTCCCGCGCAGATAAATCGCTTGGTATCCCTGTTCAACTAGCGTATTATACACCCACACAAAGGACGTCAGCGCAACGTTGGTCTTGCCTTCCTCCTGCAGACGGATATGCCAATCCACATATTCCTGTTCGTCCACCCCCGGCTGCATGGAACAGGAGTAAATATTCCTCGCCAAAATCTGGACGGCATCCAATAAATCCGTAATCACCTGGTTCTCCACCACGTCAATGCTGAACGCGTCAAGCTCCATATCCTGTTTCTGCATCTTGAGGAACGCCCCCGCCACGCTGACGCTCGACCTTTCCACAGAAGTATACGGCTTCTTAATCTCATAAGAGCCTGTCACAAAATCCTCTACCGCACAACCGGTAAACAGAATCGCGTCACATTCTCCCTCGCACGCTTCCACGACTTCGCCGCAGTGGCTTACACGTTCTCTTATATAACAAGAAACCTCCAGCTCACTGTCAATCTGCTGCAGGCTTTCCTTCACACTATTACACGATGATTCCGGACCAATTACGCCAATCTTCATAATCTTACCTTTTCTAAGCTTAACCATAACATTTACCTATACAGCCAGAGCCGTATTGTTACATACCGCCCCGGCTGCTCCTATTATATCGCAGAACCATCAAATAATTCAACTACTGAATGTTCTTTCATGTACTTTATATACGTCTCTTTTGTAAACTTAGGCCGGTATGCCCCCATAATCTCCTTCGCCTTCCCGGCATCCCCATATAGCAGGTCGATAACAGTAAGGGCAAGCATCTTCGCAGGCAGCACATACGCCCTCTCATAATCCTCGATTTTAAAATCCTTGGAGTGAAGCCCTCCCGAAATGCCGGACGCCCACACATGCATACACGGCACGAGCTGACACATATCCCCTAAATCTGTAGAGCCGGCCGTCTCGTAATGTTCCACAAAGGAATCCTTATCCGCACCGCCGTATAAAACCATGTTCTCCCGGTACAAGTCGGACAGTGCAGAATCCGTAGACAGAGGCAGGTAGCCAATCTGGCCGTGAATCTCCACCTTTCCCCCCACTGCCAACGCGCCAGCCTTAAGCGCTCTGTCCACTTTGCGTCCCGCATCCTCCATAGCCTCCACAGAAGCCGCACGCACCATGACCTGCATCATCGTAACAGACGGCACAACATTTACCAAATCACCGCCGCTTGTGATAATCGTACTGACCCGCACCTTGTCTTCTTCCCGGAAGGTTTCCCGCAAGGCATTGATATTATTCAGCGCAAGCTGCGCCATGTTAAGGGCATTAATCCCCTCATGGGGCGCAATTCCGGCGTGGGCGCTCCTGCCGATAAACTTCACGCTTTTCGACATAAACCCGTTGGTGTCCGTATCCACGGTACAGCATTTCCTGCCACCCTCTACCTCCATCATGTGGCATTGCAGAATCATATCGACATGGTCCATCCCGCCCCTCAAAAGGTATTCCTGTTTCCCACCGTAGAACTGGATTTTCCCTTCTTTGATCAGTCTGTCCCGATAATCCAAATCTACACATTCTTCCGCCGGGATTGCAACAAAATCTACCGTCCCGGAAAGTTCGTCAATAACCCCCGACTCCGTAAGCCCTGCCGCACATCCGAACAAGTTGGCAAGCTGTACGTGATGCCCGCAGGCATGCATATTTCCGTTTGCCGCGCTGTCCTTATGCTCCGGACATACCACGCTGTCAAGCTCTCCCATGACCGCGACCACCGGCTTCCTCCTGCCTCCGGCGCTTGCCTTGCACCCGGTGTAGGCAATGGGCGAAACCGTCTTAAGCTCTAAAGAGGCAAACGCCTCCTCCATACGCTTTGTCGTCTCAAATTCCTTATAGCCAAGCTCCGGAGTCCGGTAAATGCTCTCTCCGAGTCTGATAATCTCCTCCTTCCTTCTCTCGATTGCTTCTATACATCTGCGCTTCAATTCTTCTTTTTCCATCTGTATTCTCCTAGTCCCCCGACATCATCCGTCTGATTACTCTGGCTGCCTTCCACACCTCGTCCATGTCAAGAGATTCCTGGACCGTATGTACGTCCCTCATACCAAGCCCAAGAATAACGCTGCGGTATCCGTGCCCGGCAAGCACGTTCGCGTCGCTTCCGCCGCCGATGACCATAAGCTCCGGCTTAATTCCCTCTTTCTCCATCGCCTCTTTTGTCAGGCGCACAAGCTCGCAGTCCACGTCAAGAGACAGGCTTGGATACGCCAGCTCATGGTGAAATTCATACGAAGCTCCCATTTCCTCTGCGGCTTCTTTCAGGCATTTTTCCATGTAAGCCACTTCTTCGCCCAGCTTTTCCATGCTGTGGGAGCGGATTTCCGCCGTGAACACCGCCTCGTCGGTCACAACATTCGTTGCCCCGCCCCCTTCAATCCTTCCGATGTTAGAGGTCGTCTCCGCGTCAATCCTTCCGATATGCATCTGTGCAATCGCCTTAGCTGCAGCGCAGATTGCATTCACCCCTTTTTCCGGCTCGATACCGGCATGGGCTTTCTTCCCCCGTACCATAACCTCGATCGCTTCCATCGCAGGAGCTTTATAGGCAATGACGCCCGTGTTGCCCGTCGCGTCGGCAATGACCAAATCCTTACAGGGCAGGATGCTCAAATCCATGTGTTTCGTGCCCTGCATACTGATTTCCTCGGAACAGGTGAACACAAGATAAATATCCCTGTGCTCCTCGCCGCTCTCAAGAATATCTTCCAACGCCTCTAAGATAGCGGCAATGCCGGATTTGTCGTCCCCTCCAAGGGTAGTCGTCCCGTCTGTGCGGATGATACTCCCGTCAATCACCGCCTTTACGTCCCGGCATGGCTCAATCTGGTCCATGTGCGCCGCAAACCCCAAAGGAATCCCCTCTTTTGTCCCCGGAATGTGGGCCACAATATTCCTTCCGTTACCCCCATATCCTTCCCCGGCGTTGTCCGACTGAAATTGAATCCCCCGTTTGGCAAGATAGGCTTCTATAAAATCCGCCATGTCTTTTTCTCCCTTTGACGGGCTGTAAATCTGAATCATCTCAAGAAATAAATTCTGCATTCTCTCTCTGGATAACATCACTACACCCTCCTAATCCTGCAATTCCTTTTTGTAAATCAGGCTTCCTGCAAAGATAGAGCCGAATACAGCCACAAGAATCACCACATAGGACGGCGTTCCCGGGAAGAAGGACAGGAAATTATTTTTAAGCAGCCAGTTCATACCAAAGGCAATCACAACCGCCACTCCCGCAAGCTTCGGGCGTGCGATTGCAAACTGCCCGAACACTGCGCCGTAAAGCGCCGGGAGAAGGAAGTTAAGCGCCGCCTTTAACCCCTCCGGCATGGCAGAGATAATGACATTGCCGCCCACCGCGCCGACCGTAAGTATGGCAATATTTACCAGAATCGACACCGCGATACCAATCGTAGAAATGACAGAACCCTTATCGGTTCCCATCTCCACGCCAGCCGCCTCCTGGGCTACCGACGAACATGGGACACGCATATTCGATGTGTTTCCGGACAGGAAAGTAAGGTACGTTCCGGGGATTCCAAGAATCGGGAAGTAGGAGATCGGTTCCACCACATAGAACGCGCCGCTTACGCTAATCTGGGAAATGGTTCCTGCGATGATGGCGGAAACCGGCGGCATATGCCCGAACACGACGGAAACTACCAATGCCGGCAAAAAGCTGGTAAGGATACCCAAAAGCAACGTTAATTTTCCCCATTTGATAATGCTGGGAATATAAGTTTCTGAATAATACTGTTTGTTCATTTTTTCTCCTCCTTCGTTATGCCGTCATACTCCACAAATATCCAATAAACATCCCGGAAAACATGGAAATTGCAAATGCCCACTCTCTCAGCCAGTTGACCTTCTTATCCTTCGCAAGTTTGGACAGTATCATCATCAGTATGCATCCTACCACGGTGGCGATTGCCGGCGCGCCGCCGAATGCAAAATTCCCCTCTGCGGAAAAGAAGTTTCCTGACGCTAAATTTGCGAATGCTCCCAGCATTGCACCTGCGGAAATAATCGGAACCATCTTCGCATTTCCTTTGGACATTAAATGATTCACCTTATGCATCTTGTCTGTAAACAAAAGCGTGAAAATCAGCCATCCAAGCGACCCGCAAATCATAACCCATACGCCACAGGCAAAGGCTACCGGATTCAGCTTTTCAAGGGTCGTCCCCATTGCCTGTGCCCCGAAGCCTGCCGCCATCGCCTCATAGTTCACAGAACCTATGAAAGACAGCCTCATCCATGATATCGGCGCGCCCATGGAAACAATAAGGGAAATCATAGTAACCAGAATTACAATCGCTGGCCCGATGGAGGCAATGGCGCTGCTCTTAATCGCTATGTTGACCTGTTCCTTTGGAATCTCCAGTTCTTTTGCCGCCTTCAATGATTTCCTGAAAAATACTACCGACTGAATTACTACGACGCCAACGGCTACCGCTGCCGCAAGCCACATGAGGGGGCTGTTTGCCAACTCTAAATAATTTGTACTTTCCTTCATTTTTTCTTCTCCTTCCACAGACTTTAAGACTCGTCCTTAATATGTCCGTTAGTCAAAGTATACAGTATAGATATAGATTTTGTCAATTCTTTATCAAAAATAGACAATAAAAATTATGCACAATTTTTCATTACAAAATTTGTGCATAATTTCCGCAGTAAGATATTCTTCTAGTCAGGCCTCCTGATTCTTTTGAGTATGAACAGCCATCACAGCCGCCGGATATACGGCTCTTCTTCTGTTTTCTGCGAGATTTTCTCCGATTACTGTTTCTTATTAATCATTATACATTTTCAGATCATATTCGCAATATAAAAACAGAACTTCAAATAAATGGTATATTTTTTACCTGTTATGTAAATTTTTTACTTATTATAATATATTTATGTATCCGTGCAGTGCTGATCTTTTAGAATTACTGCCAGAAACAGTTTCGACCAAAATCCATGACTTTGATTAAGAAACTATTCCAGCAACAACACTAGAAAATATAGAAATTCCTTGAACCATTCTTATAGATGTGCTATATTATAGACAGAGGGAAAGCCATACAAGCGGCTCTACCCCAACTAATGTTTACTTCCTATGATTTATCATAGGCAAGCCGTCACTATTTGCGGTAGTGGCGGCTATTTCTTTTTCCTTCTGAAGATTGTGTAACACAACCCCACAAGGGCACAAATGAAGATACAGAACTGAAAAAGGTCAGTATATGTAACATACATTTTATCACCCTCCTTTCTCTCGTCTGGAGGGTATTTATTCCCTCCAAAACTATACTGGAAAGGTAAAGCCGCCTTTGTTATCTATCATCTCATTTAAATAATCCTACGGTAAAGAAAAAAGGATGCCGCAAACTCCCCTGCAACATCCCTGTAACTCTATAATACTTCATCTATATCTTTTCCAACGCCTCATTAGAACCTATAAGCATCAGGATCATCCCTTCCTTCAGCCGCATATCAGGATCCGGCGTGATCTCCACCTGGTTCCCTTCCTTGACTCCGGCCACATTCACCCCGTATGTTCTCCTGACATCCAGTTCCTTAAGTGTCCTGCCGATCCATCTCTTCGGCACGGAAGTCTCCACGATGCTGTAATCCGGGGACAGCTCGATCCAGTCCGCAAGATTAGCGGACAGCAGATTCTTCGCGATCTTCCGTCCCATCTCTTCCTCGGGAAATACGACGGCGTCCGCGCCGACCTTCCGAAGCACCTGAGCACACCTCTCGTTTTGCGCCTTGCATAGAATATATGGGATTCCCATCTCCTTGGCCGCAAGCGTCGCCAGGATACTCCCCTCCAGATTCTCAGACGAAGCCACAACGATCCCGTCATAATTCTTCGATCCCAGAGACTCCAATAGCTCTGGATTACCGATATCCGCCTGCATGGCATACGTTACCTTATCCGCTATATCATCGATCCGCTCCATATCCTGATCTACCGCCACAACGTCGCAGCCAAGCTTCTGCAGCGTCACCGCGACACTTGCGCCGAAGCTTCCAAGCCCCAGTACCACAAACTGTTTCTTCATCTTTCTTCTCCTTCTCTATCCAACCATGATCTGTTCCTTGGGAAGCCTTCGGATCCTATCCCTTGGATGGCTCTTCCCGGCAAATGTAAGCACCAGGGTCAGCGGTCCAAGCCTTCCGATATACATCATGATCATCAGGACTGCCTGGCTTGCCCGGCTAAGCTGCGGAGTCAGATCCGCTGACAGCCCCACCGTTCCGACCGCCGACGCGGCTTCATAGAGTATATTGACTAGCGGGATGCTGTCTGGTTCGATCACAAGGATCGCGATCATCCCGGTTACAAACGCCGCAAACGCAACCATCACGACGCAGAATCCGGTGCGGAAATTGGCCACCGATATTCTCCTCCCCATACACTCCGTATCATTGCCTCCGCGTACGAAGGTCAGGCACGCAAGGAACAGCATGGCAAAGGTCGTCGTCTTCACTCCTCCTGCTGTCCCGCCCGGAGAACCGCCGATAAACATCAGGATCGAACAGAATAATTTTGATTCTTCATGCAGCGCCCCCTGGGAGACCGTGTAGAAACCCGCCGTCCTTGTGGTCACCGACTGGAACACAGACGCCATAAGCTTCTCGCCGAGGCTCATCTTGCCGATCGTCTCTGGATTATGATATTCGGCGGCAAATACGAACAAAGTCCCGGCTGCGATCAGCGCCAACGTCATAATAACCGCCAGTTTCGAATGAAGCCTAAGCCTTGTAAACCACCAGCGCCCCGGCACCTCCCGGTGAATAAGCTCCTTCGTGTTCTCAATGATGTCAAACCATACCATGAATCCGATACCGCTTAATATGATCAGTAATATTGTCGTAATATTGACGATTGGATTCACCGCATAATCCGCAAGACTGTTCTCCCCCAGAATGTCGATCCCGGCATTGCAGAACGCCGACACTGAGTGGAATACCGAGTACCATATCCCCCTGACCGCGCCGTATTCCGGTACGAACTGGAATGCATACAGAACTGCTCCGCCTCCCTCGACCGTAAGCGTTCCTATGATCACCTTCCTCACCATCCTGACAATACCGCCAAGCCTCTGCGCGCCGTAGGCTTCCTGGAGAACCACTCTCTCCCTGAGCGTGATCCGCCTGCGCAGCAGCAGGAAAAACAGCGCCGCACAGGCGATCACTCCCAGACCGCCGATCTGGATCAGCAGCAGCAATATCGCCTTCCCGAACAATGTAAACTGAGAAGCCGGCACGACCGTCACAAGTCCGGTCACACATACCGACGTCACCGACGTGAACAGCGCGTCTGCGAACGCGATCGGCTGTGTGTTGCTGACTGGCAGATACAGCAGCACCCCTCCCAGGAAAATCACGCCTAAAAACCCTACCGCCGTTATCTGCAGCGTATTCCATCTGACACTTCTTACTCTCTTCACAATCTACTCTCCGTCTCTGCTTATCTTACTCCATGAATAAAGGTGTGGAATAATACCGGTCTCCCGTATCCGGCAGAAGGGCCACGATCATCTTGCCCTTATTCTCCCGTCTCTTCGCCAGTTCTATTGCTCCGTGAAGCGCCGCTCCCAACGAGATCCCCACCAGGATCCCTTCCTTTTTCGCAAGAAGCTTCGCCGCGGCAAATGCATCCTCATCCTTTGCCTTATATATCTCGTCGTATATCTCCCGGTTCAGCACCTCCGGGACGAACCCTGCGCCGATTCCTGTGACCGTGCCGCCTGCTCCGACTCCGGCAATGAAGATATCTAGCGCCCTGCATGCCCTTCGCCCCTTCCGTCAGTACCAGCTCTGCACCGTATGCTCTCAGGATATTCCTTCTCTCCACGCTCATCGTCTCCGGCATGGTAAGAATAAGCCTGAATCCCTTCACCGCCGCTATAGACGCAAGACCGATCCCGGTATTGCCGGACGTAGGCTCAATGATCACAGACCCTTCCTTCAAAAGTCCCTTCTCCTGCGCGTCTTCGATCATTGCCTTCGCAACCCTGTCCTTCACGCTCCCTGCCGAGTTCAAATATTCTAGTACAGTTGCCTCAAGTCCAAGCTCTCTCTCAATATTAACCAGCTCTACCAGAGGAGTATTCCCGATCAATCCCATGATTCCTTTATAATAACCTGCCATAGAAAATTTTACCATCCAATACCTACTTAGTCAATATGTTGATAGGATTTTCTTGTAATCACACCCCATTAATGGTATAATTTAGAAACTGTATAACAGAACAAACTGCGGGAGGGATTATATGATATCAACAAAAGCGCGCTACGCATTAAGAGTAATGGTCGATCTTGCCGAGAATCGAGAATCTGGATATATTCCTCTGAAAGATATCGCCGCCCGCCAGGAGATTTCCGAAAAATATCTGGAAATCATCATCAAGACGCTTGTAAGGGGCAAATTATTAAAAGGACTCAGGGGCAAAGGCGGCGGTTATATGCTCATGAGGGACCCTTCCGACTATATCGTTGGGGAGATCATCGAACTGGCAGAAGGCCCTCTGTCTCCGGTCGCATGTTTAACGCCGGATGCAGAATCCTGCAGCAAAAGCGCTCACTGTGTCACCCTGCCCTTATGGAAGAAGTTCGGCGCGCTCATCCATGATTTTTTCTACGATATCACACTTGAAGATCTGATGAAAGGAAATTACTGATTCTATGAAAGATACTATGAGAGAAGTATTGATCGGAACAACGAATCCGTCCAAAGTCCGGCGGTTTCAATTGCTGCTTTCCAAATACGACGTTAAATTCTATACCCCGGCCGACCTCAATATTCCGGGCGAACCGGAAGAACGGGGCAGGACGCCCGAAGAGAACGCCGTCATGAAGGCCCGGTATTACGGACAGTATTTTGATTCGGTGATCTGCAACGATTCCGGGCTGTATTTTGACGGACTGGCACTGACAGACAGCCGCCAGCCCGGTCTGAATATCAGGACTCCCGGCCGTATGCCAAGACTGAATGACGAAGAAATGATCGTCTATTATTCCGAACTGATCCGCTCTCTCGGCGGTAAGGTTCTTGCATATTACCTGGATGGGATCGCCGTATATCACAATCATAGGATCAGTTCTTATATGGAGGACGCAGACGCAAGGAAGGACGGCGCATTCTATATGATCGGCCGTCCTTCCCCCAGAAGACAGCCAGGGTGGCCTCTCGACTCCCTATCTCTTAACCGGAGCACCCTGACATATTTTGTTGATGAAGAAGATGAAGAGGAGGATGAAGAGATCACATCCGCTGACAGCAAAAACCGCCTGACAGACTTCCTCGTATCGTCTCTGTCTATTCACCCCTTAAAAAACTGACGCCTGATCCGTAAAAATCAATTGCCGAAGCATTTATACCGTGATCTTCCTCTTCTCATGCTCTGCCGCGACCTCTTCCGCTGATTTTTCTCTCAGTCTCACGGCGCCCCGGTATCCTTCCTTCGTCGGGATCAGATCACCCTTGGCCAGATTCTCCTTCGCTTCGGCGATGGCTTCTGCGTACTGCGGCAGCCACTCTTCCTGTGCCACCAGCATCTCGTCGATCATCTGCCAGATCTCCGGCGGATTACATACGGCGCCTGTCAGCGGATCCATAAGAGCCGCCTGCTTTAAGAGGTTCACATCCCCGTGTACCGCCGCTTCCACTGCAAGCCTCTGCACCCAGATCGACTGTGAGCATACCGCCGCACAGCCAAGCGGCAGATCCCCCACCTTCGGGACGCTGATACCATTGCCGTCCACATAGCACGGAATCTCAACGACCGACTCGTTTGGCAGATTCGTGATACATCCCTCGTTCATCATATTGAAGTGTCCGCGGTATTTCCTTCCGGTCTCAAGGGACTCGATGATGTAAGAGGCATGCTCCTTCCCCCTCTCGGAACCATCAAGCTTCTTCGGCTCTTCCGCAAGGATCTTCGGGAAGTCCGTCTCAAACCAGTTTCTCTCCTCTCTGGTCACACGCAGGTATCCGCCGGTCTCCCCATTGATCCAGTTATCCAGATTGATCCAATCCCTGATCTCATCCGGGCGTTTTCTGTACCAGGATACATATTCGGAGAGATGGCCGTTCGACTCTGTCGAGTAGTACCCGAACCTTTTCAGCACATCGATACGCACCTTCTCCTCTTCCGAGAATTTCTCATGATTCAAGAATCCCGGCAGGATCTTATCAAGCATATCTTCCCCGTGGTGCTTCACAGATATGTACCAGGTCTGATGGTTGATCCCGGCGCAGACGATATCCAGTTCTTCTCTTGGAATCCCCAATACCTCTGCGATCTGCATCTCCCCGTGGATCTCGCCGTGACACAGGCCGATGGTCTTCACTTTGCCGTACTTGTTGCACGCCCATGTAGCCATCGCGTTAGGATTCGAGTAGTTAAGCATGATCGCTCCCGGCTCTGCCACCTCTCTTATATCCTTACAGAAGTCAAGCATTGCCGCGATCACACGCTGCCCGTACATGATTCCGCCCGTACATAAGGTATCTCCCACGCATTGGTCAACTCCGTATTTTAACGGGATCTCCACGTCGGTCTCGAACCCTTCCAGGCCTCCGATCCGCACACAGTTGATGATATAACGCGCACCTTGGAACGCTTCTCTCCTGTCCGTAGTCGCCTGAATCTTCACCGGGATCCCGTTCGCATCCAGATCTCTCTGGCAGAGCGCCCGCGTCTTCTCCAGGTTGTCCCCGTTAATATCTGTAAATGAAATCTCTGCTTTCTGCAATTCTGGCACGGACATAATGTCTGTGAACAGCGTTCTCGCGAATACAAGGCTCCCCGCCCCGATAAATGCAATCTTAAAACTCATAACAGTACCTCCTGCTTTTTATGTTATGGCTTAATTATAGACATCTTTTTTCATCCATGTGTAAAGTATTGCGTTCAAATCAGAAAAATGCAAGATATTGCCGTATTTTTATTAATAGAACTGTTGCGTCAGCTCCCCTGTATGCTATACTGACATTACACTTAATTAAATCCAAAGATCCCGCGGCTGCCGCCGAATATCCTCGCAGGTACGGCTGTTTGGCTTCCCGGGAATGAAAGGAATCCGTCATGAGCCTGTTAGATATTCGCACTCCATATGTAGAAATTACCGCATTTTACGCTTTAAACCTTCCTGAATACAGTATGCATCCCCACCGGCACCCCCGCTGTGAGATCATGTATGTAACGAAGGGAAGCTGCCTGATCTATGTTAACGAGCAGGAATTCTGCCTGAAAGAGCAGCAATTCGTCTTCTTAAAGGCCGATGTCCTGCACCGTCTCTCAATCCCCAAAGGAAGGCCGTGTTCGATCCTGAACCTGGAATTCTCATGCCTTAATTCTAAAACCGATATCTCTTTGTCTGGATTATTGGCCGAGAGTCCCTCCTTCGCCGGATTCGCAGACTGCCCGGGAGAATATTTTACCGGAGACGACACGGATCACCTGGGCTACTCTCTGAAAGACCTGATCAACCAACTGAGAAACGGCGTCCCCTGCAAGCACGATGTGCGCAGCCTGTCCGAGATCTACACTCCCGATCAGAAATGCCTGATCCGTCTGTTATTCCTGCGCATGATGTTAGAGCTGTCAAAATGCGTCCAAAGTCACAGCAAGAATACCGGAATGCTCTATCTGAGGAGGGCACAGGATTACATCGCATCCCACCTGACGGAAGAGATACGGGTCCCTGCGCTTGCAGAGTGCGCCGGTATCAACAAATCCTACCTGCAGTCCCTGTTCTCCAGGTACATGGATTGCACGATCACCGATTATATCAACCGCAAACGCCTGGAGCATTCCGTCTTCCTCCTGATCAACAGCTCGCTCTCCGTCACGGATGTAGCTTTTCAATCCGGCTACAACAGCCGTCAGCACTTCGGGAGCACCTTCGAGAAATACTACGGGATCAGCCCGCGCGCCTACCGCCAGCTTCACGGCAAGAATATGGATCCCTCCACCGGCGAAGATTACTATTATGTGGGCGAAGACGGCGTATGGGCCAATATTCCTATGAAACTGCCTGAGCTCTCATCCCGCGCTGTCTGAAAATGACGCAAAAATTCACGGGGAACGTAAAGCCTGGTTCAACCTGGCTTACGTTCCCCGCCGTTTATGTTTATCTTGTTTTCTTACCGTATTGTCTTATCGTTTACATTGACATTGCTGCCGTTTGCATTGATATTGCTATCGTTTACTTCGCTACCGTTTTACTTCGTCAAGAGCAGCATAACTTCGTTGCTTCTCTGTACGAAGGCTGTCATCTCCTCTGGATTCAGCGGCTTATGCGCCAGCATCGCCAGATCATACAACTGCTTGCAGATAATAGAGATATTCTCATTCTCCTTATTGTCCACTACGAACTGTACCAACGGATGATTTGCATTCAGGATCAGCGTGCTGTCGCCGCCCATATCCATTCCGCCCATATTGCCCATGCCGTACATCTTCATCATTTCCTGCATACGGCGGCTCTGCTCGGACAGGGTGATCATAGACGCCACCTTATCATCCTTAAGCTTCTCGATCTTGACATCCAGCTTCTCATTGCCAAGCTCCTTGCGGAAGATCTCGATCAGGCTGTCAGAGGTTGCCTTGAACGCTTCCTTATCCTCCTCGGCGATCTCTTCTTTGACATTCTCAGTCACATCCGCATCGATCCTCTGGAAACGGATAGCAGGATTCTTCTGCTCCAACTGCGTGATAAACGGAGAGTCAATGTTGTGGCTTAAGATCACCGCATCCTGTCCCTGATTCCTGAACATGTTGATATACTGGCTCTGCTGGATCTCATCCGTTACATAGTAGATAGTCGTCTTGATCTCCTCAACCTTATTCTCGTCCGCGTTGTCTTCGTCAGTCTCTTCCTTCTTATCGTTCGGCTCCACGACTTCTCCGCCGTTCTCCTCTATGCAGTCCTTAAGCGTCAGATACTTGCTGTCGATATTCTTGAACAGGATCGCATCCTTCATCTTGTCACAGAACTTCTCATCCTTCAGGCAGCCGAACTTGATGAACGGGCTGATATCATCCCAGTACTTCTCGTAATCCTCTCTCTTCGTCTTGCACATTCCCGCCAGCTTGTCAGCCACCTTCTTGGAAATGTAATCCGCGATCTTATTGACAAATCCGTCGTTCTGCAGCGCGCTTCTCGATACGTTCAGCGGCAGGTCAGGACAGTCGATCACGCCTTTTAATACCATCAGGAACTCTGGAATGACTTCCTTAATATTGTCTGCGATAAATACCTGGTTGTTGTATAACTTAATGGTTCCTTCAATGGAATCGTACTCTGTATTGATCCTTGGGAAGTACAGGATTCCCTTAAGGTTGAACGGATAATCCATGTTCAGGTGGATCCAGAACAACGGCTCCTTGTAATCTAAGAATACCTTGCGGTAGAAATCCTGATAATCCTCGTCAGAGCAGTCATTCGGATGCTTGGTCCACAGCGGATGAATATCGCTTAAGGAGACCGGACGCTTGTTGATCTTAACCTTGTCTTTGGCAGGCTCTACCTCGACCATCTCTTTCTCGCCGTTCTCGTTCTCCTTCTCCTCCATCTTGGCTTCTTCGTGGATATGCTCTACGACAACGTCGTCGTCTTTTAAGTCAGCCTCGTCTATAGTCTCATACTCCTGCTCTGCATTCGCCTTCGACAGGAAGATCTCTACCGGCATGAAGGAACAGTATTTCTCGATGACTTCTCTGACACGGTACTCATTGGAGAACTCCAGGCTGTCGTCGTTCAGGAACAGTGTGATCTCTGTACCCACGCCTTCCTTATTGCCTTCGTCCATCTCATACTCTGTACCGCCGTCGCTTACCCAGTGTACAGGAGAAGCGCCCTCTCTGTAAGAAAGTGTATCGATATGGACCTCGTCCGCCACCATGAACGCAGAATAAAAACCAAGTCCAAAGTGGCCGATCATATCGTCTTCTGTCGTCTTGTCTTTGTATTTCTCCAGGAATTCCGTCGCGCCGGAGAATGCGATCTGCGTAATATACTCTTCTACCTCTTCGGCTGTCATACCAAGACCGTTATCGATGAATTTTAAGGTCTTCTCTTCTGGATTCACCTCGATCTTAACAGACGGCTTGTAATCGTCCGGTAACTGGTATTCGCCCATCATATCCAGCTTCTTTAACTTTGTGATCGCATCGCATCCGTTCGATACCATCTCACGCGCGAAGATATCATGATCGGAATATACCCACTTCTTGATGATCGGGAATATATTCTCACTGCTGATTGATAAATTTCCTTTTTTTGCTGCCATCTTTATCACTCCTACCTCATTTTCTTTTTATCTATAAGCGGAAATAATCCACTCGCTTATCTAACAGATATGATAATACGGCAGATATGAAAAGTCAATAGAAAATTAGCACTCTTTATCATAGAGTGCTAACAAATTTCTTAAAAATATAAAATTTCTATAAATTTATGACGTCATTTTTCCTCATAAACAGCAGGCCGAAGGATCTCGGTCCGCAATTGCTGGCAATCGCTGAAGACGCTTTCTGCAGGTATATCCTCTCAAAAGGACAATACTGCTGTACCAAATACTGCACATAGTTGATCCTTTTCTCATCCATGCCGGAGTAAGTGATGAAGAGAATACGCCGGTCGATGCTCCTTGTTTCCCGAAGCACCTTCCTGATATACCGCTTTGCTACATGTGAAAAATCACCCATCTCCATACTGCCGACCACCATCTTGCTCTTCTTAAGCACTATGACCGGATGCAGCAGCAGCGCGTCGCAGAGAATCTGTATCCTCTTAGGCAGCCTCCCGGACCGGCACATCATATGCGTACTGTCAATGATAAACGCCGAAGAAATATAGTGTCTCAGCTTCTTAACAGCATCCACGATCTCAGTCTTTGACGCATGGTTTTCCGCCATCGTAACCGCGTGCAGCACCACCAGCCCCATACTGCTGGACAGATGCCCGGAGTCAAGTACCGTAACATTCTCAAAGGATTTCGCCGCTTCAAGAGCATTCTCATATCCCTTGCTGACATGCCTTGCCATAGTAATATGTATCACATTCTGAGCCTCAGTCAGCTTCTCCGCAAAGAACCGCTCATAATCTTCTACTTCCGGCGGCTGAGAATATCCGGTCTGCCCCTTTGCCATATGCATCAGCAGTGAATCTGCCTTAAGCTCCGTCTCATCCAGGAACCGTCCTTCGTCTGTGCATACATAGTAAGGACATATGGAAATGTCAAGCTTCTTCTTAAGAGATTCTGGAAGATCGCACACGCTGTCTGTTGTGACCATAACGGACAGCCTTTTCGCATGTTCGAAGATCAGGATGTCTTTTCCAATCTCGGACTGGATAGCCTCCTCGCTTAACTGTACTAATTCTTTGGGAAGAATGCTTAAGACAGCAGCCTCGAGCAGCGCGCCGCTGACCGGCTTCGCCAGATAGCCGCTGAAGCCCTCCTTGCGATAGAGAAGCTGGTTATCACTTCCCGCATTGGCAGTCAGCGCAACCACCGGAACCTCCTGACACAGCCCTCCCGGCTGGGTACGAAGCGCATGCAGACATTCTATTCCGTCCATCTCCGGCATCAGGTGATCCATCAGAATTGCGTCATAGTGCATATCCTGCGTCATCTTCAGACATTCTGCGCCGTTTAACGCCGTATCTATCTGAATCTTTGTCGCCGCAAGCAGCTTGCGGACCACGATCAGATTCATATCGTTATCATCTACCACCAGAATATGCGCGTCAGGAGCCTCGAAGCTCTGCTTATACTGCTCTCCCTCATGAGTGCTGGAGCGGGAGGTCAGGGTAAATGTACCCAGCTCCTTTTCATCAACAATATCCTGCTCAAGCATGACAACAAACTTCGAACCCTTGGTGTAAACGCTGTTGACACTGATCTCACCATCCATCAGCTCTACCATCTGCTGTACTATACTGAGTCCAAGCCCGGTGCCCTCGATGTGGCGGTTCTTTTCTTCATCTACACGCCGAAAGGCATTGAATATATACGGAATGTTCTCTTTTTTGACTCCCTGTCCCGTATCTTCCACAGAATACCAGACGCGCACCCTGTTAAGAGTCAGCCTCTCGCAGCGGACAGCAAGTGTAACGGATCCCTCCTCCGTGTACTTCACGGCATTGTTAAGCAGATTGATCAAGACCTGCTTGATACGGACTTCATCGCCGCAGAGCATACTCGGAATCGAGGAATCCACCTGCAGCTTGAATTCCAACCCCTTTTCCTTCGCCTTGATCCATATCATATTGACGATCTCCGAGAAAAGCTTGCCCGTCTCGTAAGAAACGTTTACGATCTCCATCTTCCCGGACTTGATCTTGGATATGTCCAGAATATCGTTGATCAGCGTCAGCAGCATCTTGCTGGCGCCCTGAATATTTCTTGCATTCTCCGCGACATCCTCCGGAATATCTCCCCTCAGGATGATCTCATTCAACCCGATGATCGTATTGATAGGAGTACGGATCTCGTGGCTCATACTGGAAAAAAAGTGATTCTCCGCCCTGTTAAGCTCCTCGATCTCCTTCTTCTGCTGTTTGGAGAGCTCATTCTCCTCTTCATAAAGCCTGTTCAAAAACATCAGCAGCACGCTGGTCAGCATCCCCACCAGGACAACGGAAAGGGATGAATCGATGAAGGACCGGCTCTGTGTATTCCTCGCGACAAACTGAGGAAAATAAAATGCTATATAATAACAAAACAATATCTCTGACGTACAGATAAAGAAAAACGCAATCATACGCCTTCCTTCCAGGGTAATACAGATATAGATAAAACACAGCACAAACCATTCAGGCATACCGCTGTAGAATCCGCCCGCCGTGAAAAAGCTTATGGGAAACAGCAGCAACAGCAGCACCGATATGATCGTGGCCCCCGTATTGATACGTTCCTTCCTGATACTGATCCTCACGATCGCAGCCATAGCCACAAGGCTTACAACCAATATCACCATATTCAGAAGACTTCTGCCCAAAGGAAGTATGCAGAATAATGCAACCATACATATGCTGGTAACAATACGAAACATACGCTCCCTCAGGCTTATCCTGTGGTCGGAGATGATTTCAAACCATTTTTTTATCACGTAATGCTTCCTCCCGGTATAATAATGTTATATAACGCTGCAATACTCTCACACACCTCTTCGTACATCAGCATCAGCGCAGGATGATTCTCCCTGATAAATTCTATATCTTCGCTCTTTCCCGCCATCTCCAGTTCCTTGGCGCGGGCAGAGAGTTCCTCTGCACCGATCGTCAGCGACGTACTCTTTAACGCATGGACCTTAACGGCATAGTCCGCCCAGTTGGATGATTCATACAGAGAGATGATCTCATCCTTCTTCTCCGCACACTGAGAGCTGAACATCCGCAGCATTTCCTCGTAAAATTCGTCCTCACCGCAGCAGAAAGCAAGCCCCATCTCAACATTGATGCCGGCCTGTTCAAGCTGGCCGTAAGGAGAAGCCGGATCGTATGTCTGCGCTTCCTTCGGCATATCGCTTCCGGTCTCGGGGACAGTTTCTTTCGGCGTATCGTTTCCCGCACCGGGGGCAGCTTCTTTCAGTGAATTACTGTCTGCCGCCGCATTCTTCCTTCCTGCCGACTCTGTGCCGTACTGTATAAGATCCTTTGGAAGTACCTTACGCAGCACACGTTCCAGAACGGCCCGTTCGATCGGCTTCGGTATGAATTCGGTAAATCCCTCGTTGCGGAACATCTCTCTTGCACCGCTGATGGTATTGGCGGTCAGCGCGATCACCGGAAGATCCTGATACATTCCGCCGTTGATCTCGCGGATGCGCTTAAGCGTCTCCACACCGTCAAATCCCGGCATCATATGATCAAGGAATATAATATCATAAGAAGTATTCCGGCATCGCTCAACCGCTTCTTTTCCGCTTAAGCAAGTCTCCACCTGTATCCCGTAGCTGCCAAGAACGCCCTTGGCCACTACAAGATTCATCTCCTCGTCGTCAACAGCCAGCGCGTTGACTCCCACACAGGAAAACGGCTTTCTGCCCGCGGCCTGCGCCTCTTCGAATCCGGCTTCTTCTACCTCGCCGTTTAACAGATTCACAACAGAAAGAGCGGAGAACGGCTTATGGATCGCCAGCAGCTTGCTGTCCTGGCTCAGGGAATATTCCCTCTCCGCGATCACAACGACCTTGAGAGTGTCCGCCAGCTTCTCATAATACTCACGGTTTCCTTCGTATTCTTCCTGTGACATAAACACATGGGTCAATTCATAAGTGCGCTGCAATTTGAGCAGCCCTTCAAAATTATGAGCCTGATACCCTTCAATATCAAGGCCTTCCACCAGATGCAGGATCAGCCTGTCATAGTAGCCCCGCACCTCGTCGCAGCTGTATTTCTCCGGCCTGAAATAGCAGGCAATGCAGAGTTGATCCGCATTGGCAAGCGTGATACACGGAGTGTCATCCGCCACTCCCTGCGGAACGGCAATGTGAGCCTGCAGGCCTTGCTGCCCGTCGCTGTCAAAATGTATAAAGCCGCCCATCGCATTCAGCAGCCCTCTTGCAATTGGAAGCCCAAGCCCAAGCCCTCCCGCGAACCTGCTGCTCCCGGAATCTGCCTGGTAAAATGCATCGTACATCTGCGTAAGCTGGGAATCCGTCATACCGATACCGGTATCATAGATATCGATCGTCAGATTGATCCCATAACTCTCCTTCCGGTATCCAATGCAGACGTTGATCCCGCCTTCCTCGGTAAATTTGAGCGCATTCTCCACCAAGATCTTAAGCACGTGTGAGATCTTCTCTGCGTCTCCGATGAGAACGGCCGGCACATTCGGATCAATATCAAACACCATCTCCAACTGATGGCTGCTGCCTTGCATAGCCGTCATGGTAATCACGTCATTAAGCACCGAAGTGATCATATACTCTTCCTTCGACGGAGTCAGCGTACCCTCCACGATCTCCGTATAGTCCAGCATATTGTTGATCTGATTGGACAGACGCTTGCCCGCCAATTGTATCGACTGCATATTCGATCGGAGCTCAGGGGAGATATCCTTCCCCAGCGTAACCTCGCTGATCCCGATCACCATATTGATAGGCGTACGGAGCTCATGGGATACATTCGACAAAAATACGGCGTTCTGCCGGCCTGCCGTCTCCAGCTCCGCAAACGCGCTTTCGTATCTCTTCCTCTGTTCCCTCCGTCTGTTGATCCAATACCTCGCAAGCAGCACCGAACCTCCCGTCACTGCGCACCCAATTCCGAGTCGCAGCAAGTCCTGTATCTCCATATTATAAGTAATGGTACGCAGGACAAGACAATGATACAGAAGCCCCAACACATAAAGAATCCCTATTATATATAACATCCTCTTTTTATCCAGCATGAATAAAACGAGGACCATAACGCATGCCACAGCAGGCATATCAAAAAGACTGCTCCTATGTACTCCAAAGAAGAAGAATTCTATCATCATCAGCCCGGCGCACAGGCTCTCGTAGAGCATCCCTGAACCAAGCCTTCCGATATGAAGGAACCACACACTGAAGTTACTGAGCATGATCAGCGGAACCATCCACAGCTCCCACGACATTACGATCGTGATCATGATCAGCATTACGCTGAATACAGTGACGACTCCGGCCAGGAGCAGATGCTTGCCAGTCTGCCCGTCGCCTCTCATTCTTTCTCGATCTCCTTTGCAACTCGTTTTAAAAGCTCCTCAGGATAGAAGGGCTTCTTCAAGTAGTTAACCGCTCCCAATCTGATCGCGCTCATTACATCCTCCTCGTCTCCCGACGCCGTAAGGAAGATCACCGGGACCTCGGCCGGAAGATCCTTCATCCGCTCAAAGGTCTCGATACCGTTCATATTCGGCATCTCAATATCGAGAAGAACCAGATCTATCGTTTCATTCTTAAGCTTTTTAAGCGCATCCTCTCCTGACTCTGAAAGAATCACATCATATTGCTTCCCAAGGATCATCTTCGTCCTTACCAAATTCATTGAGTCGTCATCAACTACCAATATACGTTTTTGCATATGCTGCCTCCTATTTTCTATTTTGATATTTCCCAACTTCCCATACGCTTTATTGTAAAACAGGACAGCGATAAAATCAAGCCTGCCGCACTCTAATTATCGCTTTTATTCAATACTTTTCAGCGATTCCACCATGTCGATCTTCTTCAGCTTAAAATACATCACTCCATTGATCATCATGGAAAATGCCACCGTAAGCAGCAGGCTGTAGAGATAGCTCGGCATATTGATATTCCTTCCGAACATAGCCGAATCCACCTCCACAGTCTCTATGATAAACAGATGAAGGAATCTGCCGAGAACTGCGCCGACGACCGCTCCAAGGAAGGTTAGGAGGATATTCTCCCGGTACACGTACTCCGCCACCTCTGTGTTATAAAATCCCAAGACCTTAAGCGTTGCCAGTTCCCGTTTGCGTTCCGCGATATTCACCGTATTCAGGTTATAGAGAACCACGAATGCAAGCATGCCTGCAGATATGATCAGAACGACAATGACCAGATTCAAGCTGCGCAGCATATCGTCAAGCTGCTTCTCAATGTCCCGGGTATAACTTACACTGAGCGCCGCATCCTGTTTTAATATATTTCTTCCGATCTTCTCCAGCTCCGAATCCGTGCCCGATTCCTTTGTAACGAACAGGATACTGTTATACTCGGGCTTTTCTTTGTACGCCTTCTCGTAACATGCCGGAGTAAAATATATGTAGTGTCCCATATAGTTTTCACAGATCTGCGCGACCTTTACCCGCTTATTGCCGTTCTCCTCATCCTTGATCTCAATGACGTCGCCCGTCTTCGCATCGAGCAGCTTCGCCGTCTTCTCGCTGATGATAACTCCGTCGTCCGTAAGCTCATATCTCTCTTTCGACTTCCGGTCATGGAAATCCACAAACTGCGGGATATCTTCGGCAGAACCAAACACACACTCATAGGCCGCACATTCTTTTTTGCCGTTTGTCAGAGTGACGTTCTGCATATAAGCTTCCATATACTGCGTGATCTGCTTCTCATTGTCCAGAGCTTCCGTCAGTTCTTCCTTCTGCTTCTCATCTATATCATCCTTCAGATAGACGCTGCCGTCATAGAACTGGATCTCGGCAAACTGAAGATTGGCGATCTCATAACAGGAATCCTTCAATCCGAATCCCACCAGCATCAGCGCCATACATCCGCCGATCCCGAATATAGTCATAAAAAACCTCTTCTTATAACGCATCAGATTCCGTATTGTAGACTTCCAGGTGAAGTTCAGATGTCTCCAGATGATTCCGATCCTCTCCAGGAATACCCTCCGCCCGTTCTTCGGCGCCGGCGGCCGCATCAGCACTGCCGGCTGGGCATCCAATTCCTTATAGCATGCCATAACCGTGGCCAATATGGTACAGAACACCGCCGCCCCCGACGCCATGGCCGCATAAGTCCAGTTATAAGGCACCAGTATCTCCGGCAAATGCTGATACAGGATACCGTAGGCATAGACGATAATATAAGGAAGGAGTTTTTCCCCGATCAGGACCCCGATAATGCTTCCTCCCGCCGTAGCAAGAAGCGCATAGCCGATGTATTTGGACGCGATCGAAGCCTTGCCGTAGCCAAGCGCCTTCATCGTACCGATAGCGGTCCTCTGTTCCTCTACCATACGCGTCATGCTTGTGAGGCTGATCAGCGCCGCCACAAGGAAGAACAACACCGGGAACACCCTTCCGATCGCTCCGAGTCTCTCGGCATTCTCTCCGAATCCGCTGTACTCGATCAGCGTACTGCGGTCATAGACATACCATTTAGGCGTCTCGATACCCTCAATGTCTGCTTCTGCATCCGCTATCTTCTTCTCCCCGTCGGCAATCTCTGTCTCTGCCTTTGACTTGCCTTTCTCATATTCCTTCTTTGCATCCGCAAGCTTCGCCTCATTTGAGACGATCTCGGCTTCGCCGCTTGCAAGCTTCTCTTCCTGAGCCTTCAATTCGCTCCATCCGCTGTTGATCTGCGACTGGCCAAAAGACAATCTGGCCGGCGCGGCCGCAAGCTCGGCTTCGGCCGCGTCGATCTGGCCTTTTGCCGCTTCAAGCTCGGCCCCGGCACTGTCCAGTTCCCGCCGGACCACTTCTATCCCTGCCATGCCAAGCGTATAAGCCTGACGCTCTCCTTCGAGCCTTGCCGCGATCGTCTGCGCTCTTAAGTTAAGCTCCGCAATCTGCCTCTCGATCTCGGCATTCTGTTCATCTGACGCTCCGTCCTGAGATCCCGATGTATCCATCTGCGCTCTCAGCTCCTCGATCTGTGCCATCAAGGACCGGTACTCACTCTCATCTGCTGCGATCTGCTCCTGAAGCCCTGCGAGCAGCTTTTGCCCGTCCTCGATCCTTGCATCTGCCTCGGCCCTTGCCGTTTCATACTGCAAAAGACCTTCCTCATATGCCGCTTTCCCCTCATTGAGCTGCGCCACACCGTCTTGATACTGCACTCTCGCCGCATCCAGCTCCTTCTGCTTCGCGCTTAAGGTCGACTTCGCATTGGCAATCTGCGCTCTTCCGTCTTCGATCTGTTTTCTCGCATCCTTTAACTGTTTTTCTGCATCCGCGATCTCATTCGCCGCATCGTCCAGTTTCTTCCTTGCTTCTTTCCTTCCTTCCTCTAATTCCTCCCTCGCTTCCGAAAGCTTCTCATTCGCTTCGTCCTTCAGGCTCTTCTTGCGGACTGCGGCCCGTTCGTCCGTCAATCGCTCGACTCCGTCCATGACCTCCTTGATCCGGTCGTCATATTCATCTGTAAATGCGAGCAGCTCTTTCGCGCCTTCAACCTGCAGATAGACCTCCGAAAACACATCCATATCAAACGTATCTTCCGGTACCGCAAGAAATGCGCGGATACTGCCGTCGCCTACAGCAGAGCTTCCCCTGCCGTACGACAGATAACACGGGCTGTTACCCCGTCCCACAACCGTCAGCGTGTCCGTCTTAAGTGTATCAGATACTTCATCCTCCGTTCCTGATTCAAGCCGTATACGGTCGCCGATCTGGAATTCTGAATTATCATCAGCCAGACACTCGCCGATCTTCCCCGGAAGCCGGCCTTCGCTTACCGTGACTTGATTAAGCTCCTCCTGAAGCGACATTACATGGAGTACCTGCTGCTGATCCGCCGTACTATAGAGAAAATCCGCGCTGTACGCGCCTTCCGCGCAGGCCACTCCTTCCTCCGCCTCCATAGCGCGGACGTCATCCCCGGTAACGCCGTAGGTGCAGACAGCCTTAATGTCCATAAGCCCGGATCCGTCAAAATACGCATCGCCGCTCAGTCTCATATCCGGCTCGCCGGCACGTATCCCGGAGAAAAACGCAACACCCAGCGCAACGATAAAGAGAATCGATAAAAATCTTCCCAAGCTTCTGCGAATCTCCATATAGAAATCTTTTCTAGTAGCTTTCTTCGTATTCTTCATCTGTCAATCCTACCACTCTATCGTCTCTACCGGCACCGGATATGGATTCCGTACCATATCCGCCACCCGTCCGTTCTTGATCTTGATCACACGGTCCGCCATCGGTGCGATCGCAGAATTATGCGTGATCAGGATGACCGTCATCCCCTTGCTCCTGCAAGTATCCTGCAAAAGCTTCAGGATCGCTTTGCCCGTATTATAATCCAGCGCCCCGGTCGGCTCGTCACACAGCAATATCTTCGGATTCTTCGCCAACGCCCTGGCGATCGACACCCTCTGCTGTTCCCCGCCGGATAACTGCGCCGGGAAGTTATTCAGGCGCGCTCCCAAGCCCACCTCTTCCATCACTTCTCTTGCATCCATCGGATCCTTGCAGATCTGAAGCGCCAGCTCCACATTCTCCAACGCCGTCAGATTCGGGATCAGATTATAGAACTGGAACACGAATCCAATGTCATCTCTGCGGTAAGCCGTAAGCCTCTTCTGGTTAAACGACGTGATATCCTGTCCGTCCACGGTCACTCTGCCCTCCGAAGCCGTATCCATCCCGCCCAGGATGTTCAGCACCGTCGTCTTTCCCGCGCCGCTTGGCCCTACCACGACCGCGAATTCTCCCCGGCTGATCTGAAAATCGATCCCGTCCGCCGCCATGATCTCCACTTCACCCATGCGGTATCTCTTCTTAACACCGCTAAGCGTGACAAATCCATCCATATATTTCCTCCGTTAAAACTATTCAATCAATTCTCCAAAATCCTTCTTCTCAAATTCCTGGATAGAGATATGCCTCTTATCAGGATTCGCATACACAAAGGTCTTATCCACATTCTCCAGATAATTCTGGATCTTATCGTTGGTGGCGCTTATGACCGCCTGGAAGCCAAGCCCTCTGATAAGAGAGATACAGCTTGCCACCTTCTCCGCATCCATCTTGGAAAACGCTTCATCCAGCACCACCAGACGAATCGTCGGATTCCGCTTAAGCTTCGCCGGCATGTTGATCTTATACACCTGGGCGAAGCTTGCCAGCAGCGCCACATACAGAGGATTCTGCCCCTCTCCGCCGGAGTTCTTCTTGATCATCCTGCCAAGCCCGATCGCCATATCCTTCCTTCCGTGGACGATCTGCTGCATATCAAAGGAGAGGTAAGTCCGGTAATCCGCGTATTTGTCCATATTCCGTTTCGCCTCGTTCAATTCCTCCTGGGTCGCGTCCTTTGGCGGGATGAAGATATTGATCAGCTCGTTCATCAGCTCTCCGTATTGATCCTCGTGCTCCATCGTAAACATATTAAGCTGGTTCTCCATGGAATCCGTAAGCTGAGACGGGTGGATCTGGAGCGTATCATCCATGAACATCTTATAGTATCTCCCGTCCGCCCCCTTGTTCCTTGTAATGACGAACTGGTACTTGTCCTTACCGAAGTCAAGTCCGCTGATGATCCGGTTCAGTTCATCCTTCCTCTGGTACGCTTCCCGAATGGCGCTTCGGATCTTGAACACAAAATCATCCTTGAAATGCTCCACCGCAGAGCGCGCCTGTTCCTTCGCAGACTCCCGGAAGGCCTCCAGATCATCGCAGGAGAGCGCCTCAAGGAGCTCGTCATAGGGAGTATTGTCCCTGACCGCCGTAGAAAATGTCCGGTTCGGATAGCTTCTCACATAACTGCTCCTTACCTCCACCAACTTCTGATAGCTCTCTTCCTCTGCTTCCCTGACAGGATAGAGCTCCGACATCCTCTGACGCTTAAGATAATCGTAATTCACCGATCTCTTACCTTCCAAATAGCGCTTAAACTCCTCTTCATATCTGTCCGAATCCGCACCGTTCTCCCGTCTAAGCTTCTGTCTCTGTTCCATGATTCCGGCTTCTGCATTAAGAAGCTCCTCATGCAGCTTCTCTATCTCCCTGCGGTAATTCCAGATCGTCTCCTGAACCCTGACGATCTGATCCTTCTTCTCATCCTGCCGAAGCTTAAGCTCCTGCTTCTGCTCTTCCCACGCATCTACCGATTCGCTCTTCAGCTTACGCATCTTCTCTTCGATCCGTTTCTTCTCACGCTCCTTTGGGGATATATCCCGGATATCCGCAAGCCATCCCAGATAGTCCTGCACAGGCTGGCTTAGAATCTCCATCTGCATCATCCGGCGGATCTCTTCTAACTCCTCCTGACACGGCAGCCTCTCTTCCTGCAATCTCTGACATTGTTCCTCCAGACGGCGGATCCTCTGCCGCATACTGGTCTCGCCGATGTAGGCACATCTGGTATAATTCTCCGGATGGATATGCTGCAGACGGAAGCTATGGTACAGCACACAGTCCGGCGTGATCCCGATCCGGCAGTTTCTAAGCTCCTCCACCGTCTCGCACTTCATTACATTACCCAGGAAGAAGTCAATATATGCCTGCACGTAAGGCTCCTTCGCCCTGACCTCTTCCGCAAGCGCGCCCTTGCGGACCAGATGCGCATTCTCCGTCACCTTCTCCGTGTCCAGCACCGATGCCCGGAAGAACTTCTTCTTATCCATCTCCTGGTATATGTCCATAGCAATCTTCGCAAAAGGCGGCTCCACGATCAAGAGCAGCTTGTTATTGCCCATATACCCTTCCACCGCGTTTTGCCAGCGTTCATCCTTAAGTTCCAGAAGATCGGCCAAGATCTGAACATTGACGAACCTGCCGCACCGCTCGTGCAGACGCCCCCTAAGTTCGAACTTCGCCTCCTCTAATTCCCGCGGATATGCCTTCTTCCCCTGCTTCAGAGCCTTCAGCTCCTCCCTCGCCTCCCGCTCTTCCTTCTTGATCTGCCGAAGCTTCGCGTCTGCTTCCTGCCGCTGGCCTTCCAGCTCTTCCCTGATATCTTCAAGGCTCTCCTTAAGCCGCAAAAGCTCTTCCTTGGATATGGATTCCTGCGCAAACCGGTCGATATCCCAGATCACCTGATTCGGCGTGACGTCCTTCTCCTTCCATTCCTTCAAACGTTCTGCCGTCTGTCTCCATCTGGCCTGACTTCCTGCAAGCCGTTCTAGGCTGTCGCTTACCGCCCGAAGCTCAGTCTCCATTCCTGCATATCCGCAGTCGGCGATCCGAAGAATGATCTCCTCGTATTCCTTCTGGAGCTTCTTCTGTCCTTCTTCAAGCACCGACTGCTGCTTTTCGCCGGAGGCGATCTCCTCCCTGCGGTCCTTGATCTTATCCTGGCACTCCTGTACCTGTGCTTCTAATCTAAGCATCTCCAGACGTTCGATCTGGTAGGCGCATATCCTTGCCTCCCCGCGTTTTCTGTCATAATCCTGATAGAATTCCCGTATCTGGGTCAGCCTTCGGATCTCCTCCAGAGTCTCCTCGATCTTCCCCCGCATCCTCCCATACTGCATCACGCTCTCCTGCAGATCCTCAATATGGATATCCTGCTCCATACAGATATATTCCTTCACGAATTCCTCCAGCTTAATGTTCATGCGAAACGGGATCGCCCGCTTGAACAGCCTTGGGAACTTCTCCATATCAAGCCCGCCGAGATAGATATCATAGAGCTGCCGGCGGAACCGTTCGTTGCTGGGCCCGCAGTAGAATCGCTCCGCAGGGAACGTCCTCTGCAGATATTCTCTTAGTTCCAGCGTAGTCATGCACCTCTTCCCAATCCGGTAAACGCTGTCTAAGAGTTCTCCCGCATGCCAGAAGAACAGCCTGCTCATATCGTTCGACGCCGTCTCCACATCGAACACCACGCCGACGCACTGTCTCTCCTTCGTGTTCGTCTGCGCAAATTCCAGCACAATGGTACTGGAGAAGTTCTGATTCCGTAGATACTGCGCCTCATTATTCTCGCTGATATTCACCATACCTCTCAGATATTCGATCAGGGTACGGTCCGAATCGTCAGCCGCCGCCTTATTGAAGAATCCTCTTCCGTCCGTGCTGGCATACAATACGATCTGGAGGGCGTCGATCACCGTAGATTTGCCGCTCCCCGAATGCCCGGTAAAGAAGTTGATCCCCTCATTCAGTGTCAGTACCTTCTTATCTATATAGTGCCAGTTATTCAGGCATATCCTCGATAGTGCTTTGAATGGCTGTCTCGTCTCCAAGATTGTCCTCCTCCCCGAATTCTGCCAGCAGCTCCCTGATCTCTTCACCCATCAGCACCGCCTGTATACACGGGTATATGATCAGTCTTGTCTCCTCGTTCATCTCCTCCAATGTCTCCAGAGGCTCTATGATCTGGTATTTCTTAAGCAGCGCGATCGTCCGTCTCATCTCCGTGGCAGACGGAAGGCTTCTCAGCACTTTGAATTCTCCTGCCTTGCCGTTGACCGCACCCATAGTCGTCACAATATGGCTGCTTGACGAGACCGACGCCATCTGCTCATCGTAAATGAGCTTCAATACCAGCAGATAGACCGTCGCAAGCCTTGGAAGCTTCTCCCCCCAGTTCTGTCCGCCCTGAATGTAGATCACGCCCATATGCGCATTTTCCCTGAGCATAATATCCGCCACCGCAAAATATTCCTTAAGAAATTCCAGGTGCTTGCTGCATACCTGGTATTCCTTCATATACTGCATCCGTCCGGTACGGCGGTCGTACTTGCGTTCAAGCAGATAGGTCTGCCGATACAGCGTCCGAATGATCTGTGTAAGCGCCTCCTGCTCATCCTGCGTCAACTGCCCGTAGTATCCTGTACAATCCAATTCACAACCTCCTTCGCCGTCTTCTCGCCTTCCCGCTCTGATTCCTGATTCCATTTGCCGCCCGTCATCTCTTATGCCGGCTTCTGATCAGCCCAGATACGCAACCGCCGCTTCCCTGTCCATCCATATATGGATTCCTGCGCCGGATTCTGTAAAACGATCCATATCGTAATGATCTGCCGTCACCCACTCGCCTGTCCGATACCAGAAATTCTCATTCACATAGGAATGCGCCTCCGTGAAGCTCTCAGAATAATCCTCAGTCCTGACGGACAATACCTTGGCCTTATTGACGCGGATCTCATGAGTCGTCCCCTGTAACCGCAGCGCATCTTCGGGCACAAGAAGCTGGACGATACGTCTTCCGAAGCACACCTTCCACCCGATAAACGCCCCCTTAGCCGGACACCGCGGATAATAATACTTCGTCTTCTCATCAGCCGTAATCCCGTCAAGCTTCGCGCCGTGAAGCGCCGCCGCGAACAAGTCCGCCCCTGAGATATCCGCCCGCGACAGATCACAGCGCCTAAAATCCGCCGTATTGAGGAACGCATCCCGAAGTCTCGTCCCCAGGAGGCTTGACCCCTTAAAATATGCATTTGCCGCAGAGCATCCTGACAGATCCGCACCGTCTAGCTTCACATTCCGAAAATCGCTTTTATCAAAATTAATATTGCGCAGATCCCATCCCGACAGGTTCATCTCCTCAAAAAGACAGTTAGACAAGTCAAGCCTCTCCTTGTCCTTTCTCCCGGAAAGCATCTGTTCTAATTCGTTCTTTTCTATCTTCCTTAACATATCCGATCCTCCCTGCCATGCCTTGCAGAATATCCCCTGACGTCCCCGCTTAGCGCATAGCCTTCCGGTATCCTGCCGCTTCTGCCTCCTGCTCTGACCCGAATATCACCAGATTCTTAGAATCCGCCATCTCCTCATACGCGGCCTGTCCCGGACAGTGATAGATCTTCGATCTGGAATTACCGCGGATAACGCCTTCTTCGGTCTGCGCCCCAGATAGCTCTGACTCAGAGACAGCGCTGTCCCCGGTCGCGTAATCGATCGAGATCCCCGGCTGTACATTATAGACAAATACATTATAAGAGATATCCGCTCCTTCATCCTCCACGGATAACGCCTCCATCTGTACGCCGCTCGCCAGCAGATCGTCCTCCTCAAAGACCGGGGTGACCCGGTACAGTACATGGTTGCCGGTTTCCTTCACATAATCCGCCACCATATTCTCAAAAGGCAGCATACCGTCCACATTCATATAACGCGTGCCGGTGATCAGGTTCTTCTCATTCGCATTCTCCCCTGTCAGCTGATATCCGATCAGATGACAGCGGTTATAGAGATACTTACCGTCAACGTTCTCATACTTTACGGTCTGCCAGCCTGTCGGCTTCACCTGGCCGATGCTGCCGCGCTCTTCTGCGGGCATCAGGTCGCGTCCGATACAGGCGTACGCCGCGCCGCACCTTCCTAATGAGTCCAGTTCACTGTACGACTCGAAGGTATTCGCTGTCCGCTCTTCCTCCGAAAAATCCGGCTCATTGCCGTCTACCGCAATATAAGGCTCCCCTGTATATTCCGGTATATCCGACAGCGGTATATCTTCCCGCCGGCCTGACATCTCCTGACTGTCCGCTCCCTGCATGCTGCCCCCGCACGCTGTAAGAAGCAGGCAGCACAACAGAACCAAAAGCAGCTTCCATCTTATATCCGTGTGTCTCATCTTATCCTTCTGTAGACCTCCTTTGTAATCCTTTCATGAGAAAAGCCTCTGAATTCTTCCGTCCTCACAAGCTCCCATCCTCCGTCTGTAAGATCAAGCCCGAACCGCAGATCGGCCGGATACCGCCTGTTCCAGCGGTACAGGATCACGCCCTCCAGCCCCTTCGGACACTCTCTTAGATCCGCATCCTCCGCGAAGCAGTATTCCCCTTCCCCGGCGCCTTCCATGTAATCTTCCCTTACCGTGACCGGAATATCTCCGTATTCTTCAAACAAAGGGACCGAGCGGGCATTCATATACAGCATCCTTCCTTGGCACTCTTCTGCAACATCCTTAATAAGAGCGCGGTCCTGGCTCTGGCGGCGGCCATGGAACATCATTCCATATTCCTCATCTACACAGACAATTACAATCATACGCTTTTTGCCGCCTTTCTTCAAACATTTTCTTCTATTTATTGTACCAGAAACACCGCAATAATCAAGAAACAAAGTTTTCTAATATCACAAAAAAGCCGTTATGTCCTCCAAAATACCAACATAACGGCTGCTTACTCTCTATATACTAATTCGCTCTTCTCTTCTTCTGATAACAATCAAAACCAACGGCAAGTACAAGTACGATTCCTAATACGATATTCTGTACCCAACTGTTCAGGTTGATCAATACCATACCGTTGTTAAGCGCACTGATGATGAATGTTCCGGCTACTACTCCTGACATTCTTCCTGATCCGCCTGATACGGAGACACCGCCGAGAACTACACAGGTGATGACCTTGAATTCATATCCAAGTCCCGCGTTACCCATACCGGAATTCACACGTGACAGCAGTACAAGCCCTGCAAGCCCCGCAAAGAATCCTGACAATGCGAATACCAGGTATTTGACTCTCCCTGTACGGATACCGGACAGCCTTGCCGCTTCAATGTTCCCGCCTACCGCATAAAAGTAGCGTCCGAAATACGTCTTATTCAGGATGAATGCACCCAGTGCAAAACAGAGGATCATAATAATTACCGGCACAGGCACAGGACCGATCTTACCCTGGCCGAAGACCTTGAACGACTCTGTAAATCCGTTGATCGGCTGTCCGTCGCAGATGATCAGCGCGATACCTGAAAATGCCGTCTGTGTAGCAAAGGTTGCGATCAATGCCGGAATTCCTATGGTTGACACCATGAATCCGTTCAGCAGACCGATCAGCGTAGACGCCGCCAGCGTAATGATGATCGCAAGTCCCATAGGCACACCCATATTAACCATCAGATAAGAACATAACACATTCACAAAAGTGATGATCGAACCCGTTGCCAGGTCGATATCTCCGAGCAGGATCACGAAGGTCATACCTACGGAAGCAATTCCCCACACCGCTACCTGACGGAGCATGATCAACAGATTGGTTCCCGTAATAAATCTTGGATTCGCAATCGTAAACCCTATACAAAGTACAATGAATACCACCCATATTGCCTGACTCTTGAATAAATTCTTTATATTATTTTCCTTCATCGCTCCACCCTCCTACTCATTCGACGCCGCGGACGCATACGTCATGATCGTCTCCTGGCTAAATTCTTCTTTGCGTAATTCGCCGGTCATGTTACCCTCTGCCAATACGAGGATCCTGTCGGACATTCCCATCAGCTCTTCCATCTCGGATGAGATCATCAGAATTGATTTCCCTTCCTTCTCTACCAGATCGTTCATCAGCTTATATATCTCATACTTCGCCCCTATATCAATACCTCTGGTAGGCTCGTCGAAGATGATCAGTTCCGAATTCGCTGCCATCCATCTTCCAAGGATAACCTTCTGCTGATTACCGCCGCTTAAGTTCTTGATAAGCTGATCCAGGTTCGGAGTCTTGATCGCCATGTTATCCCGGTACTTCTCGGCAATCTCCAATTCCTTCTTCTCATCGATCACGCTGAAACGCGAATTCCGCTCGTATATCGGCATGTTGATATTATTCTTGATCGATACCCCGAGCATCGCGCCATGGCGTTTTCTGTCCTCCGGCACCAGTGCGATCCCAAGATCGATGGCTTCTCTCGGACTCTTTGGATCGATCTCTTTCCCTTTGTAGATCATCTGCCCGGACTTCTTGGGCACAGCCCCGAAGATCATCTCCGCAAGTTCCGTGCGGCCCGCGCCGACCAGTCCGCCAAGCCCCAGTATCTCGCCCTTATGAAGCTTCAGGCTGATATTGCGGTCGCCGTTGCCGGTTACACCTTTGAGTTCCAGAATCACTTCATTATGATCAATACAGTCTCCTCTCGGCGGATACGTCTCTGTCAGCTCGCGCCCGACCATGAGCTGGATCAGTTCTTCCACCTGGCTCTGCTTCGTGATCAGCGTCTTCACATACTCTCCGTCCCGGATAACGACGATACGGTCTGAGAGCCTGTAGATCTCCTCCAGCCTGTGTGAAATGTAGATGATGGAGACGCCTTTCTTTCTTAAGAGCTCAACCACCTCAAACATGCTCTCTACCTCTGCGCTTGTCAGAGGAGCCGACGGTTCATCCATGATCAATATCCTTGCGTTCTGCTGGATCGCCTTAGCGATCTCCACCATCTGCTGATAACCTACCGTCAGGTCTTTCATCATTGCCTTGGGATCGATCTTGATATGTAACTGCTCGAACGCCTTGGCCGCTTCTGCTTCCATCGCCTTCTTGTCTACGACGATCCCTTTCCTTATCGGGCGTCCCAGGAACAGGTTCTCCGCTGCCGACAATTCCTTTACATTATTGAATTCCTGATAAATGATCGCAATTCCGTTCTCCGACGCAAGCTGAGGCGTCATACTGGAAAATTCTCTGCCGTTCACAATAATCTTGCCGGAGGTCGGAATAACCGCTCCTGAACAGCATTTGATCAGTGTAGATTTTCCTGCGCCATTTTCCCCGATCAACGCCAGGATCTCACCTGCCTTCAGTTCCAATGTAACATCCTTCAGTGCAACGACACCCGGGTATTCTTTTCTTATATGCTGTAATTGTAATACATATTCTTCGCTCATATTCGTCCCCCGTGACTATATTCTCTACTACATTCCTTCTAACACCTTATCAACATTCTCCATGGTGATCGGTCCGATCTCACGATATATATTCTTATCTGATGAGAAGTCTTCTCCTGACAGGATACGCTCGAACATATCGGCACAGGCCTTGGCCGTATCTTCGTTGGACCCTTCAAATCCCACGATCGCCCTTACCGCTTCATTGCCTGCCTTCAGGGAATCCAACTGCTGCAGGGTCACGTCCGTCGTGATCACACCGTAATTCTCTGGAATACTTCCTTTGCCAAACTCCGCAAGAAGCGCTTCGTTCGAACCGATCATGGCGCCTGCGCAGACGCCTACAAATACATTGGCGTCAGGGTGCGCCGACATAACCGTCTCAACGTTCGTCTGCGCTTCGGGAGCCTCAAGACCGTCCACCTCTGCGATGATCTCATAATTATCCTCGCAGTTATCCGCAAGCCCTTCCTTGATACCGTCCGCTCTCTCTAACAGAACCTTCGTAGACGGATAGCCGATGACCGTAACCTGTGCTTTCTCGTCCTCGGTGTAATGTTCGTTGATGAACTCCGACGCCGTCCTCCCGATCTCTCTTCCCAGATCTGTGTTGTCGAGAACCCAGTTTGCCGTGGTGTTCTCCATCGGGTCATCCCAGCACATCACCTTGATGTCTGCTTCCATTGCCTCGCTGCAGATCCCTTCGACAGAATTCGCATCTGCCGGATGCACCATGATCAGATCGCATCCTGATATGATGAAGTTCTCGACCTGCCCTACCTGAGTTCCTGCGTTGTTGTCACAGCCGACAATGGTGTACTCCCATCCTCTCGCATCCATCTCCTGTTCAAGCTTTCCCATGACACCGGCCCAGTACGCGTTGGATAGATTCTGGATCGTGATGCCTATCTTAATAGTGCCGTCATCACGTGTATCCGCACATCCCATCAACATGAGCCCGGTCATAGACACGCACAGAAGCGCTGCCAGAATCCTGTTCTTCATACCTCTTCCTCCTTTTAATTTTATATAATATATAGCTACGCTATTAGCTATCTCAGACAGTAAATTTTTATATTTATATAATATCTGCAAGACTCCCTGAACCTTGCAGATATAAGTTTAAAAACAGGTAAATGCTCCGTCTACGATAATATCTGATCCAGTCGTAAAGCTGCTGGTATCTCCGGCCAGGTATACGACGATAGACTGCAGCTCTTCCGGCCTTCCAAGCCTTCCCATCGGCGCCATAGCGTTCCACTGCTCGATCAGAGGCTTCAGGGATTCGGAGTTGAGCGTCAGATCCGTTCCGATGTATCCCGGGCTTATGCAGTTCACACGTACTCCCTTCTTCGCCCACTCGATCGCCAGTGACTTCGTCAGCATGCTTACGCCTGCCTTGGACGCGTTGTACGCGCACTGCGGCTGCGGCACGTTCACAATATGTCCTGACATAGACGCCGTGTTGATGATGGAACCGTATCCCTGCTTCAGCATCACTCTTCCCGCCGCCGTAGCGCATAAGAACACACCGTTCAGGTTGATGTTGATAACCTTGTTCCACTGATCGAATGTCATCTCCTCTGCCGGAACATTCAGGCAGATCCCCGCGTTATTGAAGCACGCATCCAGCTTCCCGTATGTATCGACCACCTTTGCGACCATAGCCTCCACATCGTCCTTGCAGGTCACATCGCACTTGACCGCAATCGTCTTAGAACCTGTTGCCTCTGCGATCTCTTTCGCGGTGCTCTCGGCTCCTTCAAGATTGATGTCCACGATCGCCACGTCCGCGCCCGCTTCTGCCAATGCCGTTGCCACTGATTTCCCGATTCCGCTTGCTCCTCCTGTTACATAGATTGCCTTGCCGTCCAGTCTCATTTTCTCGATAATACCCATCTTCGCTTCTCCTTCACTTCATTAATTATGTTCGTTTCTGTTTTTACAAATTATTTTTATAAATATATTTTATAAAATCAATTTATAAAAGTTGTTACCATTATATATCTTTACTATATTCAGCACAAGATGTAATATCAAACAAAATATCTATATCATTTTTATCTATAATGCACAAGAATCGTCGACGTTTTTATATATATCTACTTTATTAATCTAATTATTAAAGTCTTTGTTAAATTGTTTAGATTTTATCACAATCAGCATATTATTTCAATACCTTTTTACAAATTTTGTTACACATTTTTTATCAGTCTGAACCGGCGCATCTTCCGATACGCCGATCTGTGTCAATCCGCCGCAATCTCCTTTGCTCTCCCGTAAAATGTTGTCAGCGGCATCCCGCAGAGCTTCGCCGCTTCTCTTCCGATGATCTCCCCCTTCTTCCATTTGCGGCAGATCTGCACAAAATTATCCGGCAGATCTCTCTTGGGCCTTCCGAACTGTACGCCCCTTACTTTTGCCGCTTCTATCCCCTCCTTCTGCCTTTCTCTGATATTCTTCCGTTCATTTTCCGCCACAAAAGACAATACCTGCAGAACAACATCACTTAAAAACGTACCCATCAGGTCCTTCCCCCTTCTGGTATCCAGAAGCTCCATATCGATCACTACGATGTCAACCTTTTTCTCCTTCGTCAGGACTCTCCACTGCTCCAGTATCTCCTCATAGTTTCTCCCCAGGCGATCAATACTCTTTATATAGATCAGATCATCCTTTTTCAATTTTTCAAGCATCCTGATGTACATCGGCCGCTCAAAATCCTTGCCGGATTGTTTATCTATATAGATATTCTCCTTCGGCACTTCCTTCCTGTTCAGCGCAAGCATCTGCCTGCCTTCGTTCTGCTCCCTGGTACTTACACGCACATAACCGTATATCATTTCTGTTTCGACCTCCTCTTTTGTATCGCGCAGCGGGCAAGGGATATTCCTGACTTATCCCCTATCTCATTTTAATCTGCATCGTACTCTGAGCATAGATGTTGCTTTTCGGCACTTTCAGTTTTAAAGTGACACTTTGCATGTTCTTTTCTGCCACAATTGGTAAAATATTCCATAATGTACAAAGGAGGACTTCTTATCATGGCATTCGCCGAGAAACTAAAAGCTTTACGTCAGAAAAATAACATGTCACAGGAGTATGTCGCACAGCGCATAAATGTCGCGCGTTCTACTATCGCAGGCTACGAAACAAAGAACCGGCAGCCGTCACACGAAAAGCTGATAGCATTTTCCAATCTTTTTCATGTACCAGTTGATTATCTTCTTGATGGTACACATTCCGACTCTATATCACTGGATGTATCCCCTACGGATTCTGTCAATGCACAAAATCTGCTGCTGAGATACTACCGCCTGTCTGCCCGCTCCCAGGATGATCTGCTCAGGCACCTTCATTTGCTGGAATTACAGGATGAAGAACTTGACAAATAACAGTCCGGCGAAGATCCGCAGGCAGGAAGGAAGAATCGGCCGACAGCAGCAAAAAAAGCACCGCACCGGCGGATGACCCGCCGGCGTGATGCCTTTTTGTGTACTATATGATACGCTCATTTTCTATCTGAAGAACTTAATCTTCCCAATAATCGGAAGTTCCCTTCTCTCTCCCTTGCACGCCGTCACGATTCCCATTACAAGAATAATGAACACTGCCAGATCTATGATATCAAACGCCCATGAGAACAGTCCCCCTCCGAAGTGGAAGAACGAGGGCAGACCGAAAAACCAATTCCCTTCTACAAAATCTATGATGTTCGACAATATGTAGAGCACAAGCCCCTGGTTCACATGCTGCCTGACATACTGCGACCGCTTATCTCCGGCGATCAGCGGGATCAGCACCAGTATTCCCAGGTAAGACAGCACGCCCATCGCCTTATTCTGGCGTACCTCGCTCTGGTCAAAATACTCGGCCGAACCGAAATACTCCGCCCGGTATGCCTGTCTGGAATCCGCTGTCCCTGAACCGCTGCTCTGTCCGTAAGCATATCCCTGTCCGTATGTATATCCCTGTCCGTATGTATATTCCTGTCTGCCGCCAAGCTCCGGTATCGGCGCACCGCACTGCGGACATGACATAGTTCCGTCATCTACCTTTGCACCACATTTTACGCAATAAGCCATAACTCTTCTTTCCTTTCCCTGTGCTTTTGTTCTGCTACCATTCTATTGTATTCCTAATTCTTCTTAAACGCAATCTTTTTCCTGTCTAAAGTCCCGGAATCTCCGGGTATCAGCTAAAATTCCGTATCTTAAAGTCCCTCTGCGCCTCTCTCTGCTGGTCCTTCTTCGCAATATCCTGACGCTTGTCGTATAATTTCTTACCCTTTGCCAGACCGATCTCAATCTTGACCAGGCTGCCCTTGAAGTACACCTTAAGCGGCACCACCGCCACTCCCTTCTCCTTGGTCTTGCCGAGCATCTTATTGATCTCCGACTTGTGAAGAAGGAGCTTGCGGATCCGCAGAGGATCCTTATTGAATATATTGCCCTTCTCATAGGGACTGATATGCATACCGTAGATATAGACCTCCCCGTTCTCCACCCGGATGAACGACTCCTTGATACTGCACTTGCCCATCCGCAGGGACTTCACCTCTGTTCCGTGCAGCGCGATTCCCGCCTCGTAAGTATCCAGTATAAAATAATCGTGGTATGCCTTCTTATTGTTCGCAATCATCTTGCCATTCGTCTTCGCCATCTGTCTGCCCCCTCCCTGGTGCATTTCCCACCGCTTCAAAGTCTATCGTCCGCATCAACCGATCCACACCAAGGACCCTCACACGTATTTGCTGACCTAATTTGTATGATCTGCGGGTATGGCTCCCCACCATCTCATATCTGTCTTCATAGTAATCATAATGATCATCCGTCATATTCGTCACATGCACCAATCCCTCCACCGTATTCGGAAGTTCCACGTACATGCCCCATTTGGTCATCCCTGATATAACTCCGTCAAACTCTTCCCCGATATGCCGCTGCATATACTCCGCCTTCTTAAGCTTGACCGTCTCGCGCTCCGCTTCATCTGCCCTTCGTTCCATCTCGCTGGAATGCTTGGTCACTTCCTGAAGGATCCCGCGGTAATGCTCGATCTTCTTCTCATCCATCCGTCCTCTTAAGTTATCCTTGATGATCCTGTGAATCTGCAGATCGGGATATCTTCGGATCGGTGAGGTAAAATGCGTATAATAATTCGCCGCCAGCCCGAAATGGCCGATATTCTCCGGCATATATCTCGCCTGCTTCATGGACCTAAGAGCCAGACGGCAGATCAGCGCCTCCTCCGGGGTATTCTCTACTTTGGCAAGAAGCTTCTGTATCTCCTTGGGCCTGATCTCATTAACCCCAACGTGCATAGAATAACCGAAATTATTGATAAATGTCGCAAGCGCACGTATCTTCTCTTCATCCGGCACCTCATGGGTCCGGTACACGAAGGGAAGCTCCTGCCAGTAATAATCCTCCGCCACCGTCTCGTTGGCCAGAAGCATGAAGTCTTCTATGATCTTCGTCGCCGCATTGCGGTCGTAAGGCTTGATATCCAACGGCTTCCCGTCCCCGTCAAGCACCAGCTTCGTCTCCGGGAAATCAAAATCAATAGATCCCCGCCTCTGCCGCCTTGCGCGCAGAATCCCAGACAGCTCATACATCCGCTCAAACATCGGAACCAGACTGCGGTATCTCTCCCTCTCCTCTGGATCCTGATCCACCAGTATCTTCGCAACGCTGGTGTACGTCATCCTCTCATCTACATGGATCACCGTCTCCGCGATCTCGTGCCCGATCACGATCCCCTTCCCATTCACCGTCATAATACAGCTAAGCGCCAGACGGTCTGTCCCTGCATTCAGAGAACAGATCCCGTTCGACAGCTTATGCGGAAGCATCGGGATGACCCGGTCCGCAAGGTAGACGCTCGTCCCCCTCTCCCTAGCTTCCCTGTCGAGCGCGCTGTTTTCCTGCACATAATTGGTCACATCCGCAATATGGACGCCCAGGATATAGTTGTCTCCCTCTCTTGTAACCGAGACAGCATCGTCTAAGTCCCTGGCATCCTCTCCGTCGATGGTCACCATCTGCCAGTCACGGATATCCTTCCTTCCTGCCATATCTGCCTCGCTTACATCCTTCCCTACCCGTTCCGCCTGATTCAGGAGCTTCTCCGAGAATTCTGCCGGAAGCCCGTAGCCCCTGACAATTGACATGATATCCGTCCCCGGATCGTTGATATGGCCGATGATCTCTGTCACCCTGCCCTCCGGCTTCTTCCCCCCGTCTCCGTAAGAAGTCAGCTTCGCCACGACCTTATGGCCGTTCACCGCCCCCTTCGACTTCTCAATGGGAATGAAGATATCCCTGGCAAATCTCTGATTATCCGGTATGACAAAGCCAAAATTCTGATTATCCTTATGCTGGTACAGACCGACGATCTCCGTCAATCCTCTGGATATGATCCTCACGATCTTCCCTTCCCGGCTCCGTCCCCGCGCTTCCCTTGTAAGCACGAATTCCACCTGATCTCCGTCAAATGCGCCGTTAATATCCTCCTCGCCGATGAACACGTCCGCCTCTTCATCCTCCGTCACAACGAATCCGAATCCTCTCGCGTTCGCACGGAATACCCCCGTCAGGCGCTTCGCCTCTCCCCGGCAGTATTTGCCCCGCTTGGACAGGTATATCCTTCCGTCCGCCTCTAATGAATCCAGCACTTCCCGAAGTTCGTCCCTCTGCTCTCTGGGAACATTAAGGAGCATAGCCAGCTCTTTAAACTTCATGGGTACATACAGGCTGTCGTACATCAGATCGCAGACAACCTTTTTCCTCTTCTCTAATCCCTGTTCCATCCTCTATCCCTCTCTGTTCGTAAGAGTTCTGAAATACCTATATATAGAAATAGACACTCCCACACAGGAGTGTCCTAATGTTCTCATAAATATGCCTTCTCTTACGCAAATACCTTCAAATTCAACACTGCTGCCAGTACAATAAACAGGACTGCAAGGAACTTCGTAGACTTCACAAGCGCGCCCTCCATGGAACGTCCCTTGTTCTGTCCCCAGTAAGTGTCCGCCACGCCGCTGATCGTACCGAGTCCCGCGGACTTCCCTTCCTGCATCAGCACAATGGCTGTCAATGCAATACAGTCTATTGCAAATATGATCATTAATATTATCTTTAAAATCTCCACCTTCTACACCTCCTGTGTCTGAACCTCTATTATTCTAGCACAAGATGTCCGAAATAGCAAGGAGGGGGACGCAGTATTTTTTATTTTAATCAAACGGATTCCTGTATTCTGCCACATCTCCGAGCCGTTCTTCGATACGGAGGAGCTGGTTATATTTTTCTACGCGTTCTGAGCGGCACGGCGCGCCCGTCTTAATCTGTCCCGAATTAAAAGCCACCGCGATATCCGCAATGATAGAATCGGCCGTCTCTCCTGAACGGTGGGATACGATCGTCCTGTATCCGGCGTTTTTAGCCATCTCGATCGCATTGAAGGCTTCCGTCAGCGTTCCGATCTGGTTGACCTTTATCAGGATCGCATTGGCAACACCTCTGTCGATCCCTTTCTTAAGCCTGTCTGCGTTGGTGACAAAGAGATCGTCTCCGACTAACTGCATATTTACCCCAAGGCGCGTGGTCAGGATCTCCCAGCCTTCCCAATCCTCCTCGTCCAGGGGATCCTCAATGGACGCGATCGGGAATTCTTCCGCCAGTTCTTCATAATAGTCGATCAGCTCTTCTGCCGAGCGGACCACCTGGTGCCCGTGCATCTTGCTCTCGCCCTCGAAGGCGTATTTCCTGAAGTTCTTGTCGTACAGCTCCGTCGCCGCCACATCCAGCGCGATCTTAATATCCTCCCGAGGCTTGTATCCCGCGGTTTGAACTGCCTCCATGATAAAACGAAGCGCTTCTTTTGCATCCGGAAGATCCGGGGCGAAGCCGCCTTCATCACCCACGGCCGTGCTGTACCCGTACTTCTTCAGCAATCCCTTTAAAGTATGGTAGATCTCCGCGCACATCCGAAGACCTTCCTTGAAACAGCATGCGCCCACGGGCATGATCATGAATTCCTGAATATCTATGGTATTGTCCGCGTGCCTGCCCCCGTTCATAATATTCATCATCGGCACCGGCAGGCGCTTCGCATTCGTTCCGCCAAGATAAGAGTACATCGGGATCCTAAGCGCTCCCGCGGCTGCCCGCGCCGCCGCCATAGAGACCCCCAGCATAGCGTTCGCGCCGAGGTTCGACTTGTTCCCTGTGCCGTCAAGCTGGAGCATGATCCGGTCGATCATCAACTGATCGAACACATTTACCCCTATGATCGCCGGCGCGATTCTTGCATTCACATGGTCGACCGCAAGCTCCACGCCCAGACCGCCGTACCGCGCCTGCTTATCACGTAATTCCAGAGCTTCATACCGCCCTGTAGACGCGCCCGACGGAACACTCGCCCTTCCCAGGTGCTCATCACCTGCAAGCACTTCTACTTCTATAGTTGGATTCCCGCGGGAATCTAAGATTTCTCTTGCGTATACATCCGTAATCGGTAAATACTTATGCATATCATTTCCTCCTTCTTTATAGAAGGTATTATGTACTGATTTTCTTATTCTAATGCAGATTCAATAATATCATTGACTTTTCTATACCTTGGCGTTACAATCTGTGAAGGTATCTTTAGATATTATTTTTAAAATACAATCAAACAGAGGAAAGGTAATATGAAATCACAACTAAAAAACTTTATCTATCTAACCGTCAGTACCCTGATCATGGCAATCGGTGTCTACTTTTTTAAGTTTACCAACAACTTTACCTTCGGAGGAATCACAGGTCTCGCCGTACTGGTAGCCAAGTCCGGCGCCATCTCCGCCAGTGATTTTTCCTTTGTTTCCAACATGGTCCTGCTCGTGATCGGATTCTTTGTTCTTGGAAAACGGTTCGCCGCCAAGACAGCTTACAGCAGTATCCTTCTGTCCGTCACCCTGTCGACATTGGAACGTATCTATCCTATGAGCCATCCGCTGACGGATCAGCCCATGCTTGAACTTGCCTTCGCTATTGCGCTTCCTTCCATCGGCTCCGCGGTATTGTTCAATATCGGCGCATCCAGCGGCGGCACCGATGTGGTCGCCATGATCATGAAGAAATATACCAGCTTCGATATCGGCAAAGCCCTGTTAGTCACGGACTTTTTCATCACCCTTGCCGGATGCTTCGTGTTCGATATCGAGACCGGACTGTACTCATTCCTTGGTCTGGCGCTTCGTTCTTTCATGATCGACGGATTTATCGAGAGTCTGAATCTGTCCAAGTATTTTAACGTTGTGTGCAATAACCCGCAGCCTATATGCTCTTATATCAAGGAAGATCTTCACAGAAGCGCCACCATCGTTCTTGCCAAAGGCGCGTTCAGCGGCGAAGACAAATACATCGTCTTCACCGTATTAAACCGGCTGGAAGCGGTAAGGCTTCGGAATTACATTAAGGAAAATTCTCCCGACGCCTTCTTGCTGATCTCCAACACCAGCGAGATCATCGGCAAAGGCTTCCACTCCGTATAATATAGATATTATATAATTAGGAAATGTTTCCATATTAAAAAGGATGGGTTCCCCCATCCTTTTTGTTGTCCCTAGTACACCATAAGGCCTTCTTTCTTGATCACCTCTATCACCTGGTTCACGTATTTCTCGCACAGCTCATCCGTAGCCGCCTCGACCATTACGCGGATCACCGGCTCCGTACCGCTCTCCCTCACAAGGATGCGTCCGTCGTCGCCCAGCGCTTCTGCTACCGCTTCCACAGCCTTCGTAACTTCCGCGTTCTCTCTTGCCGTCTTCTTATCCGCCACACGGACGTTCTTAAGAAGCTGCGGGTAGATCGTTACCGGCTCTGTGAGCTTCGACAGGCTCATCTTCTTCTCCAGCATAACTTCCATCACCATCAGGGAAGTCAGGATACCGTCGCCTGTAGTTGCATGCTTGCTGAAAATAATATGGCCGGACTGCTCTCCGCCGAGAGAGAAGTTATTGCGCACCATATTCTCGTATACATACTTATCGCCTACCGCCGTCTTCTCATACTTAAGGCCTGCCTTGTCGCACGCCTTGTAAAGTCCCAGATTGGACATGATCGTCGTAACGATCGTATCATCGTTCAGACGGCCGTTCTCCTTCATGTATTTGCCGCAGATGTAGAGGATCAGGTCTCCGTCTACCTCGTCACCGTTCTCATCAACCGCAATACATCTGTCCGCATCACCGTCGTACGCGAAGCCTACGTCCAGCTTCTTCTCCTTCACATACTGCTTGAGCACTTCTATATGCGTGGATCCGCAGTTCGTATTGATATTCGTTCCGTCCGGCTCGCAGTTGATCACATAGGTCTTCGCACCCAATGCGTCATATACGCTCTTGGCAATGGCAAATGCGCTTCCGTTAGAGCAGTCTAGTCCAACCCTGATGTCCTCAAAGGAACGGGTCGCCAATGAGATCAAATAACCGATATAGCGGTTTCTTCCGGCCGCATAGTCTACGGTACGCCCGATGTCTTCCTTCTTCGCCAGCGGAAGTTCTCCCGTCTCCCCGTCAATATAAGCCTCGATCTTCTCCTCGACCTCTGCTTCAAGCTTATGTCCCTTCCCGTTGATCACCTTGATCCCGTTGTCATAGTAGGGGTTATGGCTTGCCGATATCATGATCCCGCAGTCAAAATTATCCGTCCTTGTCACATAGGAAACGCTTGGTGTTGTCGTTACGTGCAGAAGATATGCGTTCGCACCTGATGCCGTGATCCCCGCCGCAAGCGCATACTCGAACATATAACTGCTTCTTCTCGTATCCTTGCCGATCACAACCTTCGCCTTGTGATCCTGACCGTAATACCAGCCCAGGAACCTTCCCACCTTGAATGCATGTTCCACCGTCAGTACTTCATTTGCTTCTCCACGGAATCCATCCGTTCCAAAATATTTACCCATAACTGTCAGCTCCTTCATTTCATACGCTTCATTTGCCATATCTACCGTTTTTTTTGCACGATAGCCGCAAACACCTTTACTATTATATAAGGTTTTGTATAAATATACAACCGTTAATTTCTGTGCCTATTCTAATTCTGCTTATTCTAATGATGGAACAAACGAAGTCCGGTAAATGCCATCGCCATCCCGTATTTGTTACAGGTCTCGATCACGTTGTCATCCCTCACGGATCCGCCCGGCTGCGCGATATACTTCACGCCGCTTCTGTGCGCCCGCTCGATATTGTCCCCGAACGGGAAGAAGGCGTCCGAACCAAGCGCCACGTTATCAAGCTTGTCAAGCCATTCTCTCTTGGCTTCTCTTGTGAATACCTCCGGCTTCTCCTTGAAGATCGCCGGCCACGCATCATCCGCAAGCACATCCATATAATCCTCGCCGATATACAGATCGATGGCATTGTCTCTGTCCGCGCGCTTGATACCGTCAACGAACGGCAGGCCCATCACCTGAGGAGACTGCCTGAGCCACCAGTTGTCTGCCTTCTGTCCTGCCAGGCGCGTGCAGTGTATCCTGGACTGCTGCCCCGCCCCGATGCCGATCGCCTGTCCGTCCTTGACATAGCATACGGAATTGGACTGCGTATACTTCAAAGTGATCATAGAAATGGCAAGATCGATCTTCGCCTGTTCTGTGAACTCCTTATTCTCCGTCACGACATTTGCAAAGAACTCATCGTCGATCTTCAGCTCGTTCCTTCCCTGCTCGAAGGTAATGCCGAACACATCCTTGCGCTCTAACGGCTCCGGCACATACTCAGGGTCGATCTGGATCACGTTGTAGCCGCCGTTCTTCTTCGCTCTTAAGATCTCAAGCGCCTCCGGCTCGTATCCCGGCGCGATCACTCCGTCCGACACCTCGCGCTTGATCAGCCTTGCCGTATCCGCGTCGCAGACATCCGACAGCGAGATGAAATCCCCGAAAGAAGACATACGGTCCGCCCCTCTTGCCCTGGCATAGGCACAGGCCAGAGGAGACAGTTCCCCAAGATCATCCACCCAATAGATCTTCGCAAGCGTCTCAGTAAGCGAAAGCCCGACCGCCGCGCCTGCCGGGGATACATGCTTGAAAGACGTTGCCGCCGGAAGCCCCGTCGCCTTCTTCAATTCGCTCACCAGCTGCCACCCGTTGAACGCATCCAGGAAGTTAATATATCCCGGCTTCCCGTTCAGTACCTGTATCGGAAGCTCGCTTCCGTCCGCCATATAGATCCTGGATGGCTTCTGATTAGGATTGCAGCCATACTTTAATTCTAATTCCTTCATGTTCTCTCCTCCTCTTCTTACTGATTCTTGTTCACGATCTTCGTCTCGTAAGCTCCTGATGCAATATCAATATAACGCACGAACAGAGACACCTTGTTCTCCTCGTTCAGGCTGTTCCACAGCATATCTGTAAAGGCTTCCATATCGTCCGGCACAGCGATCAGCTTCGGCTCGCCCTCGAAGCTTGGCAGCGGATCTCCGTCACAGCGGTATGTGTGGATAAAATGCCCCTCGCCTGCCGCCGGATTCTCGTATGCGAAGGTATAGCGGTTGCAGCTTTTGGGGCTGCCGTTATTGCTCTTAAGGATCGACATCGCATAATTGAAGTTCCCGTTCTCGATATGCATGATCCCTGAGATCCTCGGCGTATAGTTCGGACCGTCCGGCTCGAACTCGCGGCATCTTAAGGACTGCTCGAACGTCATCTGACAGTCCATTCCTTCATATATAGTATCGGTCTGGTCACCGTTGGTCACGATAGTCTTGTTCCCCAGCACCCTTACCGGCGCATAGATCACCAGGCTTGGATCCGTGAGCAGAGCCGGATCAAACGCCTGTGTGCGGATCCCTTCGCCTTCTTTTGCAAATATACGGTTCCGGCTGTTCACGCTTCTCCCCATAATAAAATAAGCCGTCACCGCCTTGGTTCCGTCCGCGCTCTTCCCTATGATGATGCCGCGCCCCGGATAAGAATTCTCCCGCAATTCCTTCTCAATTGATATCATTTCCATAAAAATTCTCCTTTTTTGCTGAATTTTGACTTGTTAGTTTATTATATATAAAATACTTCTCTTTTTCCAGTAGTATTTACTATTGAAGACAGGTTTTTGGGATGTTACAATGAAGAAATATAAATAAGATACAGGAGGACATGTTTCATGCGTAAACGAACATTTCTTATTTCCTGCGTATTCGCCCTTGCCTTGCTGACTGGCTGCAGCAAGGAGAATGCGGACAAGTACGTCGGAGAACAGATTACTTCCATCAAGGAAAACGGCTCTGAGAAATTCGCGGCACTCTTAGAAGAAGGGATTGCAGAGAGCAATGCTTCTTACGTCCTGCAATTTCCCGATGAACTTAAGGATCCTTACCTGGATTTCATGAAGGAATCCTTCAAGACCATCCAGTTCGAAGTCGCCAAACCATCAAAGATGAACGACGGCACCTTCTCCGTCCAGGTTAGCTACACCCCGATCAATATCAAGAATACTCTGGAGACCGTCAACGCTGAATTCTTAGAATCGCTGGAGACGGCGGAACTGACCGAAGCAGTCTCTTCTGCTCTTGAAAAAGACGCCGATACGCTTAAGAAGTCCCCCTCCTTTGACGCGGAGACCATATCCACTCTCGAAGTATCCAAGTCCGGGGAATCCTACTCTATCTCGGAGGAAAGCCTTGGCAAGTTCCTGGCCCAGACCCTTCACGGATATATGGAGCCTTATAACATGGTCTGCGATATCCTTGACTGCTATGACTTCATCAAGGCTTACCTCAACGCTTCCTTCAAAGGAGATGTAGCGCGTTTTGCCCTGCATACGGATCGAACGGAGGAAGAAGCGCTTGAATGGTATAAAAAAGACGTATTCGATCCGCCTTCTGATCTGAGCGAAGCATATGTTTCAAGATATCAGAAGGCTCTGGAAACCATGATGAAGCAGTGTAAGTATTCCGTCGGCATCCCGAAGAAGGAAGACGGCGTCTACAGCTATGAAGTAGAGATCACCACCTCGCCGAACACCAGCTTCATAGACGCCTACAAGGAATTCGAAGGCGGCACCTACTATTCCATCGAAGAGGTTTCCGCCGGACTGGTCACGGCAATGGAGAAATACGCCGCAGCTCCTACATTCGACGAGGAGACCTCCGTGTCCGTTTCAATCAATGCCTCATCGCTGCTTGACGCAGGCAACAAGGATTCCGAACTGACGGCGCTTGCTACGACCATTCTTGTGATACCGTAACCGGCTTCGCTGACTCATACTACCGGGGCGTATCTTGCGGGAGTTTCCCCCGCCTGGACAAGGCGCATTCGCTCTTGCCAGGCGGGGCTGCATGTTCAAAATATAATCCACCTCTTAATATACAGTTCTCTTCCACTGATATCTCTCCATATCCACCCTGCCGTCCTGAAATCCGACTCCCTCTGCCTTCAGAAGCTCTGTCTGCCGATTACACATTCCGCTTCCGAACGCGCAGGACATCCTCCCGTCCTTCGTCACCACACGGTGACAGGGAAGATCGCTGCCGCTGGGGACGGCATGAAGGGCATACCCCACCACCCTGGCCCAGCGGCGGTTTCCCGCAAGCGCCGCGATCTGACCGTAGGAGGCCACCTTACCCTTAGGGATCTGGCGGATCACGTCATAGATCTTCTCGAATGAATTCTTTTCTCTCATATACTTCCCTTCCACTCCTTGATCTCTTCTAACCGGGCTTTGATCTCCTTCTCTTCACCCTCCGCGGTTGGGTGATAATATTCTCTTTGGCTTAAGGACTCAGGCATACACTGCATATGAGTTAGTTTCTCCTCAGTATCATGAGCGTATTCATAACCCCTTCCATATTCCAGATCTTTCATAAGGCTGGTCGGCGCATTGCGCAGCACAAGCGGAACCGGCTCTGCACGCAGGCTCCTCACATCCTGCTTGCACATCTCACAGGCCATATAGAGGGCGTTGGACTTCGGCGCCATAGAAAGATAGGTAACTGCATGAGTCAGATGCACGTCGCATTCCGGCATCCCAAGGAAATGACAGGCCTGATACGCCGCAACCGCAACCTGGAGCGCATGGCTGTCTGCCATGCCGACATCCTCGCTGGCGAACCGGATCAGCCTTCTCGCTATATACAACGGATTCTCTCCTCCCTCTAACATCCTGCACATCCAGTAGATCGCCGCGTCCGGGTCACTGTTGCGCATGGACTTGTGGAGCGCTGAGATCAGGTTATAATGCTCCTCCCCATTCTTGTCATAGAGAAGCGACTTCTTGCTGATACACTGTTCCAATCCCCCGTCCGTGATGAGAATTCCTTCGGCGCTGATCTCCCCGTTCGTCACCGCCATCTCCAGCGTATTGAGCGCGGTTCTCGCATCTCCGTTAGCAAATGCGGCGATCGCCTCCACCTGCCTGTCCGTGATCTTCACATTCTGCTGCCCGAATCCCGCCGGACTGCCGAGCGCATGCCGAAGGACCTTCACCAGATCCGCCTCCGCAAGGGCTTTCAGCACGAAGACCCTGCATCTGGACAGAAGAGCCGCATTCACCTCAAAGGAAGGGTTCTCCGTGGTCGCGCCGATTAGCACGATACTTCCCTTCTCCACAAAGGGCAGGAACGCATCCTGCTGCGCCTTATTGAACCTGTGGATCTCATCTACGAACAGCACCGTGCGTACTCCCATCCTGCGGCTGTTCTCCGCCTGGCTCATCACTTCCCTGATCTCTTTGATCCCGCTGGTGACTGCACTGAAATTAATAAAATCCGCCTTAGTCCTGCCGGCAATGATGCTGGCAAGCGTCGTCTTCCCCACCCCCGGCGGCCCCCAGAATATCATCGAAGATATCTGATCCCGCTCGATCAGTTGGCGAAGCATCTTCCCCTCTCCCAGCAAATGCTCCTGCCCCGCGAAATCCGCCAGTGTCAGCGGGCGCAGACGGCTCGCTAACGGCGCCGTCTGCTTCCTGTCATCGAATAACGTCATCTGCTCCATATCATTTCTCCTGAATCTGAATCACCTTCGTCGCTACATTTTCCCGAAAAGCCCTGTCATGTTCCACGAATATAACCGTAGGCCTGTATTCAAGAAGCAATTCCTCTATCTGGACTCTCGACAGCACGTCAATATAATTCAACGGCTCATCCCATATATAGAGATGCGCCTGCTCGCACAGGCTCTTCGCCAGCAGCACCTTCTTCTTCTGCCCGGCGCTGTACTGGCTGATATCCTTCTCAAACTGTCCTCTCTCCAGATCCAGCTTGCGAAGCACCGCCTTAAACAGGCTCTCCTCCAGCTCATACCTTTCGGCAAATTCCCTTAAGCCGCCCCGAAGATAAGATGTATCCTGGGAGACGTAAGAGATCTTAAGCCCTGACCCGATCTGAAGCTTTCCTGTGTATTCAAGGTCCTCTCCGTTTAACAGCTTCAATACGCTGGACTTGCCGCATCCGTTTTTCCCTGCAAGGCAGACGCGCTCGCCTTCCCGGATATCGAAACTGACCCCTGAGCATGCCGGCTTGCCGTCATAATAGACAGCAAGATCACTGATCTCTGCAAGCCGGTCCGCATGATATGCCACCGGCCGGATCTTAAGGACATCCATCGTCTCTACGTTCTTAAGAAGCTTCGACTTCTCCTCGATCGCCTGCTGCTGACGGTTCTCCAACACCTTCGAACGCTTCATCATCTTGGCGGCCTGATGGCCGATATGCCCTCTGTCAGGACGAAGCCCCGCTACTCTCTGTCCCTTCTTGCTCTTCTCCACCTTCGCAGACCAGTCCGACGACTGCCTCGACGCGCGCTTCAACCTTTTAACCTCGGTCTCCAACTTCTGATTCTGCGCCGCTTCCAGCCGGTCCCTCGCCTCCTTGTTGGCATACCAGGAACTAAAATTCCCCTTCTGGACCTCAATATCCATCTTATTGATCGAGAGAATATGATCCACACAAGAATCCAGGAAATGCCGGTCGTGGGATACCAGTATGAATCCTTTCTTCCGGGACAGATATCCGGCGATCCTCTCCCTCGCTTCCGCATCCAGGTGATTCGTCGGCTCGTCGATCAGCAGGAAACGGTTCTCCGACAAAAACAGCATTGCAAGCAGCACCTTCGTCTGTTCCCCGTAGCTCAGGGTACAAAACGGACGGTACAATACCTCCGCATCCACATCCAGAAGATTCAGCTCCCTGAAGATCTCCCACTCTTCCGTCTGCGGATTCAATTCTTCCAGGATCTCGAACACCATTCTGCCTTCATCCGCCACCTCGTAAGGGAAATAAACGAACTCTGCTCTGGACGAAATACTTCCCTGATACTCGTACCTGCCCAGCAAAAGATTCAGAAAAGTAGTCTTCCCCCGTCCGTTTCTCCCCACAAACCCCAGTTTCCAGTCCGTATCGATCCGAAAGGACACATTCTTAAATATCTCTTCATAATTTCCTTCATAAGAAAAACTCAAATTCACAACATCTATCATTGACATATGCATACCTCCTGATAATCCGTATCCTGAAATATCCAGATAATAAGTAACCAGTCATATGGCCGGAAACTTTTTCAATGTATCAGACACGAAAAAAAGCTGCAAGAAAGTCTCCTTACAGCCTCACGAAATACACACAATATGCCTCCGCCGCAGATACCGGAGCCATTGTACGTTCTATTTCCAAATGAATGGGTCTTAGGACTTTCCTGCTATCAGCACAACAAAAAGACGGTATCTTCACCGCGGCCTCCTGTTATGCAGTTACCGTTACGATTAGCAAGAAATAATCCTCATCCTTCCATCTCCCATCTATCTATAAATATACTATAAATATGCCGAACATCTTCTGCCGTCTATACGATCCGGCCTGTGCTCTTTAGAAAGAATATCACAGATTCATTCAAATATCAAGAGCTTATTTTCTCTTCATCCTGCGGATCTCTTCCTTCGTATCCGCGCTCACCTTCTTAGATTCCGTAATCTTCTGCAGAGATTTGTTGTAGGTAAAATCATCCAGAGAGCATCCTGACAAGAATGCAAGCGTTTCCTTCGGGAAGCTTAAGTAATAGATCGAGACCGCCCAGGCGACTGCCATCTTCACATAATAAGAGTCATATTGAACAACATCCAACAGCCTGAACGCTTCTTCCATATGTACGCTGTCCACATAATAAAACAGTATCATGACTACGCCGAAGCGTATCCCGTACTCCTTATCTGACTGCACATACGGCACTATGAATTCCCACATCTCATCGGGATAATCCTTCGTTATCTTAAGCCCCGAACAAAAACTGTCGCACACAGACCAGTTATCGATCTTCGGAACAAACCATGCGATCCGTCTCTTGATCTCCTGAAGCGGTTCTCTCACATATCCGATCACCATCCCCTGAAGCATAGTCTCCTCAAAGCTTAAGTCCTGCGCCTTATCAAGATAGTCCCGCCAATCTGACCGCGCGATCTGCTTCGCGATCTTACGGAGCCTGGGGAGCCGCACACCCAGAACGCTCTCTGAAGGGATGTTGGGAATCAGGCTGCTTGCAAACTTCTGGAAATCAGGCTCCGCCAATGATTCCAGAAGCTTTCTGATCTCATCATTCTCATTCATATCTGTAATATCTGCCTTATCTGATCGATATCTTCTCTCTGCAATATCTTCTTGGTCTGATCGATATCTTCTCTCTGTAATATCTGCCTTGTCCGATTAATATCTTCGCAATGTATCATTGGAGTCATCTGTTGTCTTGTCTATCTTCCTGATCACCACAAAATAGCCGTCCTCACCGTTCGTCTTCACCTTGACCCGGTCGCCCGCCTTATGGCCTCTGATCGCTCTGCCGAGCGGCGATTCAATGCTGATAAGTCCCTGCAGCGAATTCCCGCGCACACTGGTCACCAAACGGTAGGTCTCCGTCTCGTCGTCATCTTCAAAATAAATATCCACCGTATTGTTGATCCCCACTTCATCGTCCTTCGACGTATCCGATACGATCCTCGCATGTTTCAGCATCTTCTCCAGATACCGGATGCGGCTTTCGTTGCGGTTCTTATCCTGCTTCGCCGCCTTGTATTCGAAATTCTCACTTAAGTCACCCTGTGCACGGGCCTCCTTGACCGCTTCCAGCTCCTTCTTGCGAACTACCAGTTTCCTGTATTCGATCTCCTCTTTGATCTTCTGCACATCGCTTCGCGTCAATTGCTCTCCCAAAAACACCGCCCCCTTATCTTATCCAACTATGGTTCATCATTATACACTTATCTGAAGAATTTTTCTATAATTATTCAGATTATTTTTATCGGTGTTTTAAATGGCGTTTTAAATGTACATTATAAATGCTATAAGCAGATCCTTAATCGGTTTCCACAAGTGCGGATTCGTCTCTTCAAGGAACCGTTCTATCTGCGAGGCGGTAGTTATTCCCCGTTCATAGACCAGGCAATGCGTTCCCTTTACAGTCTCGCCGATCGCCGTCTTCCCCGAGGCGTACACCCCTGCCGCGATCTCCCTTCCGATCGCCGCCGAACCGGCGCTATAGTACCCCACCGCCGTCGCTCCGCATGCAAGCACACCTACGGCGAGCGCTCCCCATGCGGCAAGCCCGAACGCGAATGCTCCTATCGAGAGCAGCCCGATTGCTGTCGCTCCAAAACTGATAATTCCAAAAGAACAAGCTCCAAGGCTGACCACGCCTATCGCAATATTTCCGATGGCTATGATTCCCTTGGCCACTCCCTCCCTTCCCAACTGCCTAGAGAACCGGATAGATACGAGCGGTATCCCCGCGATCCTGGTCTTACTGGTGTATTCATATCCTCTGATATATCTGGCAAGCTCATCCACTTTCTTTTCAAGTCTTGCGTTCTCCCCACTGTTCTCATCAACCGTATTCTTCCCATATGATCTGCTTTGACAGAGATCCTCATCCTGATAATCCTTCAGAAGATAATCCAGGCTGACGCCGAAGAGCTCCGATATCGCAATTAGTTTGGATATCTCCGGCATGCTGCTTCCGGCCTCCCACTTGCTGACTGACTGTCTGGTAATGCCAAGCCTGTCCGCAAGCTGCTCCTGAGACATTCCCAGCTTCTTTCTCTGCATTATAAGTTTTTCTGCCAGATTCATCTGTACTACCTGCCTTTCTGATTCCTGTCCGGCTGACTGCTGCAAAACCGCTTCCCGGAGTCTGCCTTATGCTGACATTTTACCTCTGATCCCATAAAAACACAAGAAAACGGCACTTGGAAATTTGTCAACTAGCAGTTGCAACCGCCTGTTTACAAGGCTTTTCTGCCCTCACACCGATACTCCAAGATATCCCCTGGCTGACGATCCAGCATTTGGGCCAAGCGGTATCAGCCTTATAAGAAATGGAATGAGCGATTGATACATCTGTTTTTGAAATAAATCGTCGCAGGAAAACGGGTTGTCTGTCAGATGTGGCTCCAGGTCGTCTTCGGATTCACCGTCTTCTTTTTCTGAGTTACCTTTGGCTTTTCCATTTGAAAAACGCCCAGCGTTTCGTTAACAGCATTCTTAAACATTACGTGGGCTGTCGGCTACACAAACCGTATGCTTCGGATCAACATACAGGCTTCATCAGATCCGCCAATGTAATTCCATCAAAATAGGCATTGGTAAGCCTGTAGAACTCTGTCCACATCGGTAATGTCCTGCAGCCTTTGGCACGCTCACAGATATCTGCCTCACAGCCAAGACATGCCACCGGAGCAAGATCCCCTTCCGTAAGGCGTAAGATGTCCCCGACACGGATATCTGACGGCCGGATCGCCAGGCGGTAACCGCCGCCCTTCCCCTGAAGTCCTTCAATCATCTTATTCTTTGTCAGTACCGGAAGAATGCGCTCCAGATATTTCAAAGAAATCTCCTGCCGCTTTGCTACCTCTTTCATGGGGACATAACCTTTTCCATCATTCTCTGCCAGATCGATCATCACCCGAAGCGCATATCTGCCTTTCGTTGAAATCATCATCCCGATCCCCCCCCTCCTAAAAGACTACATAAATAACAGTAGCGAGTGCAAAATTCACTATTAATTACGCAATGCTGTGCTAATGCCTGCAGGCTGCATGGCTTTTCCTACTCTGCGAACAGAGGGGTAGACAGATATCTGTCCCCTGTATCCGGCAGAAGCACCACGATTGTTTTCCCCTCATTCTCAGGACGCTTCGCCTGCTCCACTGCCGCGAAAACCGCCGCGCCGGAAGAGATGCCTACAAGCACGCCTTCTCTCCTGCCGACAAGCCTTCCTGCCGCAAATGCGTCTTCATCGGAGACCGGCATGACCTCGTCATAGATTGCCGTATTCAGGACTTCGGGAACAAAGCCCGCGCCAATCCCCTGAATCTTATGAGGCCCCGCCTCCCCGCCGGAGAGTACGGCAGAGGAAGCCGGCTCTACAGCAACAATCCTGACAGAAGGCTTCTTTGATTTGAGATACTCGCCGACACCGGTTATAGTTCCGCCGGTTCCCGCACCCGCGACAAAGATATCCACTTCCCCGTCCGTATCCTCGTAGATCTCCGGGCCTGTGCCCGTCCTGTGCGCTTTTGGATTGGCAGGATTCACGAACTGCCCGGGAAGAAAGCTTCCTGGAATCTCAGCAGCCAGCTCCTCCGCTTTAGCAATGGCGCCCTTCATCCCCCCCGCGCCTTCGGTCAGCACCAGTTCGGCGCCGTAGGCTTTCATAAGCTGACGCCGTTCCACGGACATCGTCTCAGGCATGACAATGATGATCCTGTACCCCCGCGCTGCGGCGACAGCGGCAAGGCCAATCCCCGTATTGCCGGAGGTCGGTTCGATAATGACCGAACCCGGCCCTAATCTCCCTGTTCTTTCCGCTTCCTCGATCATCATCTTCGCCACACGGTCCTTGACGGAGCCCGCCGGATTCAGGTATTCAAGCTTCGCAAGGATTCTTGCCTTCAGATGACAGGCTTCTTCTATATGAGTCAGTTCCAGAAGCGGCGTTCTGCCGATCAGCTGATCGACGGATGTATATATATTGGACATAACATTCCCTCCTATTCAACGAATCCATATTACTTTACTGCATTGAAACCGCCCTGCAGATCGGCTATGATATCATCTATATGCTCCGTACCGACAGACAGCCGGATCGTATTCGGCTTAATCCCCTGATCCGCAAGTTCTTCCTTCGTAAGCTGACTGTGAGTCGTGGTCGCCGGGTGGATGACCAGGCTCTTCACATCGGCAACATTGGCAAGCAGCGAGAAGATCTTCAGACTGTCAATAAACTTATGGGCTTCCTCCACGCCGCCCCCGATCTCAAATGTAAAGATCGAGCCGCCTCCATCAGGGAAATATCTCTGATACAGCTCATGATCCGGATGATCCTTAAGGGAGGGATGATTCACCTTCTCGACCTGCGGATGCGCCGCAAGAAATTCCACAACCTTCGCCGTATTAGCCGCATGCCGTTCCAACCGCAGGGATAATGTCTCTATCCCCTGCAGAAGCAGGAATGCCGCAAAGGGAGAAATCGCCGCGCCGGTATCACGGAGCAGAATCGCACGGATATAGGTCACAAATGCCGCCGGTCCCGCCGCTTTCACAAAGGATACACCGTGATAGCTCGGATTGGGTTCGGCAATCGCCGGATATCTTCCCGAAGCGCTCCAGTCAAACCTGCCCGAATCAACGATGATACCCCCAAGAGTCGTACCGTGGCCTCCAAGGAACTTCGTTGCCGAATGTACGACGATATCTGCACCATGCTCAATAGGACGGATCAGATAAGGCGTACCAAAAGTATTGTCTACGACCAAAGGCAGGCCATGCTTATGCGCAAGCTCTGCAAGCGCGTCAATATCCGGAATATCACTGTTCGGATTGCCAAGCGTCTCTATGTATATCGCTCTTGTGTGATCCTGAATGGCTGCTTCCACCTCATCAAGATCATGAATGTTAACGAAGCTGGCTGTAATTCCGAACGCCGGAAGCGTGTGCGCCAACAGATTGTAGCTGCCTCCGTATATGGTCTTCTGTGCAACAAAATGACCGCCGTTCTGCCCCAGGGCTTCCAGCGTATATGTAATCGCCGCCGCTCCGGAGGCAAGAGCCAGAGCCGCCGCTCCGCCTTCCAGAGCCGCCACACGCTGTTCCAGCACATCCTGCGTGGAGTTTGTCAGTCTTCCGTAGATATTGCCGGCATCGGCAAGGCTAAAACGGGCCGCCGCATGAGCCGAGTCTTTGAATACATAGGAAGTAGTCGCGTAAATCGGCACTGCGCGGGCGTCAGTTGCCGGGTCAGGATTCTCCTGGCCTACATGGAGTTGTAAAGTTTCAAATCTGTAATCAGGCATAATGGTGTCTCCTTTCGCTTTCCAATACCTACCATTCAGGTTGGTATTAGTATATTCCACATTTCACCATATGTCAAGAGCAGATTCATGAAATATTCTTACACAACTCTGTGAAATCGTAACAGTTCAGATACCTTCACTGTTACAGGCATCCGGCCATTAAAAATCGCTTGATACGGCGGCTGCATATATTGAATATCTGTACGGAACCGCCGGTACGCTGAAGCATTGACAGCAGATGTTATCACCTTTCTTTTTATGACTCTTCTTTTCTCACAAAATCAATAAATTCTTTCTCCCGCTGATTCAGACGGTAATTCTTCTCCGTCACATAGACAGAACATAGGAAGATATTTTTATCTTCAAAAGGAAGCAGTACAAACTCACTGTTATTCTCCGGAAATTTCGGAGGATACGCCATTGATGTCAGATACTCTCCACTCCTTAAAACATCATTAAAACTCCCCCTGTCAGACACCTCCAAGAGATGCGGATGCTCTTCAATACCCAGAATGCTCAAATACTTCTTGGAGCATTCGTCACCATATGTCACATAAGGATAATCGTTCAGATTCTCTACCTTCATTCCCGGCATACCGGCAAGCGGATGCTTCTTATTCATATACGCATATATTTGCATAGGCTTTAAAAATTCCGTGGCAAGAAGGTCATATTCCGCGATCATTTCCATATAATTACGATATTTTTCCTTTACAAAAAATATTATCCCTATGGTACTGTCTCCCGCCGATACGGATTCGAGCACTTCCTTACTCCCCATCTCCTTGATCTTATCAGCGCATTTATAATCTGACATATTATGAAATCTCAGAAATTTGTCCATCACATATGCTGCATAATAGCAGGAAATATTAAGCCTCTGCTCTTCCTCATCCGCATTCATCTCACGGATCCTCTTAAGCTCAAGAAGGATCGTCTTCGCACTTCTTATGAATTCCTTTCCTTCTCTTGTGAGGGTAATCCCCGCCGCCGTCCTGTTGAAGATACGATAGCCCAACTCATCTTCAAGGCTCTTTATCATACCGCTCAGATAGGGCTGCGACATATACAGGTTCTGCGATGCTTTCCTGATGGAACCAGCTCTTGCCACCGATACTGCATATTCCAGATGATGAAAATTCATACATTTCCTCCCAACTTATAACTAATTACTTATATCTTCTCATACTTTTCAGGATAACGCAAATCATTTGTCCCATGTTATCATCTTCAATAAGCAAAGAAATGAAACGAAACAAAATCAACAAAACAAAGGAGAACAAAAATGAAAGACTATCTATCAATCGCCAATTCTACACTCATGGCCGCCGCATGCGGAATCGTCATCCTCTATGTTCTGGGGCAATCCCTGTTCTTTATGCGCCGCGCATGGAAACGTGGTAAAGAGATTGGGATGGACACAAAAGTAATGAGAAAAACTGTGAGTGGAAGCGCATTATTTTCCGTTGTCCCAAGTATTCCCATACTCATTATCCTTGTCATGCTGATGTCCGTATTAGGAAATTACTTCCCATGGCTCCGCCTTTCAGTCATAGGTTCAAGTTCCTATGAAAACGTGGCTGCAAATATTGCCGCACGGTCATTCGGACTTCTCTCTTACACAGACGAAGGCTACAATGCATCCATCTTCATCAGTACTTTGTGGGCAATGTCTATCTGCATCCTCTATGAACCTCTACTGATTATGTTCGGGCAAAAGAGTCTGGATAAAGGAATGACCAAACTTAAGAAGAGCAAACCTATCTTCTACAATCTGTTGATCGATGGAATATTTATCGCCATGATGAGCTGGTTCTGCGCCCCCTACCTGACATACTGGACAGAGAAACCGGAACAACTCCTGTCCCTGGCAGCTCTGGTTACCGGCGGCGGCGCCGCGCTCTTATTCAACTGGCTCGCCAAAAAGACCAACCGGCATTTCCTGACTGAAATGTCGTTCCCGGGCGGTATGCTGGTCGGAATGCTCGGTGCATATATTGCAAATCTATTCTTATAATGACACACATTAGTCAGATCGGAGGTATCTTATGAAAAAAGAAGCTGCTAACACTCAGGAAACCTATACGAATAATACTCACCGCATCGGTAAGCTCAGTACATTGATTGCAATATTACTGATCCTGATGGTCCCTGCGGTCATCACTATGATATATGGAAAGGATGTAAAGATCCAGATCTCCAACACGATCAGCGCAATTATTACACTGTCAGCAATCTACGGGGTAGTAAGCGTGGTAGAGGTCGTATCATTCTCACCTTTCCTTGGTTCGGCAGGAACCTATCTTTCCTTTATCACCGGAAATATCATGAATATGAAGCTCCCTGCCGCAACCAATGCACTCCGGGTAAATAATGTAGAACGCGGGACAGACGAGGGGGAAGTGATCACCACTCTTGCCATCGGCGCATCTTCTGTCGTCACAACAGTCGTCCTGTTCTTGGGCATGCTTTTTCTCGGCAGACTGTTGGTTCCGGTCATTACAGGTCCCGCCCTTGCGCCTGCATTCAACAACGTTACGCCCGCTCTGACCGGAGCGCTTGCCGCGCCTTATTTCATGAAAAACGGGAAACTCAGTATTCCCACAGTCATTGCAGGCTGCCTTTTATATCTCATTCTCGGATATGACTTTATATCGTCCGGGTACAGCTTCTTCATGCTGGGCTTTATCGTTATCAGTTTCTTATGCTACCTTCTTCTCTATAAGACAGGTATCGTGAAAGAAAAACCGAAACGTTAATATATCAGCCAGCCGATACTCCGCCCAGTTGGCAGGATGGTGCTGTCGGCGGATGTATGGTTAAGAAGACAATTTTCAGAATAATAAAAGAAAAGAGGATTTTTGAAATGAAGAATCAGATTCTACAAGAAGCAAAAGACATGCAGGAAGAACTCACCAAATGGCGGCATTCTCTCCACAGAATCCCGGAACTTGGCATTCATCTTCCCAAAACCACCACATTTGTTAAAGAACGGCTTGCAGAAATGGACATAGTATTTACAGAATACAGGGAATGCTCCTGTATCACGGCCGTTCTGGGTACAGGCGGCAGATGCTTTCTTCTGCGCGGCGATATGGACGGCCTGCCCATGCACGAAGAATCCGATGTAAGCTTTGCATCAGAAAACGGATGTATGCACTCCTGCGGACACGATCTGCATACCGCCATACTCTTAGGCGCCGCAAAACTCCTGAAAAGGCATGAGCATGAACTGAAAGGAACTGTAAAGCTTATGTTCCAGGCTGGGGAAGAAACCTTTGAAGGGGCAAAAGCCGCCATCAAAGCCGGTATCCTGGAAAATCCCCGCGCCGAAGCCGCATTTGCAATGCATGTTGCGTCCATTGCACCTGCCAATACGATCATCTACGGCGATTACCCCATGGCAGCTGTATACGGCTTCCGGATCACACTTACCGGGAAAGGCACCCACGGGTCGACGCCTCAGCTTGGCATCGACCCAATCAATACCGGCGTACATATCTATCTCGCATTACAGGAACTGATCTCAAGAGAAATCTCTTCTACCGAGGAGGCTGCTCTTACCATAGGACGTTTTGACGCAGGCAATGTATCCAATGTCATTCCAGAACATGCGGTCCTTGAAGGTACCTTACGGACCTTCAGACCCGAGCTCCGTTCCATGATGATCCGGCGTATTGACGAGGTAGTCCGTTCCGTCGCCAAGACATACCGTACAGAAGTGGAAATTGAAGTGTTAAGCGATGTCCCTCCGGTGGCATGCAGCCCGGAACTGAATCAGAAGATTCTGACATCCATCCATGGTCTGGACAATGAGATCAAGACGCTTCCCTATTATCACGTGATGGGTTCCGAAGATTTTGCTTTTATCTCCGAGAGGATTCCATCCAGCTATTTCGGTCTCGGCGCGGGAATCGAAGACCAGTCAAAATGGCTTGGACAGCATAACCCAAAAGTACGATTCTCTGATGAGTGTCTTCCTCTTGGCGCGGCAATCTACGCAAAAGCCGCCATAGATTGGCTGGATGAACACTAATTTTTGCAGTATCATTTCCGTGAGATTGTATGGACCTCCACTTGACGAAGTGCAAAAACCGAGAGCAGAACGGACAGCATAATAAAACTGCAGGCCGGGAATCTAAAAACAGGTCAAACTCAAACTACTGACAGACTACTTTTTCTCTGCCCGTCTACTGTGATCAACAGAATACTCATAATGACCAGTATCCCCCCGACGGTAATACCCACCGTTACCGGATCGCGGAACCAGACTGTCGCAAATACTACGCTTATCACCGGCTCAAGCATTGATACAAAGGAAGCTGTAGATGCGCCGAGCCGGCTGACTCCATACAGCATCAGGAAGAACCCGCCTGCAGAAAACAAGCCTGACCCTACGATCAGCATCACCCATTCCGGCGCTCCCTGCGGTATGGTAAATGTATTGGTTGTCACTGACAGCAAAAAGTATATGATCGAGCCCGGTATGGTTATGTACAGAAGCTTTACTTCTATCGGCAGTTCATTGGCCGTTCCCTTCTCATTCGCAATCAGATAGCCGCTATAGGTAAATGCAGATGCAACGGCCAGTACAACGCCTATAACCGGCATCTCTCCTCCGGCTCCGGTAAGGAAAACCATTCCCAGAACAGATACTCCTATCGCAGCAAACTGGAGTCTGGTGAATCCTTCTTTGAACAGTGTTCCCATAATGATGCACACAATTGACGGATACAGGAAATTGAGCATCATCGTAGTTCCCACCGGCAAAAACAGGTAACTTGAATTTAGCAAAACGCCTGTCAGAAGCTGACCGAATATCCCCATTAAGACACACTGGAGCAGTTGTCCTTTTCTGATCTTCAGGCTCCTCTTCTTCAGATTTAATCTCCTCTTTTGAAAACAGTTTATACTTTTCATTAAATTTCAGCGCATGTCTTAAAAAAAATGTCGCCTGTACAATTACATACCCTATCAATAATATCGCGAATACCAATACTATACTGTTCACATCTTTTACTGCCTGTGTCATCCTGGTTTCCTCCTCGGTGCATTCTTTACTTTTTTACTCTTATTCTGCATCTGCTTGACTTAAATCCCGGATATCCGCTATATGGGTCCGTATGGGTACTCCCGATCAGGTCGTTCGCATTGGCTTCCCTGTATCCATGGTATATCTGCACGTCGCCTCTGCGGATTTTAACAGATGGATTTGCTTTCATGGTGATCTTACCTGTGACGGTTTCGATCACAATCCTGTCACCCGGTCCGATCCCCAGTTCTTGTGCATCTTCTATATTGATGTCTGCCATAGGTTCTTTTCTTAAGCTTCTCGTCCATGCCACATCATGAAGTCTTGAGTGGATCGCATTAGGAAGCCTTGAACCAGTTACCAGAACATATGGATACGCCTCTTTATCCATACCCTCATCCTCCAGAGTATCCCTGTAAGTAGGAATCGGACTCAATCCCAGGCTCTCAAATTCTGCAATATAGTTGGAATAGAATTCAAACTTCCCGCTCCTGGTATTCATTCCATTTTCCGTAAATTCTCCCGGAACAACAGCGCGTGCTTCCGGAACCTTGATCGGCAGTTCGCTGGCTTTCATATCAGAAACAGTAATACTTAGATCACGTATCATATACTCTATCGCCGCTTCATATCCCTGCCGCAGGAGCGTGTCGTCAAGTTCCATCACATCCGCCAGTTCCTTCAGGATCTTAACATCACTCTTTGATTCATATAACGGCTCAATGACTGGTTGTGTATATGCGGCATAGCCGCCCGGATAGGCCTTGAATTCTCCCCTCTCATACGAAGTACAGGCCGGGAGCACAATATCCGCATACTTTGCCGTATCTGTCATAAAGATATCCACATCCACGAAGAAATCCAATGACTTTAACGCAGCATACATTTTCTTTGTATCCGGAAACATCTTCGCATTCATGCCGGCTCCATAAACTGCCCGGACAGGATACGGCGTACCCTCTAATATCTGTCTGGACAGATCCATTGCCTGAAACTCATCCATGAATTTACACCACAGCGGATATTTTCTGCATCCCACCGCCTCTTCCTTACGTCCCGGCTGTACGTCCAGATAATATTCATGCTCGTACATATGATATCCGGCCGGCATATCATAATACGTAGATTCTTCAGGAATCTGGCCGCCCGGACAGTCAAAATTACCCGTAAGCCCGTTCAGGCAGATCATTGCCCGGTAATTCTGGAAGCCATTTATATGATGTGTGAGGGAACAGGAGGTTTCTGTTATGGAAGCCGGTCCATTTGTCGCATAGAGCTTTGTTGCGGCAAAAATATCTTCTTCCTTAAGTCCCGTGATCTCTGCAGTGGTCCTGAGATCAAATCTCTTCACATATTCTGCATACTGTTCGAATCCATAAGTATATCTCTCTATATATTCCTTATCGTGCCAGTCATTCTCAATGATCAGATTTGCCATCCCCAGCGCCAGCGCGCCGTCCGTCCCCGGCTTGATCTGGAGATGAATATCCGCAAGCTTCTGTGTAGCAGGCGTCTTTCTTGGATCTATAATAATGAATTTCTTCCCCTGCTCCTTAAGCCTTAGCAATCTGGCCGCCATCAGATGATTCGAATGAAAACTGTTAAGGGCAAAGCCCAGTATCACATTTGAATTCTCCATATCCGGATCTGAATTCCGTCCTGCTGTAGCCTGCCATGCCATCTCGCTGGCCTTAAAACACGTACTGCATTCTGTTCCATAATTGATACTCCCGAACGAATATGCAAAACGGTGTAAATACTGCCGGTACCATTTCGTATAACCGGAGAAAAAAGCAACGCTGTCCGCACCATACTGAGCTTTTATGCCCATAAGCCTGTCTGCGATCGTCCGGTATGCCTCATCCCACGTAATCGGCTCAAACTTCCCCGCCCCTCTTTCTCCTGTTCTTTTCAAAGGGGTCTGGATCCTGTCCTCTCTGTATACATACTGACGCCCGGCTGCTCCTTTTGTACACAGTTTTCCATGATTGCGGGGATGCTCCTTTGTCCCTTCTATCTTGATGATCTTTCCGTCCTTTACATAAGCATTAACCCCGCAATGCATTCCCGGACAGCAGATGTCACATAATGTCCGTTTTATCTGTATACCATTTCCTTCACACGGTATCTTAGCTTTTGTTAATTCATTTACATCCGTCATATTTTATTCCGCCTTTATATCGTAAACAGTTTACCAAGACAGGGAATCTTATCTCCTACTCTGGCTGCTCTTAACGCTCCCCATAATGTTACCTGATTACTCGTAAGCACCGGGAGTCCAAAATCTTTCTCGATGATCTCGATAATATCGAAAGTATTCATGCCCGTACAGCTGATAAATATACTGTCTGCTCCGTTAAGCTCAAGCTTTTTTACATGCTGGTATATCTCATGAGGCCTGTCGCTCAATTCATCAAGTGTACAGCGCGGCGAAGTCATCCCTTCGATTGCTGTTACATGGACTCCGTTATCCTCCAGAAACTGCTTCTCCAATACGTTCGTCTCATCCGGATACGGTGTCACAACCGCAGCGCTACAGACTCCCAACGCTTTGAACGCATCAAGCAGTGAAGTGCTGGTCGTAAGCCCCCGATAACCGCTTGCCCGTTCAATCGTGTCAATACACTGCCTGTCAAATCCTTTTCCGCCCACCAGGCTGCCGGATGTGCAGCCGAAGGTTACCACATCAAAGGGCAGATCCTGATTGAATATCTTCGCGGACGTCTCCAGGCAATCCACCATATCCTTAAGTTCCTCCGGGGTCGGATTGCCGGAAAACGGAATTCTGTTCGTCACAACAGCAACACCTTCCGGGGCAAATCTGTGAAAATCTGTCTCGATCGCCACCCCTGTGGTCGGTGCGATCACGCCTATCATCGCCCTCCAGTTATAAAGCATAGTCTCTCTCCTCCTTTAATTTAATTCTATAAGAATGTCTTCCATCGACATATCTTTTCCGTAGCCAAGATTCTCAAGCGTTCTCCCCTGCGCATAATAATCATCCTGATTCACTGCTGATGCTATAGTAAGAACCGCTCTGAAAACCGGCATCTGTATCCCTGTACGTTCCGCACAGGACAACGCCATAGCCCCGCAGGTAGACGCATCTTCTTCCACATACCGGTGTTTCAGGCTGTCCGGACCTGTCAGGGTTCGAAATACATCGTATTCCGGATGATTTCTCCAGTCACGAAGCTCTTCAAAGAACTCTGTAGCCGAACTTCTTTCCTCGAGTCCCAAAGCTTCAAGAAGCTTTCGTCTCTCCTGCCTTACCGCCTCTGTCAGTGAAACCACATAATCTGTCAGCCCATGCTGAAAGAGGATAAACTCTTCTTTCATATGCGCGATCATACCGGAAGCCAGAAGCGTCGCCCCTATATGAAGCACATAATTATCTGACAGCAGCGCCCCCTCTAATACATTGTTATTACCTGTAAATTCCAGAACACCCTGATTACGCTCAATAAATTCCTCTGTTCTTCTCCCCGGAAGCGCCGCTATCCTCTTTGCCCGCACCGGAAACCCTACCGTCACCTCCGCCGGCGCCGTAAGCCTGCATGGGCAGAGATTCCCTTCCATCTCCGCCAAGATCACACTATCCGGAACATTATGTCTTTCAAAAATCTCCTGAAAGATAAATGATCCAAGATTTCCCGGAAGGATCAATACACTCTGCTCTCCCTTCATATAAGGCGCGATCTTCTCCGCAATTTCCCTGTGCCGCCCGGCAGGTACACAGATAAATAACAGCTCAGCATTTTTCACAGCCTTCTCAAAATTCTGTGTCACACATGCAGGAGTATAGATTCCCCTTCCTGCGCAGCCGCGCAGCAAAATCCCTCCGTTTAATTCAACCGCATGTAATTCCCCGGCAAATTCCTCCTTATCGCAGAGTGTCACTTCGAACCCTTTTTTCGTAAGCAGCGCAGCCGCCGCATGCCCTGTAGAGCCTCCTCCGATCACTGTAATCTTCCGAATCACTTTCCCGCCTCCTAAATACGGATATATCTGCTGATCTCTGACATATCCTCAATGCTTTCTAATTTGTTAAGAATAAAGCCGCAGAGTGCATCCTGCTTCTCTTCCTCCATCAGGCCGTTCGTTGCCAGCTTAAAGCAATCGATACATTCCTGCCTGGTATAAGGATTCTTCGGATGTCCCTTGGGGAACTGGACAGCCTCTTCGTAAACCTTTCCGTCTTCCATGACAACCTTCATTGTATAAGACGGATAAGACCCCTGCTGGAAAGTGTTAAAATTCGTGCTGATCAGGGACGTCTCTCCAACGCCTTTTACTTTCGACGCCATCCTTAAGATGTCCGGATCTCTCAGGTACTTCTCATCCAGCCACGCAGTTCCCGGCTGCGGTCCTTTGAGATACATTGCCATACAGAAAGGAATACTGAACTGAGCCGCCACCATGGAATCATAACCATCCGCAGGACTGTCTTCACTTCTCTCCGGTATAAAGGGTGAGACCTCGATCAGTTTTATCTGATCTGGATCCACATGATGCTTCGTCTTAATTGCATGGATCATATCCATCGGAGTCTGGATCCACATATTCACCGGCCAGTTTTTGAGCATCAGGTCCATGATCATATATCTGCTGCCAAGTTCCTTATCATACCAATCCCAGTCACAGTGGTCAGACACGCCGAAGTAATACCCCGTCTCTTCCTCCAGAACACCCATGAGGGCTGATATTCCTTTGTCTACGATCATTGCGCATTCCACGGCGGATTTGGCTGTCAGCCCGTGTGTATAATGATAAAAATCACTGAAGCTTGAATGAATGAGATTGATCGCTATGGGAGTCATATGTCCTGCCGCACCAAGCAGCTGATTCATCTTCTCTCCTTCAATTCCCATAAGCTTTCCTGCAATAGCTGCCGGAGCAAATATCTGCCAGCAGTGCAGCCCCCACCCCTTCTCAAAACGCTCCGGGGACGGCTGTACCGCCATGGCGATCCTCTGATAGACGTCATAACCGCCTATAAGAGCCGTCAGATATTCTTTTCCGCTCTTATGATATGCTTCTGCCACCGCAAGCCCAGTGGGTACCGCTCCTGCCGACGGATGTCCGGTAAAGCTGCAGTCCTCCCAGTCAAGAAGGTCAGCCAGAGTTCCATTACTGAGAAGTGCGTTGCTTATTCCGGCTTTTGCGCCGTCTCCGATGATCGTTGCCTCTCTTCCGCCGCTGCCAAGGCTTTTTGTTATATCAATGATATTTTTCCCTGCATCCGTTTTCACTGCCGCGATCGCCGCGCCTACCGTATGGAGTGTCACAAGCTTAGCTCTCTCAATCACTTCCTCCGGAATGTCTTCATACTTGAGCCCTGATAAATAATCTGCTATAATTTGCGTATACTTTTTCATAAATACAAATTCTCCCTTCGAGGTATTCATATGCGTATTGAACATTTACAATTTTTAGTTGAAATAGCCAAATGCCGTTCTATCTCCACTGCTGCCAAAAAACTCTACATCAGCCAGACCGGTCTGAGCGCTATCGTAAATTCCATAGAAGCCGAGCTTAATATTCAGATCTTCAGAAGGACCAACAAAGGAACTGTTCTCACTCCTGAAGGTGAAGAAGCAATGGAAATCATCCAGGATATTATTCAAAAGAATGACGAGCTCCATTTTCTTCACTCCAGCAACAGCCATCAGTGCCGTATTATCAATCTGGGTGTTTTCCCTTCAGGCACATATGCCCTCTCCAGTCATCTGACAAAGATCTGGGCCAAACAGCATATGCATACACATCTCCATATATATGAGATCGGCCATGAGGATCTATACAACTGCATCAATAATCACACCGCCAGTATTGTCATCGGCGCCGAATCTCCTGAATTTTTCAATGCTATTATTAACTCCAGCAATGGCAGGACTTTTGCCGAGCCGCTTTTTCAAGATCATTTCCATGTGCTTGTCTCCTCACGGTCAGCACTGGCAGATAATAAGCTTGTCCATCTGGATAACATTCTGGATTACCATTTACTGCTCACTCACACTTACCCGAATCCGCAGGACAAACCAATCGGTCATATCCTTCACAAATTTAAAAACTTTTCGGTACTCAATAATCTTGAGGTCGCCAAAAATGTACTCTCTGAAAATCCGGATATGCTGATGCTGGTTCCCTCTTTTGCCGTCTATCAGGACAGGCTCACCTCAGGCGAACAGCTTAAGCTTCTTGACATCACAGGCTTTGATACTGCACTGACTATCTTTATGATGTGTGACAGTTCTGCACGGCTGAATATTCAGGAAATGCAGCTTATGCAGGAAATCCGCAATTTTTTTGTCCGGCTTGCTTAATACGCTTTTTGTTATATCCAGAATAATTCTATATGGGGGATTTGTAAAATATCTATAATTGCTATCCTGCCATCAAAAAAAATGATGGCATCCAATCCATTTATAAGAAATATCTGGAAAAATACTCATCATTATCTTTTAAGCTTTACACTAAAATCATTTATTGATATAATAAAATCACCAAGTAAACGCCGCTTAAAAAGTGAGGTGAAGCATATGCCCAGTATATCAGATATTGTTAAAGATTCTGTAGTTGAATTTTCACGATTACAAAACTGGATGTTATCCGCGAAAGAGAATAACGACATAAGCACATATAATATGATGCTTGACCGCTATAAAGAATTAAAAGTTATTCTGGCAGTTGCAGGCGTTAATCTGCAAGAAATAGACAAGATAAAAGAATAGTTCACTAATAAGGGTGTAAAGCTTCTGGCAGATCACAATAGCTTTACACCCTTTCTACCTAAACACGCTCTCAAACAGCCTGGGCTCCTTCTTACGAGATTGAAATCCGTCTACAACCTGTCAGTAAACAAACACCATCATTTTGATTGTGACGTCAGACCGGTTCATCGGAAAGGCCATTTTTAATTCCTACTCACAAAAAAAGCCAATCAACATTCAAACAAGAAAATGAGGAGATCACACGCTTATGTACACATGGGATGATATTGAACAGCATGTCGCCGCCTGCACGCACTGCCCCTTAAGCCAGACCCGGCAGCTGCCCGTCATGGGACGTGGAAGCCGCAGCGCTGATATTATGCTGATTGCGGAAGCTCCCGGCGGTCAGGAGGACCTTGAAGGGCTTCCTTTCGTCGGACGCTCCGGGAATATATTAGACGAGATCCTTGATGATTGTTCCCTGACCAGAGACGCAATCTATATCACCAACATCCTGAAATGCCATCCTCCGGGAAACCGTGACCCTAAAGAGGAAGAAAAGAACGCCTGCTTTCCTTATCTGAAATACGAGACTTACCTGTTAAAGCCCAGGATCATCGTCTGTCTCGGCCGTGTCGCCGCACAGAGGATCATTTCACCGGATTTTAAGATCACCCGGCAACACGGCACATGGATCTGCCGTAAGGACTGCTCGCTGACCGCCGTGTACCATCCTTCGGCAATCCTGCGGGACCCCTCCTTACTCGAGGTTACGAAAGCAGACTTTCGGGAAATCATCAGAAAACGTGATGAACTGCTCTCTTTGAAATCCTGAGGACCCATAGGCGGGGGCGCTTACAATACGCCCCCTACAGCGCCACCTTGTAACCAAGTTCTGTCAGCATCTTCAGATCTGTCTCTACCGTATACCCGGCGGTCGTCAGCATATCGCCGGATATCGCGGCATTAGCCCCGGAACAGAACGCTCCTTCTCCCTTATCCTCCAACAGGCCCCGGCCGCCTGCAAGCCGGATTGCCGCGTCTGGAAGGATAAATCTGTAAACTGCCGCGATCCTTCTCATATCATCAGCCGTCAGCCGTTCATTCTTCTCATATGGCGTTCCCGGAATCGGATTCAGCATATTTACCGGAACGCTCTTTATCCCAAGCTCCCGTATACTGAACGCCATATCGATACGATCCTCTGCCGTCTCTCCGAGTCCCATGATCCCGCCGCTGCATACCTCTAAACCCGCCGCTTGCGCCGCCTGTATCGCGCGGACCTTATCTGCAAATGTGTGCGTCGTGCAGACATTCGGGAAATTACGCTCAGAGGACTCCAGATTATTATGTACCCGGGACGCCCCCGCCTTCCTGACCTTACGGAATTGTTCTTCTGTAAGGAGGCCGAATGAAACGCATACTTCTATCCTTGCCTTCCTTCTGACTGCACGTATCGCTTCGCACATCTGATCTACCTCTGCATCGTCCAGGCACCGCCCTGAAGTTACAATGGAGTATCTCAGCACGCCGCGCTTCGCGTTATACTCCGCCTGACGCACGATCTCATCCGTATCGAGCAATGGATACTCTTCTGCCGGAGTATGATAGTACGCCGACTGCGCACAATACTTACAATCCTCCGAGCATCTTCCGCTCTTGCCGTTGATGATCGTGCAGAGATCGAACTTGTCCCCGCAGAAGAATTGACGTATCTCATCTGCCGCCCGGCAGATCTCCTCTAACGGCTCGCCGTATAATCGCAGCGCTTCCTCTCTGGTAATCTGGTTTCCTTTGAATATCTTCTCTTTCAAACACTCCGCTAATCCCATAATTTTATCCCTGCCTTCATATATCGTTTTCATCCTGATATTTACTTATTATAATATCATCACATTTCAAATTGTCAACTCATATCATACATCTGTTAACATTATGTTCTTTGAAAATATCATTACAGGCAGCAGCTCAGACCGTTCTGCACACTTGCTGTCTGACTGTGCGAACATGATTTAAAAGTGCATACGTCATCACGGAAGTCATCCCATGCAAAAATATGTTGACAACTCAACTATATATTTGCTATAGTCTACTTGGCAAAGAAGTTGACAACTCAACTTTTACATTATAAGAAAGCGAGTTTTATATGATCCACAGATTTGAACAGCTTACAACCGGTGTATCGCAGATCTATAAGAATATACAGCGGATCAAGAAGATAGAGATGCGCTCCTTAGGGCTTAAGGGTACGCATGTTATGTGCTTATACTTCCTGTACTCGCACCCTGACGGACTAACCGCCGCGGATCTCTGCAATCTCTGCAAAGAAGACAAGGCCGGCATCTCGCGGATCCTGTCAGACCTTGAAGAGCACGGATTTATCCGGTATACACATCCTCAGGATAAGAAAAAGTACCGTTCCAAAGCCGTCCTCACCGATTCAGGAAAGAAACAGTCAAGGAAGGTAAACCGCCTGATCCTCCGCGCAGTTTTGGAAGGCGGACGGGATATTACCGCTAAGGAGCGGGATATCTTCTACCGCGTTTTATTCATGATCGCCGGTAACCTGGATAAATTCTGCGAAGAACTGGAAGAATCCAGCAACGTTCATTTTCAGCTAAATAACGCAGAATGATTCTTCATATTAATCAGAAAGGATATGACCTGTCATGAACAAAATTAAGAAAATCTACTGCCGGACATTTCAGATGGGATTGAAAATAGCGCTTCCCTTTCTTCCTTACCGTAAACCGGAAGTCATCGGCAGCGTAAAAGCTATCCCTGAGATCATCAGGAAACGCAGATGCAGCCATGTGCTGATCATTACAGACGCCGGAATCCGAGCCCTTGGGCTGACCAGGCGCCTTGAAAAGGTGCTGACTCAGAACGGCATTACCTTCTGCATCTACGACAAGACGGTTGCCAATCCCACTACTGCCAACGTAGCGGAAGCATTGGAAATGTACTATACTAATAACTGTAATGCTATCATCGGTTTCGGCGGCGGTTCCAGCATGGACTGCGCCAAGGCCGTCGGCGCCCGTATTGCTAAGCCGAAGCAGTCCCTTGCCAGGATGAAGGGAATCCTGAAGGTCCATAAGAAACTGCCCCTTCTGATCGCCGTCCCCACCACTGCCGGAACCGGAAGCGAGACCACTCTTGCGGCAGTGATCACAGACGCCGAGACCAGGTACAAGTATGCGATCAATGATTTTCCGTTGATCCCAAGATACGCGGTACTGGATCCCAGAGTCACCTTGAGCCTTCCGCCGTCCATCACATCCGCAACCGGAATGGACGCGCTGACTCATGCGGTTGAGGCCTATATCGGCAGGTCCACCACCTACGGCACCCGTAAGGATGCGCTTTTAGCTGTCAAGCTCATTTTTGAAAATATAGACAAGGCATACACGGACGGAAGCAGCATAGATGCCCGCAGGAATATGCTCCACGCTTCTTTCTATGCCGGATGCGCATTTACCAAATCCTACGTCGGATATGTACATGCAGTCGCGCATTCCCTGGGCGGAGAATACAATATACCTCACGGACTCGCGAACGCCATACTGCTTCCGTTTGTCCTGGAAGCCTACGGCCCCTGCATCCACAAAAAACTGCATCACCTGTCGGTAGCGGCAGGCATTTCCGCAAAAGACACCCCTTATGATACGGCGGCAAGGGAATTCATTGACGCCATCAAGGATATGAAGAAACGCTTCGGCATTGGGGATACGGTAAGCGAGATCCGGGAAGAGGACATCCCAAAGCTCTCTCACTATGCGGATAAGGAAGCCAATCCATTGTATCCGGTGCCCGTCCTGATGGACGCCGAAGAGCTTAAGCAGTTTTACATAACCCTGATGACCCAATCTGGTACATCGAGTAATCAGTAACCAGTCACAAAGCCAGAAACTTATTATCTGATATACCAGCACAAAAAAGGAGCAGCCCTATGAATGAATATGAAATCAAAAATATTGTATCCAACCAGCGCAAATATTTCCTTACAGGCGCTACCCTTGACGTTGCCGCAAGGGTCAGCGCACTGAGAAGATTAAAAGACAGCATCATCAAGCACGAGCCGGAGATCAACGCGGCTTTGCAAAAAGATCTCGGCAAGAGTAATTTTGAAAGCTACATGTGCGAGACTGGACTGGTGCTCAGTGAGATCAGCTATATGCTGAAACATATCCATACTTTTACCAGGGAAAAACGTGTCGCGACGCCGCTCGCCCAGTTCCACTCCCGAAGCTTCAAGAAACCGTCACCCTACGGAGTCGTACTGATCATGAGTCCGTGGAATTATCCGTTCCTGCTGACCCTTGATCCGCTCATAGACGCTATCGCGGCCGGGAATACCGCCGTCATAAAACCAAGCGCATACTCTCCTTATACCAGCGAGATCGTCAGACGGATCATCTGCGACTGCTTCGACGAACGGTATGCCGCCGTTGTCACCGGCGGCCGCGCAGAGAATACCTGTCTGTTAAATGAGCGTTTCGATTATATCTTCTTCACCGGAAGCCAAGCTGTCGGAAAGGAAGTCATGAGGCATGCCGCCGAATATCTGACTCCTGTGACTCTGGAATTAGGCGGGAAGAGTCCGTGTATCGTCGAGAAAAGCGCCGACTTAAAGCTTGCCGCCAGGCGGATCGTCTTCGGCAAATATCTAAACTGCGGGCAGACCTGCGTCGCACCGGACTATGTCTACTGCGACCGCTCCGTCAAAGACCGCCTGGTCAAAGAGATCAAAAAGCAGATCCAGAAGCAGTACGGCAAGCAGCCCTTAGACCGCAATGATTATGGCAAGATCATTAATCAGAAGCATTTTGACAGGATCATGAACCTGATCGACGAGAATAAAACAGCCTGGGGCGGCAAATCGAACCGGAGCGCCCTTAAGATCGAACCGACCGTCATTGACAACGCCACCTTTGGAGACGCTGTGATGCAAGAGGAGATCTTCGGGCCTGTAATGCCGATCCTCACCTACGATTCTCTGGACGAGGCGATCCGCAATATCAACTCCATGCCGCATCCGCTGGCGCTCTATATCTTTACCAATGACAAGGCCGCGGCAAGAAGAGTAACTTCCCGCTGCGGTTATGGCGGCGGATGTATCAACGATACGATCATCCACCTTGCAACCAGCGAGATGGGATTCGGCGGATTCGGTCCAAGCGGAATGGGAGCTTACCACGGAAAAGACGGATTTGATACATTTACTCATTATAAGAGTATTGTAGACAAGAAGACCTGGATTGACCTGCCGATGAGATATCAGCCTTATAAGAAATGGAATGAGAAGCTGATACATTTGTTTTTGAAATAACGTATGAAGCATTTTTGCCATATAGAAGAGTGTTCCTTGAAAGCTGTAGCAGTTCAGACAGGCAGCCCTGTCTGAACTGCTACAGCTTTCAAAAGATTTGTTATCGCTAAAATACAACGACCAATAGCATTTTAAAAAATTCCTCTGCATAAACGGCATGAGGATGTCCTGCCGGCATGACAATAGACTCTCCTTCGTGCAGCAGATATTCAACACCATCAATAGTAATTTTACCAGTACCGTCTAAGCAGGTAACAAAAGCATCTCCGCCTGATTCATGGGTGCTGATTTCTTCGCCTTTTGCAAAAGAAAATAGAGTAATACTCAACGCTGAATTCTGCGCAAGCGTTTTACTGACGACTTGCCCATCCTGATAGGAAATCTGTTCTTTCAGCGTTAATACTTCTGATTTTTCAATATTTTTCATTTTTACGTCCATAATAATCCTCCTTTGTTTATTCCATAATTCTGCCGTCAATAGATAGGGTAACTATCTTCCAGGGAATGGATTTGCCGCTTGCCTGTAATGCTTTTTTTGCCGCCAATGCTAACCCGCCGCAGCACGGAACTTCCATTCGTACAACAGTCACACTTTGAATATTATTATTTTGAATGATCTGTGTCAGTTTTTCGCTGTAGTCTGTGTCGTCAAGCTTAGGACAACCGATAATCGTGACTTTTCCATCCATGAATTGGTCATGCATCCTGGCGTAGGCATATGCGCTACAATCAGCCGCAATCAGCAGTTTTGCACCGTTGAAATAAGGTGCGTTGACAGGAATCAGTTTCATCTGACAAGGCCACTGGCCAAGGCAGGAAGCAGTCTGTGCCTGAAAATGGGAAGTATGAGAATCTCCAGGAAGGGGATTTGACTCTTTCTTTTTTCTCATATTTTCCTGTACAGCTTCTACATCATAGGCAGCAGCTTCACGTTCTACGAAGGAAATCGCTCCTGTTGGGCAGGTTGGCAGGCAATCTCCCAGGCCGTCACAATAGTCATCACGAAGAAGTTTCGCTTTTCCATTTACCATACCAATTGCTCCTTCATGACAGGCAGAAGCACATGCACCGCAGCCATTACATTTTTCTTCGTCTATTTGAATAATTTTTCGAATCATTTTAAATCCATCCTCTCTTGTGATTTTAGGATCAGTATACTATAATTAAATATAAATTTCTGTTGTTATAACAACAAAAGGAGAGAATATATGAATTTATCTAATACACAATTATTTTATGGGTTAAAAGAAGATGAAATCACCTCTCTTTTAGACTGTCTGAATGCCGAAAAACGCAGCTATAAAAAAGGAGAAGTTATTCTTTCCGAAGGGAGTACCACAGAAAATTCAGGGATCGTACTATCGGGCATGGTCATGATATCTTGTTGTGATATTTGGGGAAATACTAGTATTTTAGGAAATGCGGCCCCCGGTTCTATATTTGCAGAGGTATATGCCTGCATTCCGGGTCAGCCGTTGCTGGTTACGGTATCAGCTGCAGAAGATACTTCTATTCTGTTTATGAATGTAGGCCGCATCTTGACTACCTGCAGCAATGCCTGCCCTTTTCATGCAAGACTTGCGCAAAATCTGCTGACTGTCTGCGCCCACAAAAATCTTCAGCTTTCCCAAAGGATACAGCATACCAGTTCAAAATCTGTACGAGGAAGATTGATGTCCTATTTTTCAGAATGCGCTAAGCATTTCGGAAGTAATTCTTTTCTTGTTCCATATAACCGTCAGCAGTTGGCAGATTATTTGAATGTCGATCGCAGTGCTATGTGCAATGAGCTTTCCAAAATGCAGAAGGACGGTATGATAGAGTATACGAGAAATCATATTTTGCTCAAAGATTAGAAGAATTCTGGATTTAATAAAACTGCAGCTCCCCGGTCTCCCTGTTATGGCGCTCTGCCCTGCCAATCAGGAACACCGTGACCGCCGTCATTACGCCCAGGCAGATCAACAGTCCCAGAATTTCTGCCTGCCACCCGCGGCTGCTTTTTTGTATGTGCAATGCAAAGCGTATGATATTGATACAGTATGTCAACGGAAATACCATGGATACAATTCTCGCCCAGCACGGGAAGCTGTCCACCGGCACCCTCGTCCCGGAAAATAAGGTCATAGGCATATCGAACACATCCATCACGATCGATGCGTCTCTGGAGAACAGAAACACCGCGTTCAGCATCCCGCCCCAGACAGTTGAAGAAATAATGAGCAGCAGCACCGCCGGAAGCAGGAACAGATTATCCCACCGAATTGTCTTAGTATACATCAAAAGGAACCCGCAGAAACAGACGAACATCCACACTTCCTGAATCAGCGCCCCCAGCGCTCTTCCATAGCTCATAGCAAGGCGGCTTGCCGGCGTCAGGAAGGCGATCTCCAGTGTTCCCCCTCTCCGCTCCTGATTCGCCATGGACCAGGCATTCTGAACCATAGACCAGAAGCAGGTATATGCCATGAATCCGGTTCCAAGGAAGGCCAACAAAGTCTTACCATCCTCAATCCCCATATAGTCTGTAAGCTCAAACGGCTTGTACGCATAGTACACCTCAAAAAAACCAAGAATCGGCCAGATTAAAAGTGAAAAATATACATATGCCGAGTGATAATCATGTTGCTGCTGCTTCGTGATCTCAGCCTTCATTACGATTAAAAATTTCTTCATGCGCCCCTCCTGTATGCGTACTCATTTACCAGACTGATTATGAATTGCAGCGGTTGATGATCTCAATAAGGGCCTCCTCCAGACTTGGCTCCTGTACGCTGGTGACGACTTTCGGTTCATAGGCCAAAAGTCCCTTAAGCTGCTCCTTCGTTCCCTCCGCAATTATCCTGCCTTTATCTAATATATAGATATAATCACACAGTTCCTCTGCCTCACTGATATAGTGAGTCGTCAACAGAATTCCCCTTCCTTCTTTGTGTGCCAGATCAGATACCAGATTCCTTATCTCCTTTGCTATCACGATATCGAGTCCAAGCGTAGGTTCATCCATAAAAAGGTATATCGGATCATTGATAAGTCCCCGCGCGATCTGTAATCGCTGCTTCATCCCCTTCGAATATCTCTCGACAGGAACATTTGCCGCCTCTTCTAATCCAACTGTTCTTAATAAGTATGCAATCCTTTTATTCAGATCATCTCCGCTCAATCCGTACAGGCTTCCAAAATATCTGAGATTCTCCTTAGCAGTCAACCGCCAATAGAGATTCCTCTCTCCGCCCGAGATTACATTGATCCTTTCTTTTATCCACAGATGATTTTTCACAGCGTCAACTCCATTCATAGTCAGACTGCCCGACGTCGGGGCTATGATGGACGCCAGCATACGGATAGTCGTCGTCTTTCCTGCTCCATTAATCCCCAGGACTCCGATGATTTTCTCTTGTGGGATTTCTAACGATATGTCTTTTACCGCATGGATGACTCTTTTTTGCTTACGGCCGAATAATCCGCTCTTTTCCTTTATTTTTTCTTTTAGAATATAATCTTTTACCAAATGCTGAGCAATAATTTTTCTTGCATCCTGATCCTCTAAACGTCCCTTGACTGCACCGTACATCACACGCTCTCCTTTACCCGAATATACTTTCCACCAGCTTAAGCTCCATCTTCTTATACCAGACCGTACCGATCAGCAGATACACCCCGGACAGCAAGACTATCTGCCAAATCAAAAGCTGATTCCCCGACAGGCTTTGATTCTCTATCATTACATTCCGAAACAGACTGACAGCCGGTGTCAGCGGGAATATCTGCGCCGCATATTGAAGCCCTGCCGGAAGATATTGGAGCGGGTACATGATACCGCATACCAGATTCATAGTTATGAATAATGTATTCTGCGTCAGATAGGTGTCCCTGGTATACAGCATCAGCGACGACAGCGCAATTCCCATGCAGAAAAAGCTGAAAACCGCCAATAAGATCACGGCAGCTGCCCGAACCGAGAACAAATATCCCAAATCCGCTCCCACCAATGCTCCAACCGCCGTCACTGCGCCGAATTCCAGCAGGGCTCTTGCCGTCTGTTCCAGCAGACACCCGCAAAAATATGCATACCTTGGCATCGGCGTCATCAAAAGTGTTTCAAGCGTTCCCTCTCTTAATTCCGTAATCAGCGCCCTGCCGATATTCATAAGCGTAGACACAGCCAGTACATTCAGCGCAGAACCCAGCACAACATATGTCATATAATCTGCTCCGTTGGCATATTCGTGAAACTCACTGTTCAGATTCCCATGTATATAATAGTGATACATAAAATACGGAAATATAATCTGAGTCACCCCTGTAACGATTCTTGAAACCATAAATGACCACGGTACAGCTCTTAAGATTCCTATTCTGTTCTTCCTGTACGTTGAAAAAATAACTCTCCACATAATCCTACCCCATGATCTCATAGAATGTATACGGTATAAAGTCAATGATCTCTGTCTGGAAATGATATTCCACATAAGCGCCCCGTCTCTTCTTCTTAACCAATCCCGCATCGTCAAGGGCTTTCAGATGCTTGAATACTCCCGCCTCACTGATGGACAGATACCCTGACAATTCCTGTATCGTATGGACGTCCTTAAGCAATAATTTCACAACCTTAAGCCTGGTCGGGTTCGCCAGCGCCTTAAAAAGCCTCACCATATCTTCCGGTATCCCATCTTCCGGCTGTTCCACCTGAATACCTTTTACAATATCAAGCGCCTGTCCTTCTTTATACAGCCACAGATGCGGCACAACAAAGGTGCTGACCGACGCATAGATCCTCTGTATCTCTTTCTTCCTGAAGGTATACTCCCTGTTCTTAAGATACGTTAAATAATCCTCTCCAACGACCAGTCTTGGATGAATCCTGCCGCACCAGTTCCAGAGCCCCTTCCCGGCGCAATATTCTCTCTCTTCCTTAAGAATACGCCTGATATAGGGCCTTAAGAGCATCTCCTCCCTCTCAAAAACAAGCTGATAGTATTCTCTTGCCGCGTCAAGGATCCTGTCTCTCTCCCTGATATCCATCTTCCTGCCAAACGGCAGGAGCATCTCGTTCCATTCGTAAATGTTCTTCCTGCGCAGACATACAAGCAATTCTGGAATCTCCATCTGACGAAACGTATCCCAGGCAGGTATATCGATCAGCAGCGTCCATCCGCCTGTAAGATCCTGCAGATCCCTGATCTCTTCTGTCAGCCGGGGATTCTTCTCCTCCACCGCATGACTCCATTTTCTCCTGCCCATATGATGATCCGGCTGTGCAAGCACATGCATAGAGAAAAACATTTCCCAGGCCGGGAAATAAGAGAACATGACCTCGATACCATTTTCCTCGATCTTGTCTATAATCATTGCAAGGCCCTCCCGATTTTCTTTTTGGTTAATCCGTTCTGTTCTGAACTTGGGCAGAGGTATTATAGTGAGCCGATCCATAGTTGTCAACATTTTTCTATACTAATTTTGCCACAACATTTTGCCACAACATTTGCACAACATTTGAACAACATTTGAGCGGATGAGATCCCTACTCATCCGCTCTCTTTATCTCAATATTCCCCTGTATATCATCCGCCTCTTCCTGTGTCAGAACACTCTCCCTGACCATACTCTGCAGCACCTCTCCGACACGCTGCGAAGCAAGCTTCAGGCTTACATCCGGCGAATACAGAGAAGGGGCATTGGGAACCCCCGCCAACAAGGCTGATTCATAATCCGTAAGCTCAGAAGGCAATTTATCAAAATATCCCTTAGAGGCCGCATAAACCCCGCTGTAGCCGCTGCCGAAATTAGACGTATTCACATATAACTCAAAGATCTCTTCCTTACTGTACTCCTCCTCAATATCAAACACTGCGAAGATCTCCGCTACCTTCCGTTCCACCTTCTTCTCCTGCGTAAACAGCAGGTTCTTGGCAAGCTGCTGCGTTATGGTGCTGCCGCCTTCTTTGAAAGATCCCGCCATGATGTCTCTCAATGCAGCACGGCAGATCGCAATCGGATCGAGACCGGAATGATTCATAAAACGATGGTCTTCCACTGAGACGACCGCCTTAATATAGAATTCCGTCAATTCCGAGTAATGCGTAAAGTCTTCTCCCTCACGAATCAACTCGACCCGCTCCTGAATCGGCATCTGCGATATGGCATCCTCATACATCCGGTAACCCTTTACACCGATTACAATGACGGATGCCGCCGCCGCGTACAGCAGCACGATCATCAGAACGCATATGATATTTCTGACCGGACGCCTCCTCTTCACCATACTGTCATCTCCTTTTTGCTCTTCGAATAAGTAATAAGTCCGTCACTTGGGAAAACGTATACAAAACATTGCGCCGCCCTGCGGATGATTCCCTGCGCTGACCGTTCCGCCCTGACGGGTAATGATCGTCCTGCACAGAGCCAATCCAATCCCAAATCCCGCCGTATCAGAATTCTTTCCGCGATAGAATCTGTCAAACAGATAATACAAATCCTCTTCCTTAAATCCTGCCCCGTTATCACGGATAACAATCTCCGTATACAGCAGATTGTCCTCGCAGACAATCTCAATCCTTCCATTGCCACCGACACTTTCCACACAGTTTTTGAGGATATTTCGGACAGCCTCCGACAACCAGTCCGAATCCCCGGCGATCACAAGCCCCTCCGGTATCTCCGTCCCAAGACTGATACCGTGAAGCTCCATTGTGATCGATAAAGGCTTTAAAGCTGCATCTATCATGCATTTTACATCAACCTGATCATTCCTAAATTCAACGATTCCGGCATCAAGACGGGATAATTTCAACAGAGCAGTAAGCAGCCAATCCATCCGGGCAAGCAGTTCTTCCGCCTCCCACAACAGGTTATCCCTCTCATTGCCATCCGGGCCATTCTCAAGCAGCGACAGGATGAGGTTGATCGAAGTAAGCGGCGTGCGAAGCTGATGGGCGATATCCGCAAGCGAATCCGCCAGATGCTCCTTCTCCTTCTTAAGCATAGCGTTCTGCTCCCGAATTCGGAGCGTCATCTTGACGATCTCACTTTGCAGGATGGAGAGCTCTCCTTCTTCCGAATCGCTGATATACAGATGATCTGCATTATGAAGCACCAGATCGATCTGATCCGCGATCTGCGCGATGCTTCTGTACCTCGCCCTGGTAAAAACACAGAATGCAATCCCGAAAACCATAGAAGAACAGGCAGCCAGAATCCCTGCCGCTCTATGAATCGCAAACCCGAGTATAACATTCACCGACGTTATCAGCAAATAACATATTACAAACTGCCGGAATTCTCTGTTACGAAGCATGTCCATCCCCCAGCCGGTATCCCGTTCCCCGAACAGTCAGTATTATCTTCGGATCCGCCGGATCATCTTCGATCTTCTCCCTTAGCCGCTTAATATATACCGTCAGCGTATTATTGGTGACAAATTCACCCGCCGCATCCCATAGCTCTCCTAACAGCCTGTCCCTCGTCACAATGCTCTTCGGATTACTGACGAATACCAAAAGCAGACGGTATTCCAACGCCGAGAGGAATACTTCTTTTCCGTCCTTCTTCACAACTCCGCTGGCCGTATCAACTTCAAGTCCAAAGATCTCAAAAGCAGACGGCGCCTGCCCTGATTTGCGAAGGGCCGCCCTGATCCGCGCAACCAGTTCCCGCGGGCGGAACGGCTTGGTAATATAATCGTCCGCCCCCATATTGAGTCCGGTAACGACACTTGCTTCGTCCCCGGAAGCCGTCAGGAAAATGACCGGGATATCCTGCGTCTCCTTAATCTCTGTACAGACTGTAAAACCATTCCCATCCGGCAAAGAGACGTCAACCAATGCCAGATCGAATCTCTCTTCATTCAATATGGAAAATGCCTCTGCCTGTGTCGATGCCTGCGTAACGGCAAAATCCTCGGAACGAAGCAGGCGTGTAAGATTCCTGGCAATCGCCCCATCGTCTTCCACCAAAAAAATCCGTCTCATAACCAAAAGAGTTTCCTTTCATCTACTTGCTTATTATTATAACCCAAATATCTGAAAATGTTAATAAGAAAGCCAAGCTTAGTTTATATGCATAAGGAAGTTACCTGTCAAAACATCTACAATATATCAGAACTCAAAAAGGCATATTTTTATATTGACATTCCTTGGCAAATTATATATTGTTGAATAGATAGAATATTTATACAGAAAGGAAAAATAATTATGAGAGCAAAAGTGAAGAAGGGTCTCGTACTATTGCTGATGTGTACGATGATCCTGGGAGTGAAGACGGACGTTCTGGCCGCCGGAGTTACTTATGTGTATGACGATGCCCAGACGGTAGCCAATCTGACGAACAATTTCCGTGCAGATAATCCCTGGTACTTTGATGCCAACGGACAAAAGCAGCAATGCGGAAATCTTCCGGCTCTGGCCTATGACTATAGACTGGAGAGAGTTGCAATGGTCAGAGCAGCGGAAATCGTTACAAGCTTCAGCCACACAAGACCAGGCGGAGGAACTTCCAGCAGCATGGTAATGGATTCATTGGGAATGACTGCATGGGGAGAGAACATCGCAGCCGGTCAGACTTCCGCAAATGAAGTGGTAGAAGACTGGAAAGAGACTAACGAACCTTACAGCGGCCAGGGCCATAGAAGGAATATGCTCGGCATCGGCACTACTTTTACTTCTATCGGCGTTGGACATGTCCGTGCGAACGGCAGGGATTATTGGGTACAGATCTTCGGTACCGGCAACGGCGGAGGAACCCGCGAGGACCTTAACGGAAGCAATACTCCAGATACCGATAAGCCTGACCAGAATCCTAACCCAGATACCGATAAGCCTGACCAGAATCCTAACCCAGATACTGACAAGCCTGACCAGAATCCTAACCCGGATACTGACAAGCCTGACCAGAATCCTAATCCAGATACCGATAAGCCTGGACAGAATCCTAATCCAGACACCGATAAGCCTGATCAGACACCTGACGCCGATCAACCGAATGACGACAGCAACGGCCTTGATCCAGATACAGTCATACCGGGCGTCATTCCTTCCACTCAGTATAATTTTGTCAGCGGAGCGGGCAATACCTGGACCAAAGGCAGCGGCCAGCCTATGGTGATGAAAACAGACGGTGATTTCTCAAAATTTGTCAGTGTAGAAATCGACGGCGCTGTTGTAGACAAAAGCAATTATGCTGCAGAATCAGGCTCTACGATCGTTACTTTCAAGGCAGAATATATGGAGACCTTAAAGAGTGGAAAGCACACCTACCGTGTAAATTATACCGATGGATATGCTGAGACTACCTTTACAGTCAACGGAAGCACTGCTGCAGCCGGCAATACTGTAAAAGCTCCAAAAACAGGAGACGCTGCTGCAACAGCAACATCTATGCTTCTGATGCTGGCAGCCTTCGGCGGTATCGCTGCAAGCCAAATGCTGAAGAAGCGTACAAGATAACAGATTAGGAAAATATTTTTGTATATATCAGTTACATGTTAGTTACTGTGAATTTTTGTGTTATTTTGTACTGTCTCATGGTAAATTCATAATATAATAATGGGGCTGTCGGGAAATAGATAGTCCATAACAGGGGGCGATGTGATTCATACGAGTCACATCGCCCCCTGAAAATTTT